>Ga0315902_10001077_pt1 | contig 44444 bp, 35 predicted proteins | sample LakEriMetagenome_9_FD_203523 | JGI IMG/M metagenome (GOLD analysis project Ga0315902, IMG submission 203523) | Freshwater fungal communities from buoy surface, Lake Erie, Ohio, United States - Buoy 12 MA117 | ecosystem: Environmental > Aquatic > Freshwater > Lake > Lake biofilm | place: USA...
GGAGTCACTGGTCCTACTGGATTAACTGGTCCTACTGGATTAACTGGTCCGACTGGTTTAACTGGTCCAACTGGATTAACTGGTCCTACTGGAATTACTGGTCCTACAGGAGTTACTGGTCCAACTGGATTAACTGGACCTACAGGACCTACTGGTTTAACTGGTCCAACTGGATTAACTGGTCCTACTGGAATTACTGGTCCTACAGGAGTTACTGGTCCGACTGGTTTAACTGGTCCTACAGGAGTTACTGGTCCGACTGGTCCTACCGGGCCTACTGGTTTAACTGGTCCTACCGGAGTCACTGGACCAACTGGATTAACTGGACCAACTGGTTTAACTGGTGCTACAGGAGTTACTGGTCCAACTGGTTTAACCGGACCTACTGGTTTAACCGGACCTACTGGATTAACTGGACCTACTGGAATAACTGGACCTACTGGAATAACTGGACCTACTGGAATAACAGGACCTACTGGTTTAACTGGTCCTACAGGAGTTACTGGTCCAACCGGTTTAACTGGACCAACTGGATTAACTGGTCCTACAGGAGTTACTGGTCCTACTGGTTTAACTGGACCTACTGGTTTAACTGGACCGACTGGTTCAACTGGTCCAACCGGTTCAACTGGTCCTACTGGTTTAACTGGTCCTACTGGTTTAACTGGACCGACTGGTTCAACTGGTCCTACAGGAGTCACCGGGCCGACTGGTTTAACTGGTCCGACTGGACCGACTGGTCCTACTGGATTCACTGGTCCTACAGGAGTCACCGGACCGACTGGATTAACTGGTCCTACTGGTCCTACTGGTCCTACTGGTTCTACTGGTCCTACTGGTCCTACTGGTCCTACTGGTCCTACTGGTCCTACTGGTCCTACTGGTCCTACTGGTCCTACTGGATTAACTGGACCAACTGGTTTAACGGGTCCGACTGGACCTACCGGTTTAACGGGTCCGACTGGTCCTACTGGTTCTACTGGTCCTACTGGTCCTACTGGATTAACTGGGCCTACTGGTCCAACTGGTTCAACTGGTTCAACCGGTCCGACTGGACCATCCGGACCGACAGGACCTACAGGTAGAACTGGACCGACTGGTTTAACAGGTCCAACTGGTCCAACTGGTCCAACTGGTCCAACTGGTCCATCTGGGCCAACAGGTCCGACTGGACCTACTGGTTTAACGGGTCCAACTGGACCTACAGGTTCAACTGGTCCGACTGGACCATCCGGACCGACTGGACCTACTGGTTTAACTGGACCGACTGGACCATCCGGACCGACTGGACCTACTGGTTCAACTGGACCGACTGGACCTACTGGTTCAACTGGACCAACTGGTCCTACAGGACCTACAGGTAGAACTGGACCGACTGGACCTACTGGTTCAACTGGACCAACTGGTCCTACAGGACCTACAGGTAGAACTGGACCAACTGGTTTAACAGGTCCAACTGGTCCAACTGGTCCAACTGGTCCATCTGGTCCATCTGGTCCGACTGGTTCAACCGGTTTAACTGGACAAACTGGACCAACTGGTCCTACTGGTTTAACTGGTCCAACTGGTCCAACTGGTCCAACTGGTTCAACTGGTCCATCTGGCCCAACTGGCCCAACCGGTTTAACTGGACAAACTGGACCAACTGGTCCTACTGGTTTAACGGGTCCAACTGGTCCAACTGGTTCATCTGGTCCAACTGGTCCAACTGGTCCAACTGGTTCAACTGGTCCATCTGGTCCAACTGGCCCAACCGGTTTAACTGGTCCATCTGGTCCAACAGGACCTACAGGTAGAACTGGGCCGACTGGTTTAACTGGTCCATCTGGTCCAACAGGACCTACAGGTAGAACTGGGCCGACTGGTTTAACAGGTCCAACTGGTCCATCTGGTCCGACTGGTTCAACTGGTGTAACAGGTCCGACTGGACCTACTGGTTTAACGGGTCCAACTGGTCCTACTGGTTCAACAGGTCCTACTGGACCTACTGGTTCAACTGGGCAAACTGGACCTACTGGTTTAACAGGGCCAACTGGGCCAACTGGGCCAACTGGTCCAACTGGCCCTACTGGTTTAACGGGTCCAACTGGCCCTACTGGTTTAACGGGTCCAACTGGGCCAACTGGGCCAACTGGTCCAACTGGCCCTACTGGTTTAACGGGTCCAACAGGGCCAACTGGGCCAACTGGGCAAACTGGTCCAACTGGCCCTACTGGTTTAACGGGTCCAACTGGTCCTACTGGTTCAACAGGTCCTACTGGACCTACTGGTTCAACTGGGCAAACTGGGCCTACTGGTTTAACAGGGCCAACGGGTCCGACTGGTTCAACTGGGCCAACTGGGCCAACTGGTCCAACTGGCCCTACTGGTTTAACGGGTCTAACTGGTCCTACTGGTTCAACAGGTCCTACTGGACCTACTGGTTCAACTGGGCAAACCGGACCTACTGGTTTAACAGGGTCAACGGGTCCGACTGGTTCAACTGGGCCAACTGGCCCTACTGGTTTAACGGGTCCAACTGGTCCGACAGGACCGACAGGACCGACAGGATTGACCGGACCAACTGGACCTACAGGACCTACAGGTAGAACTGGACCGACTGGTCTAACTGGTCCAACTGGTCCAACTGGTCCATCTGGTCCTACTGGTTCAACTGGTTCTACCGGTCCTACCGGTAGAACCGGGCCTACTGGTTTAACAGGACCCACTGGTCCATCTGGTCCTACTGGTTCAACAGGTCCATCTGGTCCTACTGGTTCAACGGGTCCAACTGGCCCCACTGGTTCAACTGGTCCGACTGGACCATCCGGACCTACAGGGCCTACAGGTAGAACTGGACCAACGGGTCCATCTGGGCCTACTGGTTCAACTGGTCCAACTGGTCCAACTGGTCCGACAGGGCCTACTGGTTCAACTGGTCCAACAGGGCCTATTGGTTCAACTGGTTTAACTGGTCCAACTGGTCCGACTGGGACTACTGGTTCAACTGGTCCAACTGGGCCTATTGGTTCAACTGGTTCAACTGGTTCAACTGGTTCAACTGGTCCAACTGGTCCAACTGGTCCGACAGGGCCTACTGGTTCAACTGGGCCAACTGGACCAACTGGTCCAACTGGCCCTACTGGTTTAACGGGTCCAACTGGTCCTACTGGTTCAACAGGTCCTACTGGACCTACTGGTTCAACTGGGCAAACTGGACCTACTGGTTTAACGGGTCCAACTGGTCCGACTGGACCTACTGGTCCATCTGGTCCGACTGGACCAACCGGATCAACTGGACCTACTGGATTAACTGGTCCAACCGGACCTACTGGTCCATCTGGTCCGACTGGACCAACCGGATCAACTGGACCTACTGGATTAACTGGTCCAACCGGACCTACTGGTTCAACAGGGCCAACTGGTCCAACAGGCTCTACTGGACCTACTGGTCCAACTGGATCAACCGGGCCAACTGGAAGAACTGGACCAACCGGACCATCCGGGCCAACTGGAATAACTGGTCCAACTGGATTTCAAGGACCAACTGGAGCACAAGGGCCACCAGGTGGAATTACTGGAACTACTGGTCGTACCGGTCCAACAGGACCTACTGGTCCATCTGGTCCGACTGGTTCTACTGGTAGAACCGGTCCAACTGGACCAACTGGTATGATCGGTAATACTGGTCCAACAGGGCCAGGGTTCATTGATTATATGGTTGCTTATTCAACTATTGTTGCTAGAACGAATCCTACGAGTGGAATTCCTAATGTTATTAGATACAATCAAGGTCCTACTGGAACTACTCCATCTAGTTGGACACCTGTTAATGTTGCTTCATATGGTGGTCCAACGGGTTCTACTGGTACTTTTGGTATAGGCAGTGGATGGATATCTGGTAATACAGGATTATATCAGGTAACCTATCGTGTTGATTTTTATGCTGGTAATAATAGTACATTTGCTCAAGGTCTTGCTGCTACTTATATCGCTCTTGATAATCAACCTTATGCAGGAACAGGATCTCTAGTTATGATGCCTGAAAATAACCATATTTATGCTTTTACTAACGTACATCTTATCTTTTATACTGCTGGACAGGTTCTTACTATCGTTCTTTTAACAGAAATTACTGCTGGAAATCCAACAATCGGATACTCGCCGACACCGGTTGGTAATCAATGGGCTGTATATCCCGTATCTCAAGCTAATTTAACTATACAAAGAATAGCTTAATAATTTTATTTTCTTATTATAATAAAAAATAAAATCAATATAACATAAATGAATACATAGTCGCATCAACATTCTTATTACTAATATTCGCCTGTAACTCTATTTTTGATGGTATGTTTTGTATCGTAGGTATAGCTAATTCATATATAAAATTGTCCTGATCACATGTTGTCGTAAAAAGTGTTACTCCTAGTTTTGATCTTTTACTTATTTGAACTAATTTTATCGTAACTGTACCCGAACTTATTATCTCTAGATTAAATGTTGCATACGAGACTTGTAAATTATGACCTGGATATATTATCGATGATAATCTTGATAATGTTGTTGTTCTTATCGACGCTCCATTATGTGAAAATGGAAACATTATTGGCTTATTCAGTGACTCACTCATAAATTTATCTTGTTGAATTTTTATAACCTGTTGAGGAGGATTCAAATAAATACCCATATTGTTATTATTGTAATTATATATAAACTGACAGGTAGGAGGAATACCAGTCAGTGATGTGACCCGTGTATTACTAATATTAAGTGTTTGTACTGTATGATCTGTTGTAAAATCTTCTAATGTTGTTAATGGATTATTACTAATATCAAAAAAAACTATAGAAGTCGGCAAGTTTTGTAAATTTGTTAAATTATTATTAGATATATACAAAAAAGTAATAGGCGGACAATCTATAAAACTACTAATCAAATTATTATTAACAGATAATGTATATAAATTTGTACTATTTTTAACAAATGAGAAATTTGTTAAATTATTAAAATTTAGTGATAAATATTCTATATTTAGTGGCACAGGAGTTGAACTTGTTATAGAACAATTATCTGCATATAATTCAGTGATACTATCCGGAGCATATTGGAGACTTGTTAAATTATAATTGTTATTTACTGATAATTTTGTTATCCCAGATGGTAATCCCTGTAAGCTTGTTAAATTATTATAATCTAAGAGTAATTCTGTTATATTCGATGGAATAGTTAAATCTGCTAGTGTAGTGAGTTTCTGATATCTCAAATCTAATAATAGATTAGACATTATATATAATAATATGTATATATAATTTCTTTTTATAAATTATATGACATCTGTTGTAACCGCTTATCAATATAGAGTTTATTGTATCTATGAAGCTGCTTATGTAAATGTATGGGGCACATCCGCTCCTACACTGTGTCCAAATAATCATACTGATCGATCTATAGATACTAGTCAAACTGTTATTATTAATACCATATCTAATAATATAGTCACTACTCAAGAACCTACTACCGGAAAGTTCCAGAGTACCACTTTAACGCTAAATATTCCTACCGGACCTCCAGGACAAATTAGTAACTTCGATTATAGTTTTCCAATGGATCTACAGATATGGAAATCTGATTTTTTCGCAGATACCGCCAATATCGGCGATGTTATTAATGGTATAATCGCTCCTAATTCTCAAATCGGTGTTTTAACTAGCAGTGCTAGTATTGGTGATACTGTATTAAATGTAAATAAAGGACTCGTTACTAGTATTCAAGTCACTCGTGGTGTTGATGTTTTTTTAGATGATGGCAATAATATTATCGCATATGGTCGTATAATAAATATTAATAGTACTAATAATACTATCACTGTTGAAAATCCTCTTACTCAAACTTACAATTCCGGCGCTATCATCAGAATGAATATAAGAGTTATTAAAGATATGATCCTGTATTATCCAGGTAAATTACAAAAAGTAGGCGAAAAAGGGTTCAAAGCTAAATTATTACCAGCTAATACTATAATTCGCATAGCATATACTAATAATAGTGGCTCCGCCAAAACTTGTATTTTTGTACTTGAATATTATTATTCTTAATTATCAATATGTATAATAAATATTTTTATAATACATATTTACTCTTATCTTTTTTATGTTTCTTTCATATTCCATGGTTCTTTACTTTTTAGTATATTCTCAACTGTAAAATCTTCTTCCCATCTCCTCTTTAATCTGTTCATATATTTGATATTCGATGCTTTGTTGGTCTTTTCTAGTAATATCTCTGTATCAAACCTCCACGGTGTATCTGTCTCTAAAATAACTATCTGATATCCATATTTAAGAGCTAAATTAACGTAAATTTTACACTCCCACATCCTAACATTATTATTATCTAAAATAATCATATTTATATTATCTTTCATCGCCTCTTCTGTTCTTTTCTGAGTAAATATATGAGCATCGTTCAGTTTTCTAGGATCAAATATATAATAATTATCATGAGTAAAATAATCATCCAATGATATTATCATCGCATATCCTAACGGTTTTGAATTCTTTATATTATTCGCCATTGTAGTCTTACCGGATCCAGGTAGACCTCTGATGATCACTAGTGTTTTTTCTTGTTTAACGAAATAATTACCCATGATATATATTTTATTAAACAATTATTTTTTTACTCTGGATAATCATATACTCCAGTCTAATAAATTATATGTTTAATATTATAGGATGAGTTATAATCATTATAAAAAATTATACTTGTTAGAAAAATATAAAAATAATTTTTCCGGAGGGAGTTATAATATTCTAGATAAACTCAATGATACTATCCAGAGTAATTATATCCATAATTATCAATTTGAAATAATAAATCCAGAGTTTGATAGAGATGATATATTTTACGGTCCTTTTATAGCTCCAGTAATAAAAGATTATATCAAACATCAAACCTTTTCATCTATTCTAGTCGATAATACTAAGTTTTATACAACTACACCATTAAATGATAATATTTTTAAAGAATTAGTTAGAAGAACACTCACACTCAATAAAATATTAAATATAACTAAACAAGTTCAAGTGTTCTATATTGATTCACCTTTTGAAAAAATATTACCCGATTATGGTCCAATAAAAACTATTAATGTAAATAGTGGTGTGTCTACTAATTATTATTCTGTCGTTTATAGAAAAGAAGAAGCACCTAAAGTTTTAGTTCATGAATTATTACATCAGTATGAAGTAGATTGTAACTCGGCATGTAATGTTTATGAACATAATTTTAACTTAAAAGATAATCAAAAACATAAAAAAAAATTATTAATTAATGAAAGTTTAGTCGAATCACTCGCCACTATTATTAATTGTATGTTCATGAATAAAGACTACAAAAAACTCATCGAAGATGAAAAACAGTTCATATTGTATCAATCCGCTAAAATATTAAATTATTATGGATACAAAAATTATGATGATCAACACATAATCGTTTCAGATACTTCGCTCTTTGAATATTATCTATTTAAAGCCGTTATCTTGAATAATTTAGATGAATTTATCGATTTTCTTAATAAAAATAATCCAGTTAATATTTTGAAGTTTGATAGAACTAAAAACAAACAATTATACAACAAAATAATCAGTTTTATAAATCAAAATTTTAAAAATAAAATAAATAATCTACTCAAATTAAATAATTTCGACAAAACTATGAGAATGACTAAAAATATTATGTAGTATAAATTATATTATGAGTCATTATTCTTGTTGTTTTATCGGTCCAACTGGACCACAAGGCAAGAGAGGTCCACAGGGGTTTGATGGTAAGAGAGGCAAAATCGGACCAACCGGTCCAACTGGTTCTGGTATAACTGGTGCTAGAGGAAAACAAGGAAAAATCGGTCCAACTGGATATACTGGAATCACCGGACCAAAAGGATCTATCGGCAAACAAGGAGTTACTGGAGTAACTGGTGCCCGTGGTTATAGAGGACAAACAGGACCAACTGGACCCGTCGGTTTAATGGGTATAACTGGTCCAACTGGAGTAATTGGTATGGATGGCAAAACTGGATGTACTGGACCAACTGGTCGACGAGGAGAAAAAGGAGAAAGAGGTGTTACTGGACATACTGGACTACGTGGATATCGTGGTATGACCGGACCAACTGGTATTATTGGTCCAACAGGACATACTGGACCACGTGGATATATGGGTCCAATCGGTCCGACCGGTTTCGGTATTACAGGACAACAAGGACTACCCGGATCAACTGGACCAACTGGACAGATGGGTATGACTGGTGCAACTGGCGCTCGTGGATATAGAGGCTATCAAGGATATACTGGTTATACTGGTATTACTGGTCCAACTGGACCACCCGGAGTAGCAGGATTATCTGTTACTTTAAATGCCGTTAATTCAGATGTAACTATCGGTGGAACATATCCAAATTTAAATATAGATGTAGGTCAAGGTAATTATTTAGATAATACTAGTCTAGCTCTTACTCGGGGGTCAGGTGATCATTTGAATGGCACACATAGCACTAGTGTAGGATATCAAGCTGGTAGTGTCACTCAAGGCAGTTATTCATGTGCATTTGGTGCAGGTGCAGGAAATATTAATCAAGGAAATAATAGTATTGCTTTAGGGGCAGGTGCCGGTAGTAATAATCTAGGAGCAGGTGCAATAGCTATCGGTAATAATGCAGGTAGTAATCTCGCTCCTATTAATTCAGTAAATATCGGTAATGGTTGTACATCTGTCGGAGCACAAGGACGACTAGGATTTGGTAATTTTATGGAAGCAGTACAGAGCAGTGCAACTGGCGGAAGTAATAACTTACCTGGTAATCCGGCTGGATTTATTAGAATGGAATGGAACGGGGTATTATATAAAATACCAGTATATTTTGATTAAAATTATTATATATTTTATCATTATAAAATATATATATGAGTGAAGATTTAAAGGTTCAATATGAAGATGCATGTTTGATAAATGATTGTATTTTAAAATATTATTATGCTTTATATGATGATAATAAAGAACAGTTAAATAATTTAAAATGGGATTTTAATGTAGGTGATAATGTTGTTCAAAACTCTTATAATATTTTTTTGGAAATAAGTAAATTGCATAGTGACGGCCCGGAGTGTAAAAATAAAGTATCAAAAATTATGAAAAAATATACAATCAGTTCATCAAGTTCGTCAAGTTCGTCAAGTTCATCAGGTTCATCAAGTTCATCAAGTTCATCAAGTTCGTTACAGATTAACATAGATGATGAACCTGTGTTGGCTAATAATATATTTAAGTTATATGATATTGTATATAACACTGTTGATGGTACATACCATTCTATAATATGCATTTTTGATAATATACTCACAAAAAGTATTAAATTAATAAATATAGAAAATTACGAATTATCCGATGTATACGAATATGATTATTCAAAATATAAAATAATTAATAATAAGGATAATGTAAATTATGTAATACAACACATATTAAAAAACGAAATAAGTGAGGCCTGTATAAATATTATAAAAAATAGAGATGAATTTAAAAAAGATTTAAAAGATGAAATTATCATACCTCCTTTTTGTGATATAATGAATTTGGAAGATTTGAAAATTGAAAACACTAATTTTTACAAATAACATAATATGTATTCATGATTATGTTATTAAAAATATTCCAGTGTGACATATTTATATGTTCTTTATTATATGATTTTTATTATTGTTGTAATTTAAATATATTGTATTACATATTTATATAGAAATGACATCTAGACGGACATTAATAAAAAATTTAAAAATTATATTATATAATACAGTTAAAGTAGTAGAAGAAAAAAAATCAGAACAACTAAAACAATCATTAAAAACAAATAATGTTATCCTAGTAACTCCTAAAAGAAAAAATGCGAAAAATAAAAATTTACCAAGAAAACATTAAATACTAGTAAAATCCCGTTTTAAAGTTGAACAATCGTATGCCTATTTAAAAAGAGGTTGTATTGCTGGAATACTTTTTAATGCGTTACTAAATAATCTGTTTGTAACTAAATAATCGACTAACCTATAAATAATACCTAACATTAGGAAAGTCTTATAATTTTGAATTTTTCTTTCAAAAACCATTTTTAATCTTCTACAACCCATATATTTATAATTATTATATCCAGTGTCCTATTTATAATACTTTTTATTTTTGACCGACGGGTGACAGTATGCCAAATTTTTGAGGTACTTATTAATTTATCAATAAAATAGATATTAAATAAATAATTAGAATTAAAAAGTTTAATTATATCAATTCTATATTCGATATAATGAAAATTATTATTCCGATGATATATTATACCAGTATATTTTGATTAAAATTATTATATTATATTATTATATAATATAGTAATGCCGAGAAAGAAAAAAACCGGAAGTACAGCTTCATCTTCGAGTATACCCGACGCAAACCTTTTAAAAAAATATTATAAAGCTGGTCAAAAAATAAATGAATTAATAGTTGGACTTTATTCCAATAATTATGATACATTAAAAGATAAAAATTTATTTGATAAGTGTAAGAAAGATGATAACGAACTTTCATTTTTTTCGTGTGTTTATAACAATGCTGATGGCAAAAATGATATAATTTTAAATATTAAAAACATTCCGTCCGATAAAAAACTTAACGAAATTTTAAATGCTATATCATAATCATATCTAAACTAATTCTCTTATCCGGATTATCATTAATCATCTTTATCAATAATTTTTTGTATTCAACATCTAATTTGAAAATTATCTTTTTATTTTTCAAATAGTCTATACTAATAATCTTTTCTGTGACAGTATTAAATCTCACAAACAACTCCAAAAATACAATCCCTAAACTATATATATCAGATTTTTTACTAATTATCTTATCTTTAACTTGTTCTGGCGACATATATAATTTATTACCATAACTATTACTAACACATGTATTATCTTTTTCATAACTTTTAGATAATCCAAAATCACCAATTTTAATTATTCCATCCTGATCAATAAATATATTATCAGGATTCAAATCTCCATGAATAATATTCTTACTATGAACATACTTTAATCCATTAACTATCTGCATGAAATTTTTTTTTTCTAGTTCATAATCTAAATTAATCAGATTAAAATTACGATCAAGTAAATATTTACTCAGAGATAAGTGACATAACTCCATCTGTATATACAATACCGGATTACCAGACATAAACTCAAACCAACATGTATGATATCTGACTACATTTACATGATTTAATTTAGATAAATTCTTAATCTCATTCAAAAAATACCGGTTACTCTCCACTAACAAATTATCTAATATTATCTTTTTAATAGCATATAAGCACTGATCTAATTTATTATAAGACTTGAATACAGATCCAAAACCGCCAGATCCTAATTTTTCTAGTTCAACAAAATCAGAGTTATATCTAGATTCATAAATATTAGTCTGGATCTTATCTACAACAAAATTATTATTATTATTCTCAATCGCCAAATTATTTAAATTATTAAAAATTATCGACTTAATCATATTCTGACAGATATATCTATAATCACTGTATTCTTTAGTAAATATAGTAGGATCTGTAATTATCTTGTTATCTAACAAATAATTAGTAATAACAATAAACAAATTGTCATTATCATAATTATCATTTTTATGTATATCGCAAATATACTCCATTAAAGATGCGATCAACAGATCTTTATTATTAATTATGTTTATATTCTTATTATATTCAACGATTTTATTATCCATCTTTGTATATATAGTATATATGAATACTAGTATAGCTGAATATTTTATACTAAAACAGTTTAAATATCTCGACCATAATTCTGATATAAATCAATCTGGTGGATCTAAGAATAATAAGATTAAATGGACCACTTTAAAACACAACGGGGTTTTATTTCCTCCACCATATACACCTCACAATATTCCAGTTAAATATCTCAATACAGATGTTAAATTAACTCCAGAGCAAGAAGAAGCCGCTACTATGTATGCGAAATATCTCAAAACTGATTATGTTAAAAACTCTACTTTTAATAAAAATTTTTGGAAGGACTGGAAGAAAATATTAGGACCAGAACATATTATCCAAAATTTATCTGATGTTGATTTTACTCCTATCTATAATTATATACAAAATCAACAAAAAAAGAAAAATACCGATACAACTACTAATCTAGATAAATATAAAACATTATATATAGATGGTGTAGAACAACCAGTTGGTAACTATAGAATAGAACCACCTGGTATATTTATTGGTCGTGGTAATCATCCTAAAACAGGAAGGATTAAAAAAAGAATACAACCGTCAGACATCACGATTAACATCGGTAAAGAAGAAGAAATACCAAAAACTCCTAACGGTGATACTAACTGGAAAGAAATAATACATGATAGGAGATCAGTCTGGATAGCATCATGGAAAGAAAATATAACTAATCATACTAAATATGTATGGCTTGGTAGTAAATCCAATATAAAAGCTCAATCAGATCAAGAAAAATTTGATACAGCAAAAAAACTTAAAAAAATTATCAAAAAAATCAGAGATATTAATTACAAAAATATGAGCTCAGATGATATTAAAACCAAACAGATAGCAACTGCACTATATTTTATAGATAAACTCGCCCTAAGAGTAGGAAATGAAAAAACATCTGATGAAGCAGATACTGTCGGAGTAACTAGTATCCGGGTAGAACATATTAAATTACACGATAATAATAGTCTTACTCTGGATTTTCTAGGTAAAGACTCAATTAGATATGTAAATACAATCACAGTAGATCCTCTAGTTCATAATAATATCAATAGTTTTATCATATCTAAAAATCATACTGATCAACTGTTTGATAAAATCAATCCAATGATGTTGAATAAATATCTATCACATTTTATGAAAAATCTAACCTCAAAAGTATTCAGGACTTATAATGCATCTTATCTTTTTCAAAAAGAGTTAAAAAAAATAGATGCTCATGTTAGTCTGATAGAAGAATCCACATCTAAAACAAATATGATCATTGATATGTTTAATAAAGCAAACCTAAAAGTAGCAAAATTATGTAATCATCAAAAAAAAATATCTAACAGTCATGCCGAACAGATGAAAAAGATAAAAAATAAGATAAAAATATTAAAAAAAAAGAAATCAGAAACTAACAGTCGTGAGAAAAAATCAAAAATAGAAGATAAGATAAAGCTTTTGAAAGCAAAAAAAAAGATTAAATCTGAAATGAAAAATCTATCTCTCGGAACTAGTAAAACTAATTATATCGATCCACGGATTACAGTCGCGTTTATTAAGAGACATAACCTACCGGTTGATCGAATATTAAGCAAAACTCTAAAAGAAAAGTTTTGGTGGGCTTTTGAAGTTGATTCTAACTACAAGTTTTAAATTTTTTTAATTCATTATTATAAATTAAAAAAAATCAAACAATATGGGTATTAAAAATCTAATGAAACTAATTAATAAATATGCACCACACTCTATAAAATTAAAGAAGATATCTGATTACAAAGATAAAACATTAGGTATAGACACTAATTTGATGATTTACAAAAATATTTATGCGATCAAAAAAAAAACTAGAGATATTTATAATGATGACACGATCATCACTCATATTCATACTATTTTATTAAAAATAATAAAATTCAAAGAGTATAATATCACTCCTATATTTGTATTTGATGGGGAACCACCATATATTAAAGAAGATATGATAAGATACAGAGAACATATGTTAAGAAAATACAAAGATGATAAAAAATATTATTTTATGTATGCAGGTATATCTTATCAAGAAATATCAGAGATAAGAGAATTAATCAAATCACTTGGATATACTATAGTTGATGCCCCACAAGAGGCTGACTCGCAACTAGCACATATGAGTATGAATAAAGAGATTGATTATATCGTATCTGATGATCTTGATATATTAGTTTTTGGCGGATCCAATATATTAAAAAACTTTACAGTTAATATGAAAAAAGATATTACAGAGATTAATCTGGATATATTAAAAAAAGATCTACAAATCACACAAGATCAACTGATCGATATTGCTATCTTGTCCGGATCGGATTATCTTTATAAACAAAAAATCAAGAATATTGGACCTATTAAGAGTTTCAAGTTAATCATCCAATACCAATCTATAGAACGATCAAAGTTGAATACAAATAATCTAGATTACAAGTCTATTAGGTTCTATTTTAAGAATCCTCTAGTTCTAAATAATACCTATTATAAGACTGGTATATATAATAAGGAAAAAATCAAAGAATTACTAGATTATTACAAGTATAAAGAGACTAGCTCCATTAAAAAAAAATTGATATTATAACTGTAAGAGATCTAAGGCCATTGATATTAGATTATACTAACTAACTACAATGGAGAACTACCAAAAGCTTGAAGAACTCGTTAAGGAAGCTAGAATTACTGGCGACAAGTTATATAATAAGAATATTATGAGCGCGGCTCCTGATACTAGAAAGACTCTAATGGAAATCTCTAAACTTGTATCTATTATGAGAAAAGATGCTCTAGATACTCAAAAAAAATTAAAAGAAGAATCTAGTGCTAAAAGAAATCAATCTAATAAAAATACTAAAGATACTAAAGATACTAAAGATACTAAAGATACTAAAGATACTAAAGATACTAAAGATACTAAGACTAAGGTCCAACCAAAGATTCAAACTAAAAAACAAGATAAAAAAGAGAAGCAAGAAGAATCTGATGAAGAACAAGATGAATTATCTAACGAATCTAGTTCATTATCTGATTTGTCTGATGACGATGATGAAGTAGAAGAAGTAAAAGTAGAAAAAGGAAAAAATAATAAGAATCAGATTACTAAGAAAGAAGTACAAGTTAAACAGGAAGTCAAGAAAGCGGCACCACCTGCACAAAATGGAAAAAAGGCACCTGTTACTGCAACTAAGAATAAATAATTTTTTTCTAGTTTTATATAGGATATTTATTTACATATTCTAGATAAAATATTAGGATTATACTTAAATGGGTTACGCCATCGCCATAAAAAAACATAAAGACACTTAAAAGTTTGATTTTTATACACGTGTATATCACGCAATGGACAAAGTTACTGAAATTACTCAACTCGCTGAACAAATCTCTGTAAAGGGCGATCGCTTTTACAATAAAGGCGTAAAGTGCTCTGGAACAGAGACCCGAAAGCTTTTACAAGATATGGTTAAGTTATGCCGAGATCTTCGAAAGGATGTCTTAGAAAAGCAAAAGGCGATGCCGAAGAAGGAATCTGGTAATCGAGTCCCCCCGACTAGACCTAAGAAGCAAGCTGGTGGTGATGCTACTCATGCTGCTGGTTCATCTGCTGCACCAGTTCAAGAAGCCGCATCTGCTGCTCCGGTTGCTGCACCAGTTCAAGACGCAGGAGCTACTAGAGAAGTAAAACCAAAGCAAACAAAGACCAAAGCACCAACTACACCATCTGCTACTAGTTCAACACCCGCTGCCACAGAGCATAAGAAGGCGGCTCCTAAGCCAAAAGCACCAAAGGCGGCTGCTGCGGCTCATTAAATTTAATAACTAAGATAGAATAATTATTTTATAATAATAAAATAATTATTATTTATATTATATATTTTTGTAACAATTATCAGTTTTATGTTTGTAAGATAGACATTTTTCACATGACTCTTCTAGACAATCTTTTTGTTCATGAGAAAATAGCTCACATAAACTGCATGGTGGAGTATTACATGCTATCCATTTAGGATGTTTATAATTACATGTTTTACACGGTGGTATTCTTCTACAATTATTTATGTTATGTTTTGATAAATTACAAAAATTACATTTTAAAACTTGATAACATCTATCTCTCGTATGATTGTTTTTACCACACCAGTAACAATGTCGAACAATTTGATTTAAATCCATAATTTCGTATAAAAATAATAATTCTTTATATATAAATATATTAGTATTAGTAAAAGATGCATAAACATGATATTATTTATCAGACTAGTCTAATCGCTCAAAAGAGCAATATGAATAAAAAATATGGATGTGTGATTACTCATAGAAACAAGATAATATCAACCGGATTTAATTTCAATAACGCACACAATAATAATTTGTCGAGTAATATTTATGAACCTTATAAATATAGTACTCATGCTGAACAAGATGCAATTTCTAAGATTAAAAATAAAAATATACTAAATAGATGCAAGATTTATATTATCAAACTAGATAAATTAAATAATGTTAAATCTGCTATACCTTGTCCAGTCTGTTATAAACTGCTTAATAAATATAAGATCACTAAAATAATATCTATATAATTATATGCAAGATTTAATACTATATTATTTGATTAAAAGGTTGTTTTTATTCTGCGATGAATGGTTATTTTATACTTTTTTATATTTATTACTTACAAATAAACATTATAAAATAATTGTCCTAGTCAGTACATATGGATTATCATGTATCTATACTAGTTATTACAACATAGATCTAATAGAAAAAAATATATTAGATGTAAATCAAAAAATATTTTTATATCACGGTTCAATATTTGATTTATTATTTAGTAATACTAATTATACCAATAATATTAATAACATTTATATTTGATGCATAAACATATCATAATTATTAATACGAAAAATATTATTATATTTTTCTTGTTATAACTAAGATCAAAACTATTAAAACCCTCCATTACTGGATTTTGATCATCTCTGATTTGTATATCAGTACCAAATTTACTGTATATACTAGATTCATCACTCAGGATTATTCTATTATCTGGAACAACTAAATAACAGTTAAATATATTCATATTATTTGATATCTCACTATCTATCTGTTCTGTAATAGGAAATATACTAAGTAACTTATGTGCCCCTTTATTAGATACTATATATCCAAATAGTCCAAAAACTTTATCAGATTTACAGATGTATTCATTTAAATCTTTATTAATATATTTTATACTTGAATTATGATATCCTAAAAATAACATATCAAGATCTTTCGGACAGTGATAAACTATAGTATTAAACTGTTCAATAAAATCCTCTACTAGTGTTATATCATCCTCTAAGATTAACGCATAATCTAAATCTTCTTCTATTATTTTTTTGTATAACGCCATATGAGATAATGCAACTCCAATACCACCTTTAGTTAATGGAACATATACTCTTAATTTATCATCTAGTGCATCTTTTTTACCTTTTTTTGTTACAATACAATCTGGAATATTATCAATATCTAACTTTTTACCATAAACTGCATTAAACCTTTCTGCCTGTTTATTTAATTTAAATCTATCTAACTCTTTTATTACATTATCCCGTCGATCAGTTCGATGTGCTAGATTTATATAAAATATTTTAGTGTCTATCATCTATATTTTATTAACCGATATTATTTATATTTTTAGGAGATAAATATAAATATTTTTTGTATCTATCTATATCCAGATCCATCACTTGATCAATTAGTTTTTTAGGAATATCCTTATAATATAGACCTAATAAACTACCTGCGACAAAACAGTTAGTGCTTGTATCTCCACCACGACTCGCTATATTCATTAATGAACTCATTAAACTTTTTTCTTTATTATTAAATAGTTCGATTAATGCATTTTGAAATGTAATACCAATATAGCCTTGATATCTTTTATCATCAGTCCGGATATACCTCTCTTCATACTCATGATCAATTATATATATCATCTTTTTATTTTGATATGCATCTCTCATATGGATTTTTGTTCTGGGTAGGATCCGATGATCTTTTATTAGTTTATGATATATATCATCTGGACTCATATTATCTAATAAATTTTTCAAAAACAATCCATAAAACAAGATAATATTTTTAACTATTATATTTGGATGAGTTAAATCGCAATCTAGATCGATAATATTTTGTAATTTATTCTCTGGATTATACAATAAGATAGCCAGTAATCGAGTCATTGATCCGTTAGATATCGCATTTTTATTCATATTATTACTGTTCGATATCATATCTTGATTATTTTCTGCTCTAGTATATTGCGTATTTAATGCATTTTTAACTGTTTTACTGATATCTAATGGATTTGTATTATACCATTTAATATAATTTTTCGCCGCGATCTCTTGTTTATACTCTAGATTATTTAAATTCATGATCATTAACTCGGATTTATCTGATATCTGACCTATCTTATAATCAAATATTAGACTACCCAGTATTTGTTGTCCATCTTTTTTAATTTGTTCGGATGCTTTTTCTTCAGACATAAATTCATATCTTATCCCGTATGCATCACCTACTATAGCACCATACAACGAATTTAAAAAACTTTTTAATGTTTTATATCTCGTCTTATATTTTTCGTAACTCATATAATTAGATTATATAATAATATTGCACTATCAGTTATTACTCTTTTAGGATCTAAAAACGGATATTGTTCGTATCTATCTATATTATTATCCATCATTACTTGTTTCCATTGTTTATTAAATGTATGACTACCATAATATGCTCCTAATAATCCACAACAGATACATGCATTAGTATCTGTATCACCGCCTTTCTTACAAACATATACTAGAGCATCAGTAATATTATCAAAATGTAATAAAGCATATATTGCATTTTGAAATGCTATTCCGATATATCCAAAATAACTGGTGTTGTCTGTATTAATATATTCTTCAACCCCTCTATTTTTTACTATATAAGTTGGCTCAGATATATCTAGTGCATCTTGTAGAGTAATAATTACTCTAGGATTTTTAGAATGTTCTAATAAAATCTGGTAGATCTGGGTTTTATCATACTCTAATATACTATATTTTACAGCTAAACAGTAGATATATACAAAATCACGAATTGTTTTGTTTGGATGAGTTAATATACACTCTTGTTTAACGAGTTTTTTTAATATTTTATCTGTTTTATTAACACAAAATAGTGCAATTGGTATAATTCGCATTAAACTACCGTTGGATAAACTAGATGAATTCATATCTTTACTGTTTTGAATCATATCATATGCATTTGATGCTCTTTTTCTAGTATGTAAAGATTTTTTAACTGTATTTCCAATGTCTACTGGATCAGTATTATACCATTTGATATAATTTAGTGCTACTTTATCTTGTATGTAATCTCTATTATCACATATCGAGTTTAATAAACTAATCATCATCTCAGAATCATCTGTCAATTGTCCTGGTTGTATATTAAAAGGCCCACCTCCTAAGATTAAATATTCATGATTTTTATCATAATCTTGATTAATCTTCTCCGTTGATTCATCAGATGTTAAAAACTCATATCTAGATCCAAATGAATCACCATACATAACTCCATAGATAGCCGCAGTAAATTTATCCTGACTTATTTTTTTCATTATTATAATTATAATAATGAAAAATAATGAACCTGATATACAAGATAATATAGAAGATAATATAGGAGAATCAGATTTTTATTATATGATAACTTTTTTCATCGAGATTACTATATTTTATTTTATGTATGATTAATATATGTGCGATAAATCTAATTCATCTTTATTAGCTCAGTTACGATTGTTAAGTATATCATCTTTCAATGATCCAAACAATAACAATGACTGTTATGTTCTATTAACTTATTATCTGATTATTAATAATAATTCACATCATAAATTAAAATATCTCCAGATTACTAATAAAGATAAAAAAAACAATATACTTGAATATAATATTATAGAAAATAACAATCCTAATTTAGTAATTAGTATATCTGGAGATAATTTACTCGATTCTTGTAAATCATATATCGATTGTTCAAGTCATAGTTATATTATTTACAGTATTAAGATAAAAGATACACAATCCTCTAATTTACATGTTAAAATCACCGGAGTTATTAATCATAAAGAGATTCATCCGATTATTGTATCAGATAAACAGATTGATTTTTAAAAGTCTTTAACAAAAAAACATTGTTTCATATTGTTTATCCAATAAAATATATCAACGTCTTTCAAAATATATTTTTTTTTATCATATTTTATCATATATATCTGATTATCTATAATATACTTCATAATATCCAGATATTTTTTACAATCATTATAAAAATAGTAAATCATATCTTGATAAAGATAAGTATTATGAGATGTATTTGTTATTTTTAAGATAATGTCTATCTCATTTATAATATCGAGTACTTTTTTTCTTTTAGTTATCTTACTCGTTTTATAAGGTTCGTATGGACTATAATAATATATGTTTAGTTTATTATAGTTCTGAGTATTAATTACATTCGTTAAAACAGATAATATAATGCTATAAGATTTTATGATATATTCTATTTTGATTTTTTTAAGTTTATCAATGTACTCAAATATAGTCTTCTGTAAAGTAGAATCATCTTTAAAATTGAATTTCAAGTTATCTATATTTTCTATTGTAAATCTAAATCCAAACCTCTGATAAAAAGTTTTTCCTTTTTCTAGTAATTTAAAAAAAGATAAATCCATTGTTTCTAAACCACAACTTACTGTCGCCGCATCCCATACATATGTTTTAGTCGATTTTAATATCTCTAATAATTTTAATGCAATATTCATCATATTCGTTCCTGATACATTATGGAGTTTAGTTATATTCGCTATATAAGTAACTCCATCCGTCTTATAAGTAAATGGATTACATAAATTTATCTTTAGAGGAAGTAAATACTGATCACGATCCCATATCGAATATTTTATATACCAATATTTATTATCCGAAAATTTACCAGTTTGTTCTAACATAACTACTGGGATCTCTATATTTTTTAATTTTAATATAAACTCCGTTCCAAATGTATTTAATAAAATTTTTATGTTATCATTAAAATATTCAGAAAATAGCTCTCTATTCTTATCATTATTGTTTAGATCAAATATATTCATGTATATATATCTGGTGGATAAATAATTATTATATTCTCATATTTTATGTTTAGTCCTTTAGATTCAAAACAAATTATCACGACTACATGGATTCCAAAAGAAGGATTTACTGATCAAGATATCCAAAATATTATCAATTATAACAAAAAATTTAATCTAAATACTGTTTTTAATAATAATAGTTTAACTGTAACAGGCACTGTTAATAGTTATAATAAACTTTTTAATATTACTATCAATGATCATGGTGATGGTTTTTTTGATTATTCAGATAATCTAAAAATACCACCTAATTTAAAAATCCAAAATGTTCTAGGATTAAATAATAAACCCGCCGCACATTTTTATGCAAAACAACAAGATGTAAATACACGTGCTGTAACTGGTTTAAATGCATTACAGGTCGCTAATCTATATAATTTTCCATCTGGATCTGGATTAAATCAAAAAATAGGTATTATCGAATTAGGTGGTGGATATGTTTTATCTGATATTACTATCTATCTATCTAATCTCGGTATTAATACAACTCCTAATATCACTTCAGTTTCTGTAGATGGAGCATTTAATAATCCAAGTGATACATCTGGCGCAAGTATAGAAGTAATCCTAGATATTGAAGTAATCGTCGCAATCGTTCCGGCCGCAACAATCCGAGTATATTTCGCTCCAAATTCTATTCAAGGATTTTATAATGCAATTAATAGAGCAATTATCGATGGATGTAATTTTATATCTATCTCATGGGGTGCATCTGAATCTTTCTGGGGATCAAATAACCTTATATCTTATAATAATCTCTTTAAAACTGCATATGATAATAATATAACTGTTCTGGCGGCATCTGGTGATAATGGTTCTAGTAATGGTGGTTATGGAACTAATGTAGATTTTCCAGCTTCTAGTCAATATGTAGTCGGATGCGGCGGGACTACTCTAGATACTAGTGGATCTAGCATATTGAGTGAAACAGTCTGGAATAATAACCCTTTTAATAGTGCAACTGGCGGAGGATTAAGTTCTTTCTTTACTACTCCTAGTTATCAGTCCAGTATTAATTCTTTTAATTTAACTGGCAAAAGGGGAGTACCTGATGTAGCTGGCAATGCTAATCCTAACTCCGGATTTATCTTATATTATTTTGGTTATAATATACAAGTCGGAGGAACTAGTGCCGTATCCCCTTTATGGACCGCGTTACTAGCAAGAATAAATCAAAATACTAATAAAGTAAATAAAATATTAGAAAAAATATATCCTGGTGGTACAGCTAATTTTAGAGATATTGTATCTGGTAATAACGGTAATTATAATGCACTACTCGGATGGGATGCATGTACTGGATTAGGATCACCTAATGGCGTTTTATTACAAAATTATCTAAATAATTATGGATCATCTGGTCCAACTGGTCCAACTGGTCCAACTGGTCCAACTGGTCCGACTGGTCCTACTGGTCCTACTGGTCCAACTGGTCCTACTGGTCCTACTGGTCCAACTGGACCATCTAGTCCAAATGCTAATTTTTCTGGTTCTCCTTTATCAGGACAATCCCCGTTAAGAGTTAGATTTACTAATATGAGTACTAATAATCCAACTAGTTATTTATGGTCATTTGGTGATTCTACGACAAGCACTATAAGAAATCCATTAAAAACATATAATACTCCTGGAATATATACAGTTAGTTTAAAAGCAACAAATATAAATGGATTTAATACACATACAAAAACTAATTATATAACCGTGATCCGATTAACCCCTAATTTTACGAGTAATCTAAGATTAGCTAATATTAATCAAGTTATTAATTTTCAAGATACTAGTATTAGTGCGCCTATATCTCCTACATCATGGTTATGGAGTTTTGGAGATTCTACTACTAGCACATTACAAAATCCAACTCACTCATACAGTAGAAGAGGAGTTTATACAGTTATTTTAACTATTACTGTTCAAAATGTTACTAAACGATATAGAAAGTATAATTATATACGAATCAGATGATTTTTTGATATTATCATCAGACAGATTATAAATTATTATATTTAGATAATTTATAATAAATATTTATGAATCCAGATACATATACGATATTAGATACACATCTAACTATACCAGGAACTCTATTAGGACCACTTGATCCATCTAGTACTATTCCGACAACATGGATAACTACAAAAACATCTCAAGAATCAGTTATAAATCTCTGTAAAAAAAATAATATGACAAATATTAAGATATTATCTCCAACTACTATACAAGTGACTAGTTCGGTTAATAATTTTTCTAATTTTTTAAATGTTACTTTTAATAATTATACTTACAATTCTGTAAATTATTATGCGTCTGATCGAGATATAAGTATTCCCTATTCATACAAACACAATATAATTAATATATTAGGATTGAATAACTATCCGTTAGGAATATCTCATTGTATAGTAAATAGAAATATTCAACCCCGGAATAGTACTACTTTCACTCCGATACAAGCAGCATCAGTTTATAAATATCCTAATCAAGATGGAACAGGACAAGTTATAGGTATTATTGAATTAGGTGGTGGATATGTCATGTCAGATATTACTGGTTACATGACCTATTTAGGATTAACCGGAACACCAAACTTAACTGATATATCGGTCAATGGAGGATATAATAATCCTAGTGATATAGCTAACAGTGTAGAAGTAATTTTAGATTTAGAGATAGTATTGGCTTTATGTCCAAAAGCAAACATTCGGATGTATTTTGCTACTAATAGTGATCAAAGTTATTATAATGCAATTAATCAAGCATATCTTGATGGATGTAAATTAATATCAACATCATGGGGTGCTCCAGAATATATATGGCCGAGTGCAAACATTAATACATTCAATAGTTTATTACAAAGTTTATACAATAATGTTGTAATCTGTGCATCAGTTGGTGATAAAGGTTCAGCTAGTGGTGGACCAGGTAATAATGTTAATTTTCCTGGTTCAAGTCCATATGTAATTGGATGTGGCGGTACTACACTAATATCAGATAACAGTTATACTAATATTATATCAGAGGTAGTCTGGAATACTAACAGTTTTACTGCAGCAACAGGGGGTGGTATTAGTAACCTTTTTTCAAAACCTAGCTTTCAAGATTCAGTTAGTTTTAATCTTTTAGGTAAAAGAGGAGTTCCCGATGTAGCTATTAACGGAGATCCTAACACCGGATATATTATGTATCAAAATGGTGCAACTATTATCATTGGCGGCACTAGTGCCGCATCTCCAATGTGGACTGGATTACTCGGTAGAATAAATCAAGCAACTAATAATGTAATCAATGATCCTCTCTCTGTTATTTATAATAATCCTGGTTCATTTAATGATATTACTCAAGGTAATAATGGATCTTATACTGCTCTGGTCGGATGGGATCCGTGCTCCGGATTAGGATCCCCTAAAGGAGATTTATTAGTTGCTAATTTTTCTGGGTTAAGTGCACCTGTAGCAAATTTTATCGGTAACCCTATTTCTGGACAAGTCCCTTTAACTGTTAATTTTACAGATCAATCAAGTAATGTACCGACTAGTTGGTTATGGAATTTTGGTGAAGTAACTACTAGTAACTTACAAAATCCTAGTTACACTTATAATAATACTGGATATTATACTGTCAGTCTAACAGCATCTAATAGTTTTGGATCAAACACTAACACTAAATCTAATTATATATATGTTTATGGTATAACTGGACCAACTGGACCGACTGGACCAACTGGACCAACTGGACCAACTGGACCGACTGGACCAACTGGACCGACTGGACCGACTGGACCAACTGGACCGACTGGACCGACTGGATCGACTGGAGGATATACTGGAGGATATCCGGTATCTAATTTTACTGCTAATATAGTATTTGGAGTAAAACCATTAACAGTAAATTTTACTAATACTTCAGTTAATTCAACTAGTTATATGTGGGATTTTGGTGATGGTACTTTTTCTGATCTAGTTAATCCTACACATATATATGATAAACCTGGTAAATATTCTGTTAGTTTAACATCGAGTATAATTATAAATAACTGTAGAGTTTTTAATAATTTAACAAAAATCAATTATGTAAATGTAATAGGATTAAAACCTGATTTTACTGCAAAAATAAATCATAAATGTGTTCATTTTTACGATAAAACAAAATATTCAGATCCAGATGCATGGAAGTGGAGTTTTGGTGATGGTGCTACTAGTAATTTAAAAAACCCTAAGCATAAATATCAGAGTCATAATAAATATAATGTTAGTTTAACTGTTTATAAAAAACATACTAGTTTATCTACGAGTAATCCACTTGATTATTATACTAGTACTGGTGTTACTGTAACAAAAAAGACTGATTACATAAATAAGACTGTCACTAAACTTAATTATATATCTTGAACTGTTAAGTTATAACTAAAGATAGTACTAGTATTATTATTACTGCTTGATATTTGGATAGATATAGAATCACCAGTTACTAATGTAACTATACTAGATAATTGAATAACAGTTGAACTCGATGCAGCCTCTATATATCTAGAACCAGCGATTTGAGTAGAATTATGAAGTATCCATATGTTACTAGTATATGAATTACAAAAATAACTCATATCAAATGTAATAAAAAACTTGCCAGTTAAACTACCTGTATATGTTATTACTCCTAGATTATAAGTAAAATTATTACTAGAAAAAGTATATGATGGTGGGATGAAAGTAATAATACTGGTGGTCAGATTGAAAATACCTATTCCCCCTGGAGTTAAATTAAAGTCAGATAGATACGCATACTGTTGTGATCCTTCTATAGTAATATCTGTGCTATTACTCGTTATCGTAATACCTGGGCCCGGCGATATTCCTTTTGTTGTAATAGGATAAGAATTAGAACTAACTAGACTAGTATTATTAATTGCTATTCCGGCATTATTTAAAGTGACATATGTCGGATCTACACTAATTAAAATGTTATTTACAGTATCAGTTAGATTTATACCTGATCCGGCAGATAGAGCTTTTGTTATTAAGTTAGGTCCGTTTGGATAATTAACTAGTGACACATCTCCAGATGCACTACTCAGATTAACACTAGTCGCGGGACTAGAATTTACTAATGTTAAAGTACTAATATTATCTATAATATTAATACCTGAACCAGACATTAAACCTTTGATAGATAGGGCCGGGCCGATCGAATCATAAACAAGAGATATACTCGACGGTATGCCTGATGTATTTAAACTAACTGATGATCCTCTATCTGTATTGTTTATCTCGATTGAATTACTAATTAAATTAAAACTGATACCAGATCCTGCTAGTAATCCATATAGAGTCATTGATGGTCCTATACCGTTGTTAATTAAACTAGTAGATCCTAAATTAGTAAGAGTGACTATAGATGCCGGACTAGTATTAGTAAAACTAAGAAAATTTGAATTGTTAGTTATAGATATTCCTGGACCAGATGATAAACCTTTAATTGATAAGTTAGGACCGATACCTGAATACACTAGTGTCGATGTTCCACCTGCACTAGACAGATTAACACTAGATGCAGGGCTAGTATTAATTATAGTTAATTGATTTGGATTGTTCAGAATAGATATATCTGATCCAGAACTTAAACCTTTAATCGATAAATCTGGACCTAATCCATCAATAACGAGAGAATTACCTCCACCAGATGTTAGAGTAGTTGGCGGCGCAGATGGTCCAGTTGGTCCTGTTGGCCCAGATGGACCTGATGGACCAGTTTGTCCTGTAGTACCTGTTAAACCCGGACCAGTCGGACCAGTCGGACCAGTTGGACCAGTTGGTCCTGATGGACCTGTTGGACCGGATGGTCCGGTAGGACCCGATGGACCAGATGGACCAGATGGTCCAGTTGGACCAGATGGACCAGATGGCCCAGATGGACCAGTAAAACCGGTAGTCCCGGTATATCCGTTTAATCCTGGGGGACCAGTAGGACCAGTTAAACCAGTTGGACCAATTAATCCTGTTAGTCCAGTTGGCCCGGTTAAACCAATACTAATCTCTGACCCCCAGATAACAGTTGATCCGTTATATCTAAGAATATCGTTAGTAGCTGGTATTCCAGATACACCTCTAATATTAACTCCATCATAAAATAATACTCCACCTGGACCACTTGGTGCAGTTATACGACTATTAGAACTAGTATAAAAACTTTCATTTATTCCGGTGGATCCAGTAATACCGATCGTAAATATGAGTTGATTTGATGCAAGATTATTGTTTGCGTCTGGAGAAATTATCGGACCATCTAACACTATACCGTCTGGTGCAGTTAAGATAATCTCAGAATCTGCGGTAATATTTATATTGCTTTCTTGAATATAATCTGGATTATGAATATTAGCAGTATATATCTTATCTATGTCTAAAATATTGATACCAGTTACTCCTCTACTGTAATTTTGATTAGATTCAATGAATGAATTTTTCCACATAACAAATCTATCACGATCTTTATCATATCCGAAAAATCCACGATAAAAATTATCAGAATAATAATCAAATTCTAGACCACGATCATCAGTATCTGGAGCAAGAGTCTGACTATTTGGATCTAAATATGCAATTACTGGGACATGCGCATTCATACTAGTATATGGAGTATCTAATTGAGTGTAACTACCAAAAACATGTAAATTAGGATTAATTTGTAACTCGCCAAATGGTTGGATGATTATATCTCCAGTTGAACTGATTGTATTATTTTGTAATTTTAATTGTCCATTATTTATTAAAAGAGTTGTAATATATGCGTTGGATGCTGTTAAAGTGTCTAGGACAGTCGCATTATTTACTTGTAAAGGATCTGGTATAAGACTTCCAGTAGTGGTCTGTGGAACTCCTACTAAATTACTTGATGTCTCTGCTAGATATTCTGCTAGATTGATGTTAATCTGATTTTGATTAGATATATAAGATAAGTTAAGTAATGATTTTGAATAGTTATTATTATTTGAATTATTATTGTTAAAATTTTTACTCATTTATTATATTATTATTTAATATAGATAATTATGAAAAGTTACTCGACTAATTATAATCCTCCTAAACATATTAATAGAAACCAGTTTAATCAGGATTTTATTACTAGATTACTTAATACTAGTTTTACTGGTAATATTGATGATTTAGAATTATTAAGAAGAGAATATAACAGTACAATTAATGTAAAAGATATGAATAATAATAGTATAGTTCATAGACTATTAGAAGCTCCGGATACTGATATTGATGAGATAAAAAAATTACACGTAATAAATTTTTTATTTAATAATAATGTAGATATAAACTCAGTCAATGCATCTGGTATAACTCCATTACATATTGCTTGTAAATATCAATATTATGATATAATTAAATTTTTAATAGAAAAAGGAGCTAATGTTAATTATCAGACAGGACAAAAACAAACACCTTTACATTTTTATGTAAATTCAAATGTAATTAAATGTAAAGAGAAAAAAAAAGAACCACTTGTACCTAAATCGATTAAAAAATCAAAAAACGAAATACAGGCTAAATTAACAGATAATATTCTAAATATTTTAATTAATAATCAAGATATTAAAATCTTGATGGAACATATCAAAAAAACTGTTACAGATTTAGATGAAGTTTTTCCAAAAAAGTTTGATAATTATTATAATACAATTAATAGTGAAATATCAGATAAAATGACTGATATATCTGTTATAGATAAAACAAATATAACAGATATTATTAACAATAAAATATTACAATATAGTAATGAAATGAATGGATTAGTAAATATTTTTCCATTGAATATTAAAATGGATAATACTGGCTATTTGAAAATTTTAAAAGAAGAAGATACTGCTGAGTTAATTAGTAAATTTGAAACAAAATATAACCAAAATTTAAGTAATATAAATATCACAGATTTATCAAATATTTTTGGGTATGAGAGTTATGAATTAATAAGAGCTATACATAGTATTATTGTTCATAATGAACATTTAAAATTAAATAAAAGAAACAAATCACTCGCGTATTACGATGCAGATTGTTCATTGGATTTAGATGGTTATTTATTTTTGGAAGATTTAAATGATATTACTAGCGTTGAAATAAATGTTTTTGAAAATATAGATATCAACATTATAAATAATGATTTAATTAATATCGAATATATTAATGGCCCCTTAATTGAATTTAGAGAAACTGAATCAGATAAAAAAAATAAATCAAAAAATCCTAATTATAGTAGTGAAAGACGAGAATATTATTTATATCATAATACTTTTACTAAAGGATCTAGACAATCAAATTATGTTAATCATTTTATTAAAGATGATATGATAGAAGATTTTAAAAAAATATTACAGTTCAAAAAGGTTATAACAGATATTGAAGGTGGTAATTTTAATGATAATTTAATAGGGGGTGATGAAGATGGAGAGGATGGTAACGGTGATGAAGGGGGTGATGACGATGTAGAGGAAGAAGAGGAAGAAGATGAAGAAGATGGAGATGATTTTGAACCTGATGTACCTGAAGATGAAGATGTTGTTAAATATGAATCTGAAGAAGAAAATGAATCAGAAAAAGCAGAAGAAAAAAAAGGAGAATCAGAAAAAAAAGGAGAAAAATCTGAATATAATTCAATTGGATTTAATCGAAATTATGACCAATTTGATGAATACATTGGTCAAGATATAATTATAAAAAGTGATCAAAAAATAATATTTATTACAATCTTACATTGGATATGTAAAAATATAAGTGAATTATCAAAAAGTGTATATAATAATATGAATTTTATAAAAAAAATATTACAAAAAACAGATGAAGATATCAATACATATGATTTGTATCACAGAGCTATGACATCAACATATATTTTATTATTAAATTTTCTACAATATTTAATTTTACTCAATAAAATTTTACCGGATCTTACAGCTAAAATAAATACTTTAAAAAGAGATTATGATAATATAAAATCTAATGCACTACAACACATTTATTATTTTAGTTATGAGATAATTATTGATAGAATTGATTTAATACATAATTTTATTAAAACTATTGATTTTAAAATAAAAAATGCATACGACGAAATATCAAACTGTATTAAAATATTAAATAATTTAGTAGAACTTTTTAATAATTATAATGGTCTTAAGTTTATTAAAGCATATTTTAGAGAAGATATTACTAATATTTCTAATTTTTTTGATAAACCTTTTGTTGATTTTCATAATTTACCAGATGACTTCAAAAGATATTATAACAGTATAGGTGGTGATGATATTATTATTAATCCAAATAATATCAAAAATATAATATATCAAAGATATGTTCCTAGAGTTGATAAATTGAATTCTTCTGTTTATTATGGAAGTAACGGTGGTGGGGAGAAAGAGAAAGAAAAAGAAGAAGAAGAACCCAGCTCAAATGAATATAATCCATTTGATAAATACTATTTCAATACATTAGATGATATGGATATTAATCAATATAGTTTATTAAATAATACAGAAAAAAAAGAAAAAAAAATAGGATATCTTATTCCTATATTAGATATGACTGAAATAAATAGCTATATACATATTTTACAATACGATTATTCAATTATTGGTCATGATGATGTTGATATTGAAGATATATTAAATGATAGTATTTCACACTTAAATGATAAATACAAAGATATAATAAAAGGATTAAAAAAAATACTAGTTAATAAATACGTAAAATTTAATAATATTGATGAATATTATAATTTATTAAAAGATCATAAATATATAAAAGATAATTCTAGTTATGTGCATAACTTAATAGATATATATGATTTAAATAATGATAATGACAATTTTAAAAATCAATTATTCAGTTTCTATAACTATGATTATAGAAAAGCTATTAAATATCTAAAAGAACTTAAAAGTTTAATGAATGATTCTGAAAAAGTTGATGCTATAATTGAAGAACTAAACAAAAAAATTGAAGAAGAATCAAAAAAAAAGAGTCTGGAAAAAAAGAGTCCGGAAAAAAAGAATGAAGCAAAAAAAGGAAAGAAAGAAGTAAAAAAAGAAAATGAACTACCAAATACCGACCAAGAAAAAACCAACCAAGCTAACACCCATTTGGCTGAGTTGTTAAAAACACTAGCACAAAAAAACCAACCAAATAAATCTAAAGGGGGCTCACTAGAAAACTACCAAAAATTCACCCCTTATTTAGAAAAAAACCTTAAAAAAATAGATAATAGTTTCAAATCAAGCTCCCGCATATTTAATTATATTGGACAATTTGAATATAAAACAGATAACTATACTATAAATAGAAATGAAAAAGCACCAGCTATTATCAGTAATAATATAAAACATTATTTACATGCAGTATGTTACTTAATTATAAAATATATAACAAGAATATTTAATAAAAAATTTGAGAATGAAGGAGGTGAAGAAGGAAAAGTAGATTATATAAAACTGACCAGTTTAGATATAAATACAGATTATATAACAGACTATTTTATAAAATTATATGATAAAAAAAATGAAGATTATATAACTACACAAAAAAACATACTAATAAGTAAAACAACACAAGAAATACTAATCAACATAATTAAATCATATATTTACACTGGAATTGCTAACAAAATAAGTACTAATATAAAAATACTAGATATAAAATCATTAAACAAAGATGTAAAATTTGATATCAATACTATACGAGAAAATATTGATAAAATCATTGAATCTTTTGATCCATCTAATAACTCACATGTCTTATTAGGACTAGAGTTAAACCAATATGATTATTTAGATTTAGAAATGCAACAAAAACTAGTAAGTTATGATTTTTTTTCAAATAATCCAGAGCAAGATAATAACTGTATAAATATTAATATAAAAATTATGGATTTATTCATAAAAACAGATATTAATTACAATATTAAAGATTATGATGGAAAAACTCCTATTTATTATGCTATTTATAATAATAATATTAGTCTTATAGAAAAATTATTAGAACAAGGTGCATCAGTATATGTATATGATCGAAATATGCACAGCCCAATCGATTATACTAAAAATAAAATTCTAGATAATTTAAATAAAATTACAAATATGTATGATAATTTTACTAAAATTTATCAAGATAATATAATTAATTATATTTATTCTAAAAGTGAATACATGAATAATATACCAAAATATTTAGATATTATCTTTAAACAGATGATCTATATGATTAATCATTATTTTTATTATATTATGAATAATTATCCCAGAAAATGGAACCAAACGAGTAAAATAGATTTATATGACAGTTTAATAAAATATAAAATATTGAAAAAAATTAATATTCAAGATTTAACTAGTATATTTGAAAATTACGAACATAATTTATCTGATACTGGTTTAAATAAATTATATTCTTTATATTCAACTGAAGAAAAATATACAGAATATAATGGCAAAAAAGTAACCCGGAAAGATATAAATAAAATAATTGAAAAAATAAAAAAAGAAAATAAATTATTTGAAAAACGCAATAAAAAAGACCTGCGATTACAACAAATGATTGCAAATAACAATAAAACAATTGAACGGTTGGAGGGACTAGAATATAAAGACAAACCAACAAAAGAACATTTAAAAGATATAATAAAAGATGATATAGAACAAATAAAAAAAAACATTCAAACACCATTAGAAATTACAAATCCAACAGATATCTATAAAAATTTATATAATAAATATTTTGAAAATACAACACCATTATTGTCGTATGATTATTATCAATTATTATGGCGCAAAAATCTCATATCAGATAAATCATTAAATGATTTATCAAAAAACATTTTAAATATGCCATACCTAGTTGATTTATTACTCCAGAGAACATTAAATAACGAACCAGATAAAAAAAATATAATAGAATATGATTATTATCACAAAAAATTAACATCAATAACTAGATTTCATTTATTTATTATTAATCCGATTATAAAAGATTTTTATGATTTATCACAAACAGATCTAGATAGCAATTATCTGTTAAAAACAATATTTGATTATATTAACTATATTATTCAATATAGTATTTGTTCAGATTTATATTTAACTGTTCTTAGAGAAACATCAAATTATTTACAAACATATTATAAAGATCCTGATGATAATTCTGATTTAATAAAAAAAATAGTCGAAGATAAATCATTAAAAGATTATATTTTTAATGTATTACCAGAAAAATTAATAAAAATTTCATTGAAACTAAAAACAGATGACGGAGATAAAACACTAGAGGATGATCCAAAAACATTGATAGAAAATATAAGTAATATACTTAAAATATTAGAACCCAGTTTATTCAATCCAAATACAACTCTAATTAATAATTTGCGTGATTATATCTATCCGTATTATACAGATATCATAAATATAATTATAAAAAATCTATTTACCCTATCTAAAAACTACTTTAAATTACTTAAAACAACTGGAGATTTAACATATATACTTTTAATATTATACGATTCAACTAAATATGATTCTTAACTCATTATTAATATTTTTAATAAAACATATTAATAATTTTTACCTAATCCAAAAGTATTACTTGTAATATTATAATTCTTTCCTGTCGTAGCATCTATACCAGTACCATCTGGTATATCAGAGACAGTAATTAATTCAATTGTAAAAGAGTTATTCAATCCGTTAAAATCATATAAATCACCGTTAGGCCTATAAAATCCTATATCCAGACTAGATAAATCATGAATCGGATCATCATAAAATCTAACAGTGCTTACATAACTATTAAATAGAACTTTTCCGGGAGAATCACTCAATTGAATTTTAGCAAATCCATATTTGTTTATAGGCCCCACATTAGTAAAAGTTTGTAATGGATTAGCCGTCATTATGATATAATCATCACCACTTAATCTAACTGCATTATTCGTAATATTAATTTGTTGTCCAGAGCTATTAGTATTACTCTCGAATGCATATGGATCATTATTAGATATAGAATTACTAAAAGAAAAAACAGATTCAGGATTACCTGGATTTCTAAATCCTAATATACTGCCCATCGTGTCATTTTGATCAAATCTCATCCTAAATAAATCTGGCTTTAATATAACAACAGCGGCACCCCCTTTAGTATCAAATCTAGTCCGTGATAAATTAAAAGAATAAGGTTTTAATTGTATCTGATAAGTGTTTTTATCAATTACCTTATAAACAGTCTGAGTAGTATTAATACTATCTGCAGGGATTCCATATGGTGATATAGCCCCTTGTATCAATATATTAACCCCGGCACTAACTATTTCATGATTTGGATGATTAATTGTTAATATATATATACTACGGGCCTCTGATTCAGAATCAGATGTATTAGGATCTAATGCAATATTTGGTGTGATGTCTATAATTGGTTGAATTAGATTATATTCTTTATAAGATTTAAAAGTGACTATATTTGTATCTGTATTTATAGTAGTTTGTATATAATGATTATTCGTATAAGTAAAACCACTATCCGCATTAGAATTAATCCTAGGAGTATTTAAGAATAAATTATTTAATACACTGATTAAATCAGATGGATTATATGTTCCTGGTGGTACTGTAATACTATATAAATAATCACCATCATCTATATCGTTCCAATATAACTTATTATTAGTATTACTTCTTATCGGATAATCTGAATTAGGTATCTCTAAACTAACTAGACGAGCAGATACAACATCATGATATGTTTTACCTAATGAGATTGTATAACTGTTTGAATTTGGATATCCTGAATTAATTGAACTGATTTTAGATATATTAACTGAATTACCTCCAAAATTAGATGTTGTATTAGATGTATTATCTATATCTAGTAATACATCATACGAATTACTACCAACACTAATAATTGTTTTATATCCCGAGTTATGATCTTGATTTATCGGATAACTCGAATTAATATAAGAAAGTGGTACTCCATCTACCGCCAACATCTTTACACGATAATTATATGGATATAGTGTATATGGTCTAGAATTAACATCACTCATATTACTACTTTCATCCATCGCAATCGGGATAATTATAAAAAAATAATCTGGACTAGGTTGATAATAGTTCGATTTAGTATAGTCTAGCCTAGATGCATTAGGATCTAAAGGTTGATTACAATATTCTATAATCGGTTTTATCAAACTAGATTGATATAGTTGATCGCAAATATTGATCACAATATGCTGTTTATTATTAATTAAATTTACAGGTATGTTTTGTAAATAAGAAGATGAATCAATCGTTCCCCTATCTCCTTTAATATTCGATATATCAACTAGTAATAGATCACCATTGTAATTTAGATCAACCCCATGTTTAAAATATATTTTTACAAAATTAAATCCTGGAGGCATATCTATAGTCGGTTGATTGAAATTATCATATGTGTTTAAAACAGATTGTTTTCCTACTACATTTGTTATCTCGATCAGATCTCCTACTTGAAAAGGATGATTATTTTGTTTGATTGTTAATAATTTTTTATTATTATTATTAAAGCTCATTGGATTTTTATCTAACAGATATGTGTCTGATAAAGTAGAAGATGGTGATATCTGTCTATATTTACTATCTATATTAATATATGCAGTTTTGTATCTTCTTTTATCCGGTAGTTCTGGATCAGGTATTAACCCTTTTTTTGTTTGATATGCTCGATATGGATCATAATTACTATATCCATGTTCAGGATCTTTATTAATCTTATTAACATGATCAAACGAGTCTTTTATTAATTCATCCTGTTTATTGTAATAACTACGATTTTCTAGTTTATAATCTGATCCATTAGAACCACCTACTCGATTATAAATATACATATTAGTATTAAGTATTATGATAAAAAAATTGATTTAAATATAGTTAGTGATATTACTATTATATTAATTAATATACTAGTAATCATGTCGAAATCTAAATCCAAAACGAGTAATACTACGTCTTTATCTGTCGAAGAGAGGTATCAGAAGATGGAACCCCATGAGCATATTTTAGCTCTACCTGATACATATATCGGCAGTATTGAAGAAGATAGTAATATGATGTGGGTATTAATAGATAAGATCATGTATTACAAAGAGATTAATTATATACCTGGATTATACAAGATATATGATGAAATATTAGTTAATTCTAGAGATCATTCTATTAGAGATCCAACTTGTACAGAGATTCGTGTATCTATTAATAGAGAGACTGGTGAGATATCATGTATGAATAACGGACAGAATGGTATCCCGATTCAAATCCATAAAGATTATAATATACATGTGCCTGAATTAATATTTGGTAATTTATTAACATCTGAACAGTATCATGTTAAAGGAAAAACAGTCGGTGGTAAAAACGGATATGGTGCGAAACTAGCGAATATATTTTCAACACATTTTTATGTTGAAGTTTTTGATCATAAACAAAGATTATTATACAAGCAAGACTTTTATGATAATATGTACAAAATAGAACCTCCTAAGATTACTAAAAATAATAATAAAAATTCATATACTCTAATTAAATTTACTCCTGATTATAAAAAATTCAATACAGATAAGTTATCTGATGATATGATTGCTCTTTTCGAGAAGCGCGTTTATGATCTAGCGGCATGTACTAATCAAAAAGTATCTGTATATCTAAATGATGAATTAATACAAATATCAACATTCAAAGATTATGTCAATATGTTTTATCCTGATCCTTCTAATATTACAGTTATCTACGAAGAACCTAATGATAGATGGAAAGTATGTGCTATATATGATCCTGACTCTGGATATAGACATATCTCTTACGTTAATGGCATTTGTACATATCAAGGAGGATCTCATGTTAATCATGTTGTTAATCAGATAACATCTGGTCTATTAGAGATGATCAACAAAAAGAATAAAAGTATCAAGATTAATAACTCACAGATCAAAGAAAATTTAACTATTTTTATCGATTCTGTGATTGAAGATCCTAGTTTTTCTAGTCAGACTAAAGAAAATATGACTAGTAAAGTCGCTAAATTTGGTTCTAAATGCACTTTATCAGATATTTTTATTACTAGTTTAGGAAAATCGGGGTTAGTAGATGCAGTTGTTAATCTAGCAAAATTAAAAGAATTATCCGAAATGAAAAAAACAGACGGAAATAAAAAATCTGATCTTAGAGGAATAGCTAAATTAGATGATGCAGTATGGGCCGGAACAAAAAGATCAGTAGAATGTACTTTAATCTTAACAGAAGGTGATTCAGCAAAAACTCTAGCAGTCGCCGGAACTGAAGTAGTTGGTAAAGAAAGATTTGGAGTTTTTCCGTTAAAAGGTAAATTATTGAATGTGAGAGAGGCTACAGCTAAACAACTACTAAATAATGAAGAAATTAAGAATATCAAAAAAATTCTTGGATTAAAACAAGATAAAGAGTATAATGATGTTAGTGAGTTAAGATACGGTAGTGTCTTATTATTAACAGATCAAGATGTGGATGGTTTTCATATTAAAGGGTTGTTGATGAATTTTATACATTACTTTTGGCCTTCTTTAATGAAGTATGACGGATTTATTAAATCAATGGCCACACCGATCTTGAAAATATGGAAAAAATCAGATACTCATAAAAAACATCCAGAAATATTTTATAATCTAACTGAGTTTGATAATTGGAAACAACATATCAATAATATAAATCAATGGACTAAACCTAAATATTACAAAGGACTTGGAACATCAACATCAACTGAAGCACGTGAATATTTTAATCAATATGAAAAAAGAGTAATTACTTATGTTTGGAATATGAGAGAACAAGAACAAGATCTAGAAGATCTAGAACATGAAGATCAAGATAAATCTCAAGAGTCTATTTTACTAGCATTTTCAAAAGAGAAAGTAAAAGACAGAAAAACATGGTTATTAAATTATGATAAAAAAGATATCTTAGATAATTCTGAACAAAAAGTAATTATTCATGATTTTATTAATAAAGAACTCAAGCATTTTTCGTTTCATGATATAGAAAGATCAATCCCTAATTTAGGTGATGGATTTAAACCATCGCAAAGAAGGATATTATATGCAGCATTTTATAAAAAATTATTCAAAACAGAAGTAAAAGTATCTCAACTAGCCGGTTCGATATTAGAAGTAACTGATTATCATTCTGGCGAAATGAGTCTCCATGGTGCAATTATTAAAATGGCACAAGATTTTATTGGATCAAACAATATCAACACTTTAAGACCTAATGGTGGTTTTGGTTCTAGATTAAAAGGTGGAGAAGATCATGCCAGTCCTAGATATATATTTACTCAGTTATCTCAACTCTCTCATCTTATCTTTAGAGAAGAGGATAATACTGTATTGGATTATACTAATTACGATGGTATGTATGCAGAACCAGATACTTATGCACCGATTATCCCGATGATCTTAATCAACGGTTCTAAAGGCATTGGAACAGGCTTTAGTACAGACATCCCGTGTTTTAACATCAAAGATGTTATTAAAAACATTAAGAATATGATTAATAAAAAAGATATGATAGAATTAACTCCATGGTATCGGGGTTTCTTAGGCACTATCAAAAAAATCGATGATAATACATTTGAAACAAGAGGATTATATAGCTTTATTAATAATACTACTGTCCGGATTACTGAACTCCCTGTCGAAGTATGGACAGAAGATTATTATGAATACCTAACTAAGAATATTTATGATGATAATAATAAAACAGGTAAAATTAAAGAATTTATTAAAGGTTCTGGCGTAAATTTTATAGATATAACTATTGTATTTGTTGATAATGCACTTCGTGAATTAATAAAATCGAAACAGTTAGATAGTTTTTTAAAAATAACAAATAATATCAAAATCAGTAATATGCATCTTCATACAGTGGATGGAAGAATAAAGAAATATGAAACTGTAAATGATATAATGGAGGAATATTATGATTATAGATTAAAGATTTACATTAAGAGAAAAGAAAAGTATATGCGTGTATTGAAAAATGAATTAAATATTATCAAATACAAAGTTAAATTTTTAGAACATGTTATAGATGGAACTATCGTCTTATTCGTTAATAAGAAAACTATAGAAGAAGATAAAGTTATTAACAAACTAGAAGAATTAGAATATCCTAGACTATCTCATAATATCGAAGCAGATGATAGTTCTAAGACTTATAATTATATAACTGATATATCACTCTTTAGTTTAACAAAAGATAGACTTGAAATACTTAGAGAACAGTTCAAAGAAAAACTCGCGATATATAAAACTTATAAAAATACTAAAGTAGAAGATATCTGGATTAAAGAGCTAGATGAATTAGAAACTGAATATGATAATTATCTAGAAGAATGGACTAGTGTGTATTACGATAAAACTAATACTAAGAAAAATAATAATAAAACTAAAAAGCCTAGAGCAGTCAAGCCTAAAGCAAGAAAATAATTAACTAGAAAAATAATTAACTAAAAAAAATATTATTAATTAATAATATTTTTTTAACTAACACTATAATCATCTATATCAAAGATATAATCATAATTAAACCCTTCACCTAAATTTAAAAATCTATTTTTATCAAACAACAAGTATGCAGTTTTTGATTTTTTAGTCTTACATGCCATTATAGAATTATTACGTTTTTCTAGTAAATCTAGTTTATCTTTTTTATGCAATACTGGATTTATTTTATTACAATAAATAGTATTTGGAGTATAATCTTTAGAATATTTGAATTTATCCAGATTATTATCTATAAAAGCATTTGCTAGATAACAAACTTTTTTTTTATTATGTGCAAAACCATAACAACCAGCCTTATTACGACATATTCGAGCACACTCGCGCTTATTCTTATTATTTAGTTTAACTGAAAAATTTTCATAACTATCGTATAAACTGTATAAATTATATATGATGATCACTGTTATAAAAAAAATGAAAATCCATTTATCTATTATATACATATATATTTACTTATAATATATATTAAGTATGGAATTTGGAAATATATCAGAGATGCTAGACAATAATAAAATCAAGAATATCGAGTTCTTTCAAAACTGTATATCAGATGATATATTACAAAATCACAGAGACAAACTTATCGAGTCATTTTTAGATTATATGAAAACAACAAAAGATTATGATAATCTTTATGATTTTATTTATAACAATCAGAAGAATAAAAATTTTTGGAATATAATCAAATTGGATTTAATCAAATCACATAAAGACAGTTATAAATTAATCGGACAAAAATTAATTACGATATTATGTCACAGAAATAAAAATAAGAACATAAATAACACACAAGATATACTTAACTTTTTGAATCAGATATTAACTAAAAATAGTACATCATTAACATTACTCACTGCATATATTACAACAAATATTACAAATGTAATTATTAAATCACTTAATGATACTACTGACTATAAATCAATTACATCATTTATCTTTTCTAATTTTGGTCATATTTTTGTTAAAAAAATCCACAAAAATATAGATAGTTATCTAACTAAATATAACACACATCCAGATAAAAATGTATATACATACACTGAATATGAGGATAATTTAATTTATACTTTATTTTTGTTGTTAGAAATGTATTTTTATCTGGAAAAATATAATAAAGATGGAAAAGATAATAATATTAACTGGAAGTATATTGCATCAAATAAATGTAACTTTAACTGGTATAAAAAAAAATATACAGATCGAAATGATTATAGTTTAAGAGATAAATTATTTTTTACTGTTCTTTACTGTGCCCATTTAATATATGCACCAACTATCAAAAAAATATTCATTTATCCAAAATATATAATATCATTGCAAAATTATCTAGCTAGAAAAAATCAATTATATGATTTTATTATTAAAAGAGAAGATGTTGATAAAAAAATTACTATGACTAGAGAATATCTGAAAAAATATGAAGGACTAATATCTCTAGTGAATGATAGGATGATATCATTCTATAATAACTATTCAAAATATCTATACAATGAAATTAATTCAAATAATATAATCGATATTCATTTTGATGAGATAACTGATGATTTTTTACTCTTTCTTAAATATAACTATAAAAATGATGTGAATACAGAAGTATTTAAGATATTATTTTTATCAACAGATCCAGATATCCTAAATTTAAACTACTATACTATTGGTAGTATCTTTACAGTTATTGAAAAAGTTTTCGAAAAATATACTGTCCAAGATAGTTATATATTATACTTCATTAATATTGTTAGACAAGTTATCAAACTATCAGAAATTGGATCAGAAGGTGATGGAACGATCGATGTAAAACACGAATGTTATCATTCTATGTGCAAATTAATTAATAATAACAACGTTATGAAAAATATATTTGATGATAATTTTAAAGATTATTACAGTTCTATTAAGTTTATTAACAGTTTTTTAAAAGATATCAATACTATCGTTAATTATATGCGGATATATATACTTAATACTATGGACGGAGTTGAAGAATCTATAGTCGCATCTAAAACGCACTTTAAATTACTATGGAACCTGTGTGATATGAATAATACAAAAAGTATCATATTTGATACAATAATCTATGATGAACTATTAAAGACGATAAATAATACCGTAAATATTATTTCTAAGTTTATATTGAACTATAAATTATTAAATGATGATAATCAGTTAATGAAATATATCCATATTGTTTTTGAAACTATAACTAAGATGAATGATATTAAAAAAATAAATATACAAAATGCACTAGATTACTCTAAAGATAGTTATATTAAATTGATGGAATATTGTATAAAAAAAGAGTTTAATTATGATTTTGTAAATATAATTGAAATATTAACTTATAATCATGATCAAGATAATGATTATGATAATGATCAAGAAATCCCGGATAAATTTTTGGATCCATTAACTTTTATGTTAATTACTGATCCTGTAGTTCTACCCGGTAATAGTCAAGAAGCTATTTATATTGATCGTTCAACTATTGTTAAATGTCTATTAGAAAAAGAAGAAGATCCATTTACTAGGAATAAATTAACAATTAAAGAGCTAGATGATTACAATAGGAGCGATGAGGCTATAGAACTTATTAAAATCTTTAAAGAAGATTATAAATATTACAAAAATAAAAAATAATTTATATTATATGTTAATCGTAAAAATAGTAAAAAATATATCTAATAATAAAAATCTATTCGTTAAGCTAGTCTATCAACAGTTTAGTTATTTAACGGATCCTAAACTGAATCATAATTTACAAGAGATAGATAGATTAATCAATAATAATCGTGATTTTCTAGGAATACTAGTTTATAATGATAAAATATTGATTGGATATCTTATTGGAGAGTTCAAGAATCTAGATTATAATCAAGATAAACGTCTAGTATATTATATAACATATATGTATGTAGTACCTAAATACAGGAATAAGAAAATCGCAACATTATTGATCAAGAAGATTATAGATATATGTGAAAATTCTAGAGTTAAAAATATCTTATTAACATGCGAAAGTGATCTTATAGTTTTTTACAGCAAATTTGGATTTAATAAAGATCCTGTTTATGTCAATCTTGATAACAGTAATCATTATGTTATGAGTTTGAATCTATAATTATTAATTATTATTAATAATTATGGATAATAATCAAGAAAAAGTAGTATCTGAATCAGTTAAATTAATAACTAATGCACTAAATAAAGCATGTCTAGCGGGTGTTTATTCTTTACAAGAAGCATATGCGATACAAATTGCATTGAATGTCATTAATAAAGAATTAAAATCATCTTAATAATACTCTCGATTACGGTCATCTATTGTCCTGGATTGGAACCCTTCGGTAGAAGAAGGAATCGCATAGTATTTATTGTATACATGATAAGAAGATATCGAACATAACAAACATGCAAGGATAACTACCAGAACTAGTAAAAGTATTGTCGTACCATCCCAATCTCCGCCACTTTGAATAGCAGGAGATTGAAACATATTATCACTGGCACTAAATCCAGGTGATACATCACTTATGTTTAATTTTATTACAGACATATATTTTTAATAGAGAAAATATTTTTTATTAATAATAATAATTAAAACTATCATCCGGATTTTCTAAAATTATCATCAAGAGTTTAAAAAACTCTCATCAGGAGTTTCTAAAACTATCGGTATTTTATTTTTTTTACAATAATCATAAAAATTTAATAATCCCGCTAGACCTATACAACCATCACCTATATTTTCATGTCTATCTTTTAGTGATCCTAATTTATATTTACTATCATTGAAATGCAACAGTTTAAAATTATCTAAACCGATCAAGTTATCAAACTTTTTTAAATAATCATCAAATCCAGAACGATTACTAATATCATAACCTGCCGCATATATATGACATGTATCTATACATATTTTAATTCTATTGTAATTCTTTAACTTATTGAAAAAATATCCTAAATCATCCAATCTATAACATAATTCTGTGCCTTGTCCGGATGGTGTCTCTAGTAAAATAGTAACTGAATCGTATTTTTTCGTAGAGTTCAAAATATAGATCAGACTAGAATACATATTATTATAAGCAGTCTCTAATAATATATTTTTTCTTTTACCTAAATGCAACACCAGATATCTACCACCTAACTCGTGAGTTATCTTGATCTCTCTTATAATATTTTTTATCCACCAACTAGATTCATCCCAGTTTTCTGCAATATTATTTTTATAATTAGAGTGGACTACTAACAATATCTTATTATTCATCAGATGATCTTTTATTTTTTTTGTATCTAACTTTTTTCTAGTGATAAAGATCTGTAATAAATTATATTTGTTTGTTCTTTTCAATATGTCATCAGTATGTATCCCTATAATCATATAAAAAAATTGAATAAAATAATAAATATTTAATTAATTATTTATTATTAGTAACTAATTATGTTCTTGATCGATAAATATACACCTACTAATATTAATGATCTGTTTTTTCATAAAGATGAATTGAATAAGTTAAGGATTATGGCTCAGGATAGTTCTATACCTCATCTAATATTTAACGGCCCTGAAGGTGTCGGAAAGCAGACTTTAATTAAATTTTTTCTAGAACTATTATACGAAGATCCATCCGTAAATATAACAACTGATATAGTGTATTCAACTAATAATAACTCTGGATCTAGTAATAAAGATGATATTGTAGTAAAACAGAGTAATTATCATATAATAATAGAACCACAAAACAATAA
>Ga0315902_10001082_pt1 | contig 44347 bp, 29 predicted proteins | sample LakEriMetagenome_9_FD_203523 | JGI IMG/M metagenome (GOLD analysis project Ga0315902, IMG submission 203523) | Freshwater fungal communities from buoy surface, Lake Erie, Ohio, United States - Buoy 12 MA117 | ecosystem: Environmental > Aquatic > Freshwater > Lake > Lake biofilm | place: USA...
TGTTAAATCCTAAATAACAAATCATAAGGACTACATTCTATATCCTATATCCTACATTATATATCCTACATTATATATCCTACATCCTACATTCTATATCCTAAATAATATTTACTATCGTTTTACTCTTGTTTTACCTTCTCTTTTTCAATTGTTATCGATTCTGAGTTTACTTCAAGTTCGGTGGTTGCTGATTCGATCGGTTCCTCCAATCTTTGAATCACTTTCTTATGCTCTCTCACTACATAATTAAGCGAGAACAACAATGCTCCTGGTTCAACCTTGTTCACATACTCCATCACATAGTTAAATGTTACACAATTTCTATTTTCACGCAATTCATCAATATATTTTTTGTTCAACATAATCATATATTTCTTATATTGTTGCGGGAATTCGCCAAATGGTTTCTTCTTAAACACAAAACAGTCCAAATAGTTCTGGTGTAAATTTTTGGTAAATGCATGCACACTATTCCTATACACTGAAAAATCATTTTTATATTCAGGAAATGATTTCAAATAATCGGCGACGCGTCCGCCGTGCCTAAGTGACAAATATTGTAGCATAATCTTATTTTCATTTCCCTTCGCATTCTTCACTAGCTCATAATTTGGATTACGCAGTTTCATACGCTCTCCTGTAACCATATTGTTAAATACGATACCCATCATATTATATGGTGAATTTATTGAAGCAAACTCTGTCTTAAAGCCAGAAAAAGTATAATCCGTAGAAAACAACGATTTAGGTGTCAGAATAGAGTTTGCACAATACGTCTTAACAAATCCTGTTCGATTAAGCTGACTCACTACCAGTGTGTCTTGATTGATCATATACAACCCAATCAGATAAATCTTCGCTTCTGTAATTGGCAATACGATCCTATTCTTGGGATGTTGTAATACAAAGCTATACATAAACTCCTTTGGAAAATTCGCATAGTCTATTCCATCCTTCGCACACGTCTCAAAAAACATATTACGGAATGTATCCTTTTCACGAATTTCTACATTGTCTTTAGGATTTTTCGGCGAGAAAAAAGTAACATTACCACCCACCGTGCTCTTCGTCGCGATCTCCCAACAGCAACTATCTCCTTTTTGTGTCCAAAACATATTAATCATTGTCCCCTCTACAAACTCCTCTACATCCCATTCATTTGTATTCTCTTCGCCAACAGGGGTCAATATATTGTTTTTGTTAAAATGTGTCTCTCTCTCACCAGTGATATTAAGCGATTTCGGCGGAGAATATGAAACAACCTTGCCGCTTTCATCCACAACAATCGACCTCAATAATCCGATAGATGCGAAATCTTCCTGTGTTAGCCCAAGTGCCGTCTTATCATACTTGATAATATAATACATCCCAATAACTGTATTCCAAGTTTTCATTGTTAATTTAAGACTATTAAGGATTTTTTCGATTTCGACTGAATGGTCGACATTTTTCTCGTTCTGCTCGCCAATCATCTTCAGCAATCGATCAAAACCCTCGTTCTTTTTCAGATCAAACATTGGATTACAGTAGTTATTGTAACTTGTGTATGTATATTATTATATTGATTTCTCTTTATATATATTTTATTAACTAATTTGTTGATAGGTCTGTTTTGAGGGAGGGGTGTTTTGAGGGAGGGGTGTTTTGAGGGAGGGGTGTTTTGAATCATTATATTAATCATTATATTAAACATTATATTAAACATTATATTCATATTTAACTATTTATAAAAAATTCTATTATAATATATAAAGCAATGTCAACTCAAGAACCAGCTTTATCACCATCATTACAATTAGAAAAATCAGAAAAACCAAATAGTTTATCTTCATCCCCCGAAGATGAATTGCCTCCTCCTCCACCACCGCAATTTTCTTCTTCATCCGGTGAATCGTCTCCTGATATTCCACCGCCTCCGCCTTCTTCAAACTATATGTCTAATGAACCTTCATATATTCCACCACCACCACAAGCATCGGTATCAGATTCGTCATCTTTATCGTCTTTCTCATCAAGTGTTTCAATAGGCGTAGGAGATATTATACAAATTATTGCCCCTACAAATTCAACTATAAATGACCAAATATATCTTATCATTTACGCTGATCAAACTAAACTAAAGTTAATCAATGCTGCTACTACCACTAGTCTCGTTCTCACTATTGGTCCAAATGGTGGATTCACCGACGAGTCTATTACGTCTATCTATATATTGGACCGTCCTGAATTCCCTGGTTATGCCAAGCAAAACGGATTAACTGTTGGTAAATGGATAAATATAAGTTTCAGCGGAGATCTACCTACTATTATCACCGGTCAAATCACAGATTTAGAAGAAGATATGATTGAAGTAAAAACATACCCTGGTGACCAAATCTTCTATTTAGACTTCGCCTATAAAGGTATACCGGAAAATATACCAATTGAGTATATCGAAATACGCAGCCCTCCCAGTAAAGTAGAAGAAGCATCCATAGCAACAAAATCAGCCAACCTTGATAAACGTGTTCTACGTTCTGTTGACGAAGATGCTGCACAAGGTGTTGAACCGATTTCTATAAGTAAATCTAGGGGCGCCGTCGTTTCTGAAGATGAAGATATCGTGGCGAAAGTTCCCGTAGAAGAAATGAAGTCTATGCTTAATGAGATTTTAATAGATGCCGATTCAATTAAATTCGGCGATGATTTGGCTCCGATTATCCAGGTCGTTGAGCTTCCCGAAGAGCAAAAACGTTACAGTATTGAAAAACAGACTTCCGATCTGTTAAATGAGTTGGTTTCCGAAGTGCCAAATGAAAAACGCACAAAAGCTGTATTAAATAATATTCATAGCTTAATTGAGCGTTTCTGCCAGCTACGCGACGAATTCTCCATATTTGACGCAAATGGTAATGCTACACCAAGACCCTATAACACCGAAAATCATAAACCTCTTGCTAAAGCGCTTATGTCATTGAATCAGAAATTGTTCTGGATTATGCCTATTGCCAAAAATATTCGCAAATTTTACAACGTAGAGTCTGTCCCTTCCGGCGACCAAACTGATTTCACGCTTAGCACTATTGATGAAAGCATCGACACTTTTAATACGATTGAGCAGGATTATTCATCAAGCAGGGAAACATTTAAGGCGTATATGTCGAAAATAAGCGACTACATCACCCCTTTTCAAAACGCGGATGGTCCCATTATCCAATCTGTTCAGACAAATCTTGCCGCCGTTTTGGATAATCTCGGCAATTTTTATTCTAGTATTGTAAAACGTGATGCCATAAAAAGAAGTCGGTTCATTATACAAACCTATAACCTCGGTCTTTCCAATATTCGAATAAAAAAATTGAAATCTTTTGGAAAGCGAAACTACGATGTAGTAGAAACTGTATCTCTTACTCAACCAGATGAGGTTAATATTCAGTCGTTTGTAACCCTCCCAGAACCGGCAATTGTATTTTCGAATATTTCTCTACCAGAAACCAGTATTATTTCCCGCGCAAATATGAACAAAAATTTTATCCAATACTGGAATTTGCTGCGTAAAAATACGAGTATTACACAGAAAACGATTGAATTGGAGGAGCGTGAAACAACTAGTCAATATTCTGATACAGATATGGCGCAATTTGCTTCGAGTTTTATGACTTTCATCTCTAGCCAAGAGTTGGATTCGCGAGAGAAGTATAATAAATTTATTCAAATGTTTGTCCCGACGACCAATTTATTGTTTGATGTTATGAATAAATACGTTACCGGTGATATAACTCTTACAAATTATGTATCCGTTTTACAGCCTTTTATGGTTTATGTTCGCGACTTAGATGCAAAACAATACAATCTTATAGTGTCTATGATCGAACAGAATGTATTGAACTATAAAGCGAAACTCGTTCAAGCGGCAAAGGAATATGCCATTTTATCTTCCAAGAAATATGCTTCAAAATGTGCCGCCGCTTCCGCTCTATATAATTTGCTTAGTGATTCTAAGCAGGTTAAATACGACACTGATATTCTAGGTATTTATGGTATGTCCCCTGAAAATTTTAAGGGTGCAGAATCCAGCGGAGGCGGAGGCGGTGTAAGTGATACTCTTCAAAGTAAAAAACCTATTACTTTGAGTTCTATGGAAGATTTAGATTTCGAAGCCGATTTAGATAACTTTACTGAAAGGCCCGAACAGCGCGCTATTGCTAAAGCCACAAAATATGTTGAAACGGCAAATAAGATGCCAATTGATACAGAAAGTATGGCAGATTTGACTAGTGTATATAATATAATTAAGCAAAAATATCCTAAAGATTTTGAGGAAATTAATAAGGAATACCCCGATAAAGCTTATTTGCTAAAAACAAATGTAATTGCGCCAGTTATTACAGCGATGCATAGTTATATGGAAGAGTCACGGCGCTCAAAAATTACTGAACGACGTGGTGCTCCTCTATCGTCTTCTGTTGGATTTGGTGACGATAAAGTGTTTCCAAATGTGGCTCTTTCAAATGAAGAGATTTTATATCGTCTTATTTGTGTAGATAATGCGCGATTATATATGAACACTCTTGCCGTTATTAATGAAGATCTTATAACGCCTTTTGACTTTGACCAATTATATGCCCAGGAAACAGAAAAATTTGACGAAAAAATAAAAGCAGGTAACGAAAAAAATACGTGTAAGAATTTCGTTCTTACTAAGAAATATACAGATAAGTCTGATTTACAGGAAGATGAAGGCGAAGAAATATTTTACGATAAGTTATATGATTTTACGGATTATCCATTTTTAAATAAATTTGAAAAGGAAAGGGCAGAATATAGTGAAGCCGATTTTGAGTCATTTCTTATGAGCCGATATATGAAGAAGACGAAGCTTCCTATAAATGATGCCAGATCTGAAGTCCGCGATATGATGCGTGGGCGGCGTGCCGTTCAAGACGGGCAGTATGCTGTTCTCGTTATTGAAGATGAGGAGTCTGGCGGTGGCGGTGGTGGAGCATTCGGTGGTCAAGGCGCTGAAGAAGGTGAGGCGGCTCACGATGGCGTCCGCTATGAATATTATATTCGTGACAAAGGTAAGTGGGTCAAAGACGATACAATTCCTTCATCCGTAAGTATGTATGATACAGCGTATTTTTGTAACGTTAAGAATGATTGTTTCTCTATAAATAAGAAATGCCTTAACCCCGATTTGGCTGCCGATACATTAAAAGACCAAATCGTAAAACAGATGTATGATGAATTTGATTCTCGAGTCCACGAAACAAAAAAGCTTATATTGGAAACAGTATATCGTAAATATAAATATACTCTTGACACGATTGAGAAATTGCGAAACATCCAGAAGTATAATATATATAAATATAACGACTTCCAATATTTGACCGGTATAGACATCGACCGAACTAGTAATATGCCAGTATCTCCATATGCTCGCATTTTCGACCTTATTTTAGGTCAGACAGATTATGTCAAACGCCAGAAAAATGTTATGCGATTTATTCAAAGGTTTACACGAAAAGCAATTGAAGTAAGCACGCAAATGCCTCATAGTATCGAGATTGAAAGCCCTTATTGGTTATATTGTAAAGATACGAATACTAAATTGGTGCCATCTTTTTTTGAAACGATTGCTTCAACATTTCTAAACCAGGGTGATGTTCAAATGGCGATAGATACGATTTGTAAGGACCGTGGTTCGATTAGTGAGGATGGCGAGGCTTGGACTGACAAACACAGTGGTTATGTTATAAAGTATATTGACCTTGATACCGAAGAAGGTTATGACGCTGCTGGATATAAGTTACAGACTCGCGATGTTATTCAGAGTAGTTTAAGCGAAAGTTTAATCCAGAGTATTCAAGATCGAAAGATAGCTACATTTACAAACCCTGATTCCCAGATGATGAGTAATGTTGTCACGACAATGGCGAAATATATGGGTATTGATTTGGAGACTAAGAGATTATTTATTGTTGAAAATGCTACGAAATTTATTTGTTCATCTGTTTTCCCGACAGAGGCGTCATATAATGCTGGAGGCAAAAGAACGAAAACATATAGAGAATATAAACTTCTCAGTATATTGATGGTTACACTTTCGTATATTGCAGTGACGATTCAGACATCGATACCTTCTATAAAAACGCGCAAGACATTCCCGGGTTGTTTGCGTTCGTTTGTTGGGTATCCTTTAGATGGCGAAGGTGATTATTCCTTGCTTAAATATATTTCTTGTATTGCCATAAAAATCAGCTCCGGTATAGAGCCGTGGAACACAATTCAAAAGATAAAGAAGGAACAGACAGTTATTGATCAGATGAAGACATTTATGGACAAGTTTGTTATAACCAATGCAACAATACAGACGAAATTAGAAGAAAAGAGAGAATATAATAAATTATATGCTGCCGAAGAATTGCCTGTGGAGCATGATATTAAACGCTGGATAAATTTTTTACCACCGCTTTCAAAGATTAAAATCACGACTCCAGAATCTTTGTCTCCAAATTTCCAGCGAACATTAAAGGAGGAATTTTCTAAGGGTCAAAAAATGCAGTATGATAAAATATCTGCGATTCGTTCAAAGATTATCCATTTTTCATTTGCTATACAGGTTCTCATCCAGGATGTTGTAAGCAAAGAGAAATTAATTATGACAAATGGTGCTAATGAGCCGTTTGTTGAGAATGCGTGCTGTAATCCCGAGGGTTCGATAAATACGGTGCGATATTTTGTGGAACACGATGCGAATATATCAAATTACAACAAAATAGTTAAGGATCTATGTGATAATATTCACGATATTATATCACTACAGAAATCCGTGTCGCTATTGGACCCCAAAAATACGCGCACAAAATATCCGGAAATCCCCGAAGGATTCGATGAGACGACTATATATTTGGCATTTATAACCTATTGTAAATTCAACAATGACACTATACCAATTCCTGAAAATATCCAGCACTTGTGTCATCAAAAACCATCAGAGCGTATATATAATCCCGACGAAGAATCTCTTCGAAGTAAAATAGAGAAACTAAAGAGCACCGGTGAATATAATTATACGAATGAGGCACTAGAGGCTCTACTACAAATCGTGAATCACGAACATATTATCCCATTTGATTTCGAGTTGAAAAATGTATCCTATATCCAGCAATTGCGCGATCTTATCACATCGTGGGAAGAGCATAAAACCCCTGAAAATCTTGAAATACCCGAGTCGCTTGTCCTAAGGTTGAAAGCCGTGATGGACACTTTTGATATTGAAATTACGGAAGATACGGAAGAGTTGAGAGATTTAAAGAATTATTTGGCTGAACGAAATTCAGAGATTGTGGAGACTGTATTAAATTTCATAAATGATAATAAGCGTATAAATAGTAGGACTCAACAGCGCTATAAGAGTTTTCTATTAAATGCTGCGAGTTTCAAGGCCGTAGGCGATGGTATTCTGTGTCCTCGAAAGGATACATCTACATATAAGGGTATGGAATATGTAGTGACGCAGATACGGAATTTGGTGGATGTTTTCCCGAATATTATGTTGAATAATATAGATTATAATAAGATTGCGATATCAAAACATTGGGGTTTATCGAAGTATCACGTGAAAGATATACAGGAAATTGTTAAACGGTATTATTCTAGGATTGATAAATTTTTCAAGGATAAAGATAGTATACTTCGCGGATTATTGACACAAGTGAAAGATACGATGGGTAAATGGTTAATATTTGCTTCTCATACTCCTTTGTTGGCGCGAGTTATTCCATTCATTGATATAGAAGGTTCAGATGACGAGCTAATGGTGATAGAAGGTGAGCAAGATGTGGCGGAGTTTTTCCAGGATGTTGATATTAGCGGTAAGCAGCGATCTAAACAAAGTAAACGCCGCGGCGAGGAAGCGCAGCGAGAAAGGAGGGCAGCAATGGCGCAACGTTCAGTGGCAGAGGCAGCTGCAGCTGCATCTTCGCGTATAAATGAGCGAGAGGAGCGCATAAAAGTGGGCGAAGGATTTTATTCGGTATTTAACGACGACTTAATACGATATTTGTTTACGTATTATTTGTTAAATGTGATATTGAAGTATGTTACTATAGCTAGAACACCAATAATGAATGTTCAAGAGCAGGGATTGCCCGAGGAGCTTGAGTCTGAACTTACTTCTGTATTACAAGCACAATCTGAGCAAAATGGTGTATCTGTCGTTTCGGAGTTGAGGATAATGTCAGAAGAGAGCGTAGAATTAAAACAAAAGGTGGCGGAGTTGTTGATAGCCTTTCTAGATACTATGATAGTGGACAAGAATGCTATAAACGTGCACAGACGTGATATAAAGGAGGATATAACGCAGTCGAAAGATAAGGAAAAGGATATTATAACACGTGATTTGCGCGAGATGCAGAAAGATGAGCGTGAGATGGAAAATATAAAAAAGAATCTACGTTTAGGTGATTGGAATGTAGGTGGAACAAAGGGACTTCGTTTTTATGTTCCAGCTACATATGAAGAAGAACGCGAAGCTATGGAAGCAGAATTTAAACGTGAAGAGGATAAGTCACGCTTAGACAAGCGTATTAAGGCCGATAAAGTTACACAGCGTATGCGCGATATATATGCGACTGAAGAGGAAGAGGCGCATCACGATGCTGCGTTTATTGATGCCGAACTAGACGACGATTATAATCGTCAAGGCAATGATGATGAGTATGGTGGGGATGGTGGGGATGATAATGGCGAATATGATCAGCGCGGAGGCGATGTGGATGAGTAGACGTGAAATCCGTGAAATCCGTGAAATCCGTGAAATATATTAATGTAAAATAAATATCAAAATATCTACAATATCACAATATTTACAATATTTTACATTAATGAATTCTAAAAATTACCAAATACTCCATCTCACCAAACCCGCCAAGCGGACGCACACCGTCCATTTCACCAAACCCGCATAGCGCCGCTGCTATGAGACGAGGATGCGTGTAGTTTTCATATTTATAAACTAAAAAATAAGAATCTTGGTAAGGCCGGATGGCCCCATTGGAACTGGAATATTGGTATTAGTGAAGTGAATTGTTTTTTTCAAAAGTTTTTACGATTTTTTGAAAATGGACAAAAATAAATGTCCATTTTTGATTTTTTCGTTTTAGATTTGAAAAAAACATCGACTTCGTCACTCAGACCATAATGATCACAATCACTTTTTTTAGTATATTTTTTTGTTACGATAAAATTTTTAAATATTTCTGGAAAAGGATTTAGACATTTTTTTTCTGGACATTATATACTAATGTCTACTAACGAAAAAGTTCCAAAAAAGTTCGAGAAATATTATTGTTCGTCTTGTGACTATAATACGGTAAGGAAGAGTCAATATGAACGTCATTTATTGACACGTAAACATAAATTACTAAATAATACTAACAAAAAAGTTCCAAAAAGTTCCGATCAAAATTCTTACCATTGTTCGTGTGGAAACTCATACAAATTTGCGTCAAGTTTGTGCTATCATAAGAAGACTTGTAAGGTCATAAATGTTGTTGATAGTTGCCCGGATCTCACATCATTAACCGTGTCATCAAATAAGATAGTTAGCAATGAGTTAGTTATTAAGCTTATCGAGCAGAATGAGAAACTACAGGAGCAACTTGTTAGCTTATCGCGTGAGAAAAGCGTGGTTAATAATATTGTCAATAATACGAATAATTTCAATTTGAATTTGTTCTTAAATGAGAAGTGCAAAGATGCTCTCAATATAAGTGACTTTATAGAGTCTCTTAAGATAACACTCGACGATCTTGCCTACTCTAAGAATAAAGGTTTAGTCGAAGGTATTACAAATGTGATGATAAAAGGTCTACGTCAGTTAGATATTCACAAGCGACCCATACATTGTACTGACGCTAAAAGGGATACAATGTATATCAAGGACTGTGAGAAGTGGGAGAAAGACGATAATCACGAGAAGATGAAAGACACAATCGTAAAAATTGCAAATAAGGAGAGGAATTCTATATGTAAATGGGTGGACCAAAATCCTGACTGGTTTGACACCGAAGAGAAGCAAATCGAATACTTGACTTTGGTGCGAAATGTTTGTGAGCCCATAGAAAATTATGAAAAAAATGAGAGGAAAATAATAAGAAATATCGGTCGCGAAGTCCTAGTAGATAAGGCTGTTAAGAATTATTAAATATCTATAATGTATATTACTTGTTATGTTATTACTATCTAGATCGGTAGTAATAACATTTACTTCTATGTATTCATTTTTGAATTAGATTATTTTTTATATATTTTTTAACAATGTTATATACATTATATATATATCGCGATTTAGAAAACTACAATGTTTAATAATTTAATAACAAAGGATACATTAAGTATAGTATCTATTTTCATTTTTATTATATTATTTGGTATTATAAATGCTTTCAAGCCGTCAATTATATATAACAAGGACTTAAGTTTTCGCCGTTTTGGTATAGGATATAAAAATAAAACTGTTGTCCCTATATGGTTATTCGCAGTCATATTAGCTATATTGGTATATGTGGGTGTAAATTATTTATTCGATTATAGATCTAGTATTGATTATTGAGTATTGATTATTGATTATTGAGTATTGGAATGCATAAAGTGAAGCGATAAAATTATCCGCTTGTGTATTTGAATCCATCAGGTGTATCATTTTTACTTGACGTTAGTGTATTGTTCGCCTGGAAATCTTTAGCCATTTTATTTGCCACATCGGGATTAAGAGAACAAGGTTCATTAATAATATCGTTGTAGCTTTTTGATGTTACAAGAACACCAACAAGAATATACCAAATGAATTTACCTACGATGTCTTTAAGTTTCACACAATGTCTAAATTCCTGATATAGGATAGAATTTTGGTCTGCCGTCTTTGCACTTTGAACAAAAAGACCATCTCCGTTAGCATAACTATTATTCCAAGTCCTATCAAATGCTTCCTTATCATCATAACTAAATTGGTTTATAAATATAGAAGGATCATTATAAATATTATTCAATGCTGCTGCAACTGTTTTACCAGATGAGGATGACTGTGGATTTTTTATAAGATTTTTTATGGTGGTCGATAAACCGGTTAACTTAGCAATACCATAACCAAATGTATTTGAAAATGGCTCGACCCAACCTGGATATATATTGAGCATCAATTCTAATAGACCAAAAATAAACAACATAGGAAATATGGTTGTTAAAATACCAATATTAGTAGAGTTTGGATTATTACATACCGATTTTGCTAAAGCGGCATTTATAGATATTTGTGTAGATAATATAGCGACAACATAAATTACATTCAACATAGTAGCCATCGAATCATTTACTTGGTATTTAGCAACAAAATATATAAGGGTTATAAGGAAAAATGAAAATATTGATGTGGATGGATCAGGTGGACTTGAAGTTCCTGTTGAGTTTGTCGGGACTGTATTATTAAATGGGTTCTTCTTTGGTTGTTGTGAGACGGTATATGGCGGCAATGATAAATTGGATGTATTTGTAGAATTGGTATTGTTGGTATTGTTGGTATTGTTGGCATTGTTGGCATTGTTGGTATTACTGGTATCGGATGAATTTGATGAACCAGAAGTAGTTTCAGGCATTATATCTAATATGTATAATTTATTTTAAAAAAATCCTATTATAATGTAATAGTATTTTTTATTTCATCAATAATAGATAAATTTAAATGGAAAAGCCTATATTAACTGAACCAGGAGTAAAATATTTTATGAATCAAGTATTGAAGCAATGTAATGAACAGAGGTATGTTTTTACAAATACTGTATTTAATTTGATATTATTCCTAATATTTGTTCTTATAATTGGTGGATTTTTGTATTATAAATATCGCGGTAAACTTACACCAGAAGAGAAGGAGGCTAAATTTAGAGAACAGAAGCAAGATGTATTATCCAGATTAAATTCTCTAAATGTTAAAATAGAAAATTCTAAGCGTGGAAATGGTGCTGGTGTAAATACAACAAATCTAATAACAGATCTTCCTTTATGGGATATTTCTTCTTCGGATGTTATTGTCAATCCTTATAGATAAAGATTATAAAAAAGGCGTGATACGTAATGCGCGGGAGATTATGCTAAAATCAAAATTAATAATTAGTAAATAATAAATATCATATATATGAAAATATTTATAAAATAATATAGAAATATATAGAATATATATAAGAAATGTCGCATTCACATATTTCAATCGAAAACGCATTAATCGAGTATTATAAATTAAAGGACAAATATGATGATAAATACGATAGTAAAAAACAGTCTATAATGTCAGATGAATCATTATCATTATCTAAGAAAAAGGATAGAATTTTGCGGCTCGGAATTACTAGAAAATGTATCGTATGTAAAGCAGAAGGTGGCACTATTTTTACTGACGAGAACCGTATACTAAAAGCGGTTTGCGGTAATAAGTCTAATCCGTGTGGTCTGAATATGGAAATATCTAAGGGTAAGATCGGGAATGTAGAGGATTTGATAGACGTATCCTATAAGAAGATTGAGAATATAAAGGATAATATTATAAAGTATAAACTGGATTTGTTGTTTAAATATATAACAGATTCGCAGTTACAGCAGAAGTTCGGCGAGGCTAAAGGTGAATTAGAAGCAGAGATGGTGAAATATGAGAAGTTATATTCTACGTATATTGACGTGTTGAATAATCCAGAGAAGATGAGGGAGGTTAAAGCATATAATACTGAGATATATACGTATGTGGAACAAATAAAACAAATAATGAAAGAGTTTGCTGTATCAAATAATAAAGAGCAATTGAATACTGTTATAGATATATATTTAAATCATATTATACCTATTGCTGAGAAGATAAGGAATGCAACATATTTATATAATAACATAGAATATAATGACGATACACAAGTATTCACACTGATACAGAAAAAAAACACAATAAAAAATATGGAAGTATATTTAGAGCGTCCTCACGTGATCGCCTTTGCCAAGTAATGCTGGATCAGGAGATGTTGGTGATGATAGTTTATTATAGTAATAATTAATTACGATTTAATATATACATATAATACATAGTATACGTATATATACTCTTGACATATAGAATGAATATGAGTCCGAATCCAGATCCGAATAAAAATCCGAATATTATATCAAAAAATGGATTATCTGTTTTAAATAATGGTGCACCGAATTTATCATATTCTCCCGCGCAATACAAACAAGGCATTTTTAAAGACTCAAGGATACCAGGGAGAGGAGGGGGCGAGGCGAGTTTAGTAGGTTCTAAAAACGCGATGAATGCCAACGACGGGAGAAATACCGTAATTCATAAAAACGAAACATTATATATTGTTGCGCAATATATTTCGAATTCAGTAAATATTATGTATATTTCCATTTTTATATCTCTTATAGTATTACGAGATAAGAAATGGTTTTATATTTTATTAATTGTATTTGTGGTCAATATGTTGGGAACTCTTTTAAAGGTATTTATGATTAGATTTGATTATGGGTTTTTACATAGGCCTGGAACGTGTATAGATGAGGATATGACATATGACTTTTTAGAGTCGAATTTTATATTAGATGAGATAAAGAAAAAGGTAAATCGCAGTGAATACAATGTTATGGGATTTCCATCTATGCATATGATCCGCGCTACTACAATATTAGCATTGACATATTTGTTTTTCCCGAAGTATAAAAAGATAACAGGTATATTTGCGCCAATATATTTAGTATTTCTTGCATGGTCGCGTATATATCTGAACTGTCATACAATATTACAAGTTATAGGCGGAATAATACTAGGGGTAGTCGCGTCAAAGATATCGTTTAATATATGTAAGTAATTAAACTAAAATAATATAATATAAAGCATATCGTCTATATATAATAATATATCTAATATGGCTGATGTGTCAACAGATAAATACAAAAGTTCAGAAAGTGCAGAAAGTGCAGAGAGTTCAGAGAATTCAGAGAGTTCAGAGAGTTCGTGGATCACGTATTCAGGAAGCGAATGCGGGGATTTGGAAAATGACGAAACGCGTGAAACGGGAGATGCGGGAGAAATGCGTAAATTCAAATTCAATAATTGTGGACATTATGTTTCTGGATGTAAAATAGTGGCAAAATGTTGTGATAAAGAATTCGGATGTAGGTTTTGTCACGATTCAGAAATATCGGATCACGAAATAAATAGGTATGATATTTGTGAGGTGGTATGTAATGTTTGTATGATGAGGCAACCTGTTTCAAACTTATGCGCAAATGTTGATTGTAGTAATAATGTGAATAATATAGAATTCGCAAAATATTACTGTGGGGTATGTCATTTATATTCCGATGAACCGTCAGCTGAGATATATCATTGTGATAAATGTAAAATATGTAGAATGTGTAGTATAGGGCATACAAAGGATGATTATTATCACTGTGATAAGTGTGGCGGTTGTATAAATAAAAATATAAAAGATACGCATAAGTGTATATCTGAAGCGTTTAAAAACGATTGTTGTATATGCCTGGAAAGTGTATTTTTGTCAAGAGAGAGAACTACAATATTACCGTGTGGGCATATTATTCACGGTGATTGTTATATGTCGTCGATTAGACAGAATAGATACACGTGCCCTCTTTGTAGGAAGACTATGTTAACGGGAGAAATGCTTCAAAGAATGATAACGGAATACGATATGATCATTTCGACACTCGTATTTAGTGATAATATAAATACTAAAATATCGTGTAATGACTGCGGGTTTAAAGGGGAAGTTCGTTTTCATCCAATAGGACTTAAATGTGGAGGATGCGGAGGATATAATACGGTGAAAACGGGTAATGGCGGCAGCAGTGGCGACGAGGCAGTGGCATAGTGATAGTAATATAATATAATATATGCGAAATAGGTATAGAAATATTTATATATATTATATTACTGGTGAAATGTTTAGGACATTGACATTTGCATTTAATATATTTAGTATGAAAAATAGATTCATTAATATACAAGATAATCGACTATTGGCACCACATATCTCTAAATATTCGGTAAGTCGTATTGAATTATTGTGTTGTAATGCTGCGAAAAATAAGTGTGAGTGTTTGCGAACGTGCAAGAGGTTTGAGCCACTCGAAATGACTGAGAAAAATTTCAAGTGCGAAATAACAAATAAGCCACCTAGACCTCGAGATGTAGATTGTAATTGCGATATATCGTGTATGGTGAATAAGTCAGAAACGATGACTATAACAGAGAGCAAAAAAAATGATTAATATTATACTGCGTAATTATACTGCGTAATTATATATGAATTATATATGAATCATATTATGAAATATATAAAATAATATATATTTTTATATATATAAAATAAAAATAATGAAATATATTTCAATACCATTGTTTGTTTTAAGTTTTATTATAGGTATGACATATATATACTTATCGAATCCACCACAGAGGAGTATATTGATCTATCCCACAGTAGATAATAGTAATAAATTTCAATATACCGATAAAGCGGACAATTGTTTTACATTTGTAGCTAAAGAACAGAAGTGTCCATACAATACAGGATCATTAAAGACAATACCAATTCAAGTATAAGTTTATAATATATTATATAAATATAAACAACTATAATTTAAAATTAATATATTTTGAAAATACTATATATTATATATATATTATATAGTAATTAATATATAACGATCTATAACAAAATATAAAATGAATATTAAAAAATGGTTGCATTCTGATACAAGTAAATATATAATATCTATTATTCTTGGTTTAGGATTATCAACATTATTTAGAAAAGAATGCCAAGGAGAAAAATGTATTGTTTTTACTTCCCCACCTATAACAGAATTAGAGAAAGAGACATACTTATATGGCGACAAATGTTATACATATATGAATAAATCTGAACCGTGTGATTCTCAAAAGAAATTAGTTAGATTTGCGTAGTAAATACAAATCTATCATTCTTTATAGAATATATTAAGAAATGTCTGATACAACAAGCATCGACGACCTTCCAACCGATCCTATAATGGGTGGAAATCAAAATAATCTTTCTATTCAAAAAATGGAAATGAGTAATAGTAGTATGAATATGCCCCCTCCTTCTCAAATTCAAGGACAAGTGTATTCCCCAAATATAGCAGGTTTTAATGGGCAACAACAGCAACAGCAACAGCAACAGCAACAGCAACAACCAAATGTCATCAATGAACTAGTTAACGGGTTACAAAGAGCTAGTATCAATGGTTTGACAAATTTACCGTCACGTGACATACCAATGAATACAATGAACATGATGAGTGACCAACAAGTTCAGCCCAATTTTGTTCCAAGACCTCCACCTAATCAACCTCAAGCAAATTATATTGAAGAACACGACAATGATGAGGATGTAATGGACGAAATAAAAAAAGCAAATCTGATAAATACAAATGATGCTATGGAAAATATTTACAAACTTATTCAAGTTCCTCTGTTAGTAGGTATTTTATATTTCGCATTTCAGCTTCCTATTACCCGAAAATATATTTTGAAGTATTTGCCATCCGTATTCAACGCGGATGGCAATTTCAATATAAGCGGACTGGTTTTTATGAGCGCACTATTTGCATTAGGATATTTTGGGTTGACTAAAATGTTGGATAAAGTGGAATCATTTTAATGTATGACGGTGTTGTTACGATTTCACCACATTTATTTTCATTTATAGCGCAATATTGCTCTAAATGAAAAAGATTTAAATATTTAAAAGTTAGAGGTAATAGTCAAGATTCACAACACATCTACGGGATTATATCGTCCTCTACGAATAATAAGTTTTCAACTTCCTTGTTTTTACGTGTTCGAGAAAGGCGCGATGATCTCGACATTCGTAACGTATTATTCTTTAGTTTTTTCATCCTCAAAGCAGAAGGTGTCTTCATAGGCGTGATCGGCGAAGGTGTAGCAGTTTTACGTTTTTTCGATGATTCTAGTTTATCAAGTCTCTCAATACCTTCTATACCATTTATAATAGCTTTTGAAGTAAGAACCTTTGCTTCAAGTGCCAATTTTGCCTCATTTATAATATCCTCTTCCGTCTTGTCTTGCTTAATGTAAGCCTTATTGTCGGGATTTAACTCTGGATTATATCTCAAGAACCATCGATTATATTCTTTGCTCTTTTTTTTCGTTTTAAGACGCTTATATTGTTTGGCCTTTTCATTGCGAATATCCTCGAGTGTCTTTTGTTTACCATAACAGGTCACACTGAATCGGCGCAATAATCCAGTCTGTTTTAGGCGGTTTTTCTGCTGTATTTTAAATAAATATTCACATAAACATAGGGTTCTATGAGGGTTATAATAAGGGCGCTCGGCATATAAAAATAAAAGATAAAAACTCATCATTGTATCAATTGTAGCAACGCGAAATATCTTACCATTTACCTTGATAGAGTTATAACTATGACAAGCAAGAGGTTTATATACGTAAGCCACGGGCTGCGATCCTACACTAACTTCATAATGAGTAGACAAATATTCAGGTATAGCTGCCTTTGTTTCAATTCTAATATTTCGAATATCTTGCTTTTCTAGTGCATCCTTTATTGCCTTGGCTGTTTTATCGGGGGAATTGGACAACAAATCAAAATCGGGAATTTCTTCTAAATATTTTCGCTCATTATTGTGTAAATATCGCGAATATAAAATAGTTGCATATCCTCCGATAAAAACGAGCTTCTCTTTCGATGCAATATTTTTTATGGTCGTCTGTATTTTATCCTTCTCATACTGAAACTGTTTGTTATATGAACGCGCAGACAATGAACGTTTAAATGTATCTGGGTCACAATTTGCAGCCTTTAAAGGGTAATGACGGTTAAGAAGATTTAAACGCTTAAATACCTTTTCCCATCTAGAAATATCGCCGCTAGGACGAGACAGTTCTAAATACATCGCCATTCGAAGGAAATTAGGGGGTGCATATAATATTTTATCTTTGGCAATAGCATTTTTCTTCAGACTACTAAATAGTTTACTATCGAGTTGGGTAATATCTGCGATCTGAAAAAAGTTTACGAATACTTTATATGTTCCATAATGAACACCTGCTTTCGCTTCTACATCAGAGAACCCTTTACGGAAATAAATATCTGCTAATTCTTTTGCGTCATTTATGGCGTTGGAAGAGAAGAAATCGTAATCCGGTATTTCTAAATTCCGGTTATAAAATTGATCTGATTCGGGGAGAATATTATTGATTGCTGTGCCACCGTAACAAACGAGTTTTTTATCACTAATGAATTTTTCCAACACGCCTATAATTTCTTTCATAATCGGATTTTGAGCAATACGTTCTCCTCTTTTTTTTGCTTCAATATTCATTGCATTTTTTAATAATTCCAGCTCTCGATTTTCATAATATAATATATTTGAATCGGGTGAATCATTAATCATTTTATTTTATTTTATATTATTTTGTATGTTATATTATCAATATAAAATAAAATAATTATTTTTAATATGGGATTGCGGGAGGGGTATGATTTATTAAGAAGGCATCATACCCAAACCAGGAACTTCTTTATACCTAGTAGCGGTATTGAGTCTTGGTGACAATGGTTCTGGCTTATCAATGAATGTGGGGACATATAACAGAGAATCCGGTTTCATAACAAAAGCACTACCTGCTTGTTCGAAAAAAGCATTATATGTAACAAGATTCTGGTCGTGACTTTGGAAGCTCATTGCCATCAACTGGCATCCTAATACTTGAGGCACAGTGTATATATAATTTATGTCATATTCTGCCAGGTCTGGTAATACGATTGTCATATTTTGACGATTAAATTCGATAATATCTTGCGGATCAGTTGTGTTTTTAATATCAGTAAAGAATTTTTCGTGGATAAATGCTGAATTAGTAGTGACATTTGTGAGCTCCCATAGATTCTTTGATTGGTAGAGTATTGGCATACCCTGTGATGTATTGCTCTTCTCTACCATAATAACGACTTTGCCTAAAAATACGTTAATCGGAACTTTTGTAATATTTTTGCCATTGTATTCGCGCATATAATCGATAGGCAATAGTCTATTACCGAGGGTCTGGGCAATTTCTGCCGCGAGCTGATTAAGAATATTTACTTTATTTGTTTTTAGTCTAAAGTGCAACAAGAGGGGATCTTTTGGATTAGGGCAGTAACGCGGGTTCTTTCCGTCAGTTGGCACGTTAACTTCGGAAAAGGCGTATGTATTTATATCATTTAATACGTCAGAAATTGGGAGGGCGTTATAACTCTGCTTTACGCCTACCTGGTCAATTGAGGAAACAGCAACAACCGGTGCATCATTTAAGCAGTAAATTTCAAAGTCGAGACATCTACATCCTTGGACAATGGTATTGTGAAGTGCGCATAAACTAACATAGTCGTTCTTATATTGCCCGGATGCACAGCAATTGTATGCTGTTTTAATATAAAAGTCGCGGAGATTTTTCTGATAATCTTTAGAATTGAGACTTGTCCAGGCGGATGTTATTTTGGTCGGTTCATTATAATAAGACTGAATACTAAGACAGTTTGTTCGGTTTAAATTTAATTTCGTAGTTACATACGTAATTAGCCAAAGTAGAATAACGACAACAAAAGACATTCCGAACCAATGTATTGCTACTGGGGATATAGTAGTATGTAACATTTCGCGCATATTTTTAACACTTAAATTTGATAATATATTTAAAGAATTTGTTTTAGGGGCAGATGATTGTGGATTCATTTTATTAAGTCGGTATATTATAATATTATATATATATTGATATTAATAATATTGATAATATTTATATTAATAATATTGATATTAATATTAATAATATTGATATTAATAATATTGATATTAATAATATATATATAAAACTTGTTAAAATTATTAATATGTTAAATATATATAAAAAATAATGACAGGAGGTTTACTAAATATTGTATCCTTTGGAAATCAAAATGTTATACTAAATGGAAACCCCAAAAAAACATTTTTCAAATCTACATATGCAAAATATACAAATTTTGGTCTACAAAAATTTAGAATAGACTTTACTGGGCAGCGCTCTCTACGATTATCTACAGATTCGAAGTTCACATTTTATATACCACGTTATGCAGATTTATTAATGGATACGTATATCGTTGTGACTCTTCCAACTATATGGAGTCCGATTATGCCACCAAGTAATTGTAATGAAAATTGGGCACCATACGAATTCCGCTGGATAGATAATTTAGGAACACAAATGATAAAAGAAATCGTAATATCGGTTGGCGGGCAGACGCTACAAGTATTAACTGGTAAATATTTATTAGGGCTTGTTCAGCGTGACTTTTCGGAAGATAAGAAGAAATTGTATGATGAGATGACAGGTAACATATCAGAATTAAATGATCCAGGAAATTCAGGTAGCCGGATAAATACATACCCGAATGCTTATTATACGACATTATCACAGGGATCTGAGCCGTCTATACGTTCTCGTAAGTTATATATACCGATAAATGCGTGGTTTACGCTTTCCAGTAAAATGGCTTTCCCGCTTATTGCGCTTCAGTATAATCAGCTACAGATAGACGTAGTTATGCGTCCAATACAAGACCTTTATACTATTCGTGATGTAATGGATCCAATCAATGGGTGGCCAACAGTTAGGCCGAATTATACGAAGGAGTATATGCAATTGTATAGGTTTCTACAGTCGCCACCGAGTGTGAGTTTGGCAACAGATACATACCAAAATTCGGCGCAATCAGAGTGGAATGCTGACATTCATCTGATAAGCACGTATGGGTTTCTATCAAACGACGAAGCTAAAGTATTCGCGGCAAACGAGCAGAAATATTTGATAAAGTCGGCGTATGAATGGAATTTCAATAATGTGACAGGGTCGCAGCGTGTATGGTTGGAGAATACGCTTGGTATGGTGAGTAGCTGGATGTTTTTCTTTCAGAGGAGTGACATAAATCTGCGAAATCAGTGGAGCAATTATACAAACTGGCCTTATAGTTATTTGCCGGTGGATGTAGTCCCTGCGCCAGTTAGTCCGTTGATCGATTATGGCGGGCAATATGGGGCATTAAATTTGCCGTGTGTTCCATCACCACCAATTGGTATTGGACCAAATATTGGTCCGGGTTATAATCCGGTGACTACAAACAATACAGGGTATTTCGTTACACAACCATTTAATGTCGAGAATCAGCGAGACATATTGTTGAATCTTGGTATTTTATTGGACGGTAAATATCGTGAGAGTCCTCTTGACGCAGGAGTGTTCAATTATGTGGAAAAATATGTGCGAACAAAGGGAAATGCGCCTGATGGGTTATACTGTTACAATTTTTGCCTTGATACTGATCCATTTATTATACAACCGTCTGGTGCTTTAAATACGAGCAAATTTTCAAATGTTCAGTTTGAATTTACTACGTTTTATCCACCTTTGGATCCTAATGCGAATTTTCTTACGATTTGTGACTCGCAAACGAATCCTCTTACTGGTGAACCGATACCAATCGGAGTAAATAAGCCTGTATGGCGTATATATGATTATAACTATAATTTAGTAATATTGGAAGAACGTTTCAATGTTGTGACATTTATGTCAGGCAACGTCGGGCTTATGTATGCGAGATAATCTAGGCACGAGTAAAAGATGAAATACAATATATCGCAATAAATACGCGAAATATTGTATTTAGGATAAAAGACAATACAAAATATACAACTTATACAACTTATACAACTTATACCAGAGACGTATTTAGTTGTTGAGATACTTGGACAAATGTTGTGCATAAGGGGATATGCTTGATACACGAGGCATTTATGTAGGTACAAGTGCTTCGCAGCCCTCCCAAATAATCGAGAACAGTGTTTTCAATAGGGCCACGATATGGGACACTAACAACGCGACCTTCGGATGCGCGATAATTATCCATACCTCCATAGTGTTTATTCATAGCGTGAGATGAACTCATACCATAAAATATTTTACATTGAGATCCATCGGGGCGGGTAATAAGTTCACCAGGGTTTTCATCGTGTCCAGAGAAAGCACCACCTACCATAACAAAATCGGCACCTCCACCGAATGCCTTTGCCATATCACCAGGGCAAGTTATTCCACCGTCACCGATAATATGACCCCCTACACCGTGAGCAGCGTCAGCACATTCCATAATAGCAGATAATTGAGGCATACCTACACCGGTTTTCATACGCGTAAGACAAGCGCTTCCGGATCCGATACCTACTTTAACCACATCGACGCCACCATTTAGAATAAGCTCTTCTACTATTTCACGTGTTACAACATTTCCAGCGACGATTATTTTATCAGGATAAGCAGCTCGAACACGTTTACAAAATTCAACGAGGGACTTTATATATCCGTTGGCAATATCTATACATATCCAGTTACAATCTACACTGTCAAGAATGCGATTCAGACGTGTAAAGTCTTGCTCTTGAATTCCGGTGGATACCATAAAATAGTCTGGATTAAATGTCATATTATTTTTTTCCTGATAATCTATAAAATCTTTGACATCATAGAATTTGTGAAAAGCGGTTATAATTTTAAATTTTGATAAAATACTGTAAATATCGAAAGTTCCGACAGTATCCATATTAGATGCGATTATTGGAATACCATCCCACGTTTTTAGCGATATGCAATTCTTAAATTTGATAGTTCTGGTTAGATGAACGGCTGAACGTGTATTGAGGGTAGAGCGTTTTGGACGGATTAGAACATTATTGAAATCTAGTTTTAGACCTTCTTCAATTTTTGGCATTTAGTTATGTGTATATATGTATATGGATTTATAGGTATGTAGGTATGTATGTAGGTATGTATGTAGGTATATAGGTATGTATATGTGTTATATATTCATAGTAAATAGTTTTTAAATGTATATTGTATATTTATTAATGTTTTTTTTGGTAATGTATGAATAATATAAAATGTTATATTATAGTATATTAATACATAATAATAATATATTATGCCATTTTATTCAAATTTATTCTCAAGTGCTGGTATTTTTAATAAAAATAAGTATAATGGACCATCTGAATCATTTATAGAAGGATTTGGTGTTCCTGATTTTGCAAATGGTGATGATGGAGGCAGTCAAAGTGGGGATACAGAAGATAATGGGAATACAGGGAATAATGGTGGGAATAATGGTGGGAATAATGGCGGCGGTAATGGTGGCGGCGGCGGCGGTAATGGTGGCGGTAATGGTGGCGGCGGCGGCGGTAATGGTGGCGGTAATGGTGGAGGTAATGGTGGAGGTAATGGCGGGAGTAATGGCGCTACTGGCGGAACAAATTCTACATCACAGCCACCTAATTTGTTATCTATGTTATTTCCTCAACCGCAATCTCCTAATTTGTTATCTATGTTATTTCCTCCACCGCAATCTCCTAATATTTTGACTACTATTTTTTCAGGTTCCACAGGAACAACTGCACTAATTGGATCAATTGGTTTACCGGGTGTAAACAACATGATTGCGCCATCAGGTATTCCTGGTGTCCCAGGTACAGAGACAAATACTACAATTTCAAGCCAAGATGTGGCATTGTCAAATCAAATATTTATATATGTTATACATATTTTAGTATCAATTGTTTTAACATACTTATGGGGTGTGTTTGGCGCGAATGCTCTATTTTTAGTAACAATGTCACAAGATGAAAAAGACTATGTTTTTCCTACGAAACCATACAGTTTGCCGTATTGCGACGAAAAGGACACGAGCAAATGTTTGTTCGGCTATGGTTTCCCTTATAATTTATCAGCGCGTATGTGTAACTCTGATGAACAAATATTACATGTTATTGAGAAAGAGGAGAAAAATATAAATATATTAACAGCATTTAAAGATGGGAGTAGCGGTGACGGTGTATCGGATGCATTATTTAATTATATATTTAATTCAGTGTATGGTGGAGTTGGTAGAGGAGGGCGCGGGTTTATAAAGATGATGCTGACTTTATGTAATCCAACTGATAGCACTACACCTAAAAATAAAGAATCGTGGTCTACTGAGATGAAACAGTCACCATTGCGAAGATGTCTTATTTTTATAATTTTTCCGATATTGTTTGTTTATATTTTAATACCCATTACGGGTTTGGTATCAGGTGTAATGGGTGCTATATTTGGAGTATTAAATAATCATCCTTTTTGGGGCTTATTCTTCACACTTATATTAGGAATTTTCATATTCATAGGGAATGGGATATGGTCATCACTTCAGACATTATACTTTTTCGGTCTTTACCCCTGCACGTTAGTAGAACAAAATAAGAAAGACAGATATAATAATATTTTTGAAACTGTTAAACCATATTTATTGAATATATTTTATTGTTTTATAGTATACTTTGCTTTCTTGGATTTGGGTTCTGGAATAGGTGGAGGTATTATGTTTATTGCGTTAGTTGCTGCTATAACAGGGTTTGTTTAGAGCAACGCGTAGTTAATATTTAATAATAATTGAAAAGATGTTAAAAGTATAATTATATTATTATTATAATTATTTTAGTTATAATAATAATTAATTATATATTTATAGTAAAAATGGCAAGAAATAAAAACAAGAATAATCATTCTAATCATTCTAATCCTTCTAGTTCTTCTAGTTCTTCTAATATCCTACCGTTTGTGAGTGTATGTACTCCTACATTTAATCGAAGACCTTTTATTGAGATGATGGTTTCGTGTTTCAATAGTCAAGATTATCCTAAGGATCGTATGGAGTGGATAATTATAGATGATGGTTCTGATCCGATTGAAGATATGGTAGCACAACATCCAAATGTGAAATATTTCAAGTATGATAATAAGATGACGTTAGGTAAGAAGAGGAATATAATGCATGATAAGTCGAAGGGTGATATAATAGTATATATGGATGATGATGATTTTTATCCTCCTGAGCGTGTATCGCACGCAGTGTCGCGATTGACGGATAATCCACAGGCTTTATGTGCTGGTGCAAGCGAGATGTATATATATTTTAATGACAAGAAGAAGATGGTGCAGTTTGGGCCTTATGGTAAGGCACACGCTACTGCAGGGACGTTTGCTTTTAGGCGCGCATTATTAAAAGATTCGAGATATAACGATGATGCGTGTTTGGCAGAGGAGCGTGAATTTCTTAAAAATTATACGGTGCCGTTTGTTCAACTGGAACCACTGAAAACGATTCTGGTATTTTCGCATTCACATAATACTACGGATAAGAGAACCTTGCTGGACGAGATGGATAAAAATCCAGGGAATAATGGAAATTCAGGTAATGAATATATAAAATATAGCGAGAAGAAAGTCAGTGATTTTATAAAGGATGCGAAGATAGTAAAATTCTTTACAGAGGAATTGGAGGGTATGCTGCGTGGGTATAGCGCTGGTGATATAAATATGAAACCAGATGTAATGAAACAGATAGGAGAAATCGAGAAAAAGCGTAAAGAAATTATGGCGAATAATGCTGATGCGGTAAGGACAAGAGTTGGAAGAACAGGAGGTGGAACTATTATGTTTCACGAACAGGGCAAACCGGTTCGCGAATTAAATATTAATGAAGTCGCTGAACTATTGACAAAGCAAGAAAAACAATTGTCACAATTTCAGAATCTTAAAGATTTATATGGAATCATAATTCGAGAGAATACCAGATTGAAAGAAATAATAGAGGATCAGCAGAAAATATTGGATGAGAAAAATGTGCTAATTGCTGAATTAGATGCGAAGATTACGGCGAATAGTGATGTAGTATTGGTGAATATTGAAGAGTAGGTGGATATAGTGTATATAGCGTATATAGCGGATATAGCGATGTATATAAATTATTATTATCGATATTATAATTTTAAAAACTGCTTAAAGAAATTATAATAAATATAGTTATCATAGAACAAAGTTTCTTCGCCGTTGCGTGTGTATTTGTTAGTATAGTCAAAATGGTAAAAGATTGGGATAATCTTCAACAGTATGAGAGTCACAACCCCAATAGTACAGGTGAGGTGTATTACGACGATGATGACTCTCAGTCAAAGCATAGTAGAGATAGAAGGGGTGGCAATGGCGGTAGAGGTGGTGGAAGCAGTGGGCCTAGACGCCGGTTTTTTCCATCAAATGTACAAGGAAAGTTTATTGTAAATGCAATTACTGGTGTGGCTTATCCTTGGCGGGTGGGTTCAATATACGAGGATTTGTTGTGGAAGGTATGCGATGCAAGTGCAAAACGCGGTAAGTACGAGCCGGATTTTTACTTTTACGATTCACCAAAACAGGCGATCAGTCATAGGCGTTATAAGGCTGATGTGTATTCAGAAGAGACATTGGATTGGTGGAAGGGTAAAGTGGCGAAGACGACGAAGCTGCTTGAGAGCGAGGATGATTAAGGTAAGGTAAACATGTGATTAAAATATAACATATTGCGGTATGCGATATATGTTATATTTGGTTTATGATACTTACTACAGACATTCTAAATCTCTTATTTAAAGTATACCAAGATTTTATTTTGGTATGTTTTAATGCTATTATGGGTTTTAACTGAAACTACAACCCTCGTTTGATATTACAAACCAACAATTTAAAGTGCTATTCCAAATCATCTCAACAGCAGAATTAACATTCGTTAAAAGACAATTTGTAGAAACACTACTACTTTGATTACGGAAGACATTTCCGCCACCATTAATCGTTATACCTACATTTTGGTCGTAGTAATAAAACAAAAACCCAGCGGAAGTTTGAGCGTTAGTAGCAAATAAAGTATTAGAACCATTATAAGCAACGCATTCCCAAGAAGAACCGATAGGTAGGTTAGGGTTATATTGGGTTGTATCCGCCCTAATATAACTACCTTCATTTGTATAATACACACCAGTAGTAGGAATAAGTTTAATAAAATTAATAGGAAATGAAGGAGAAAAGAGATAATTGTTTAAATTCCAACTCGATCCATTCCAAAAAATATATATTCCGTAATTATCCGTCCAACTGGGATAAATCAAAGGATTAGTAAAAGAACCTCCAACCAAAATCCCACTTGAATAAGAAATAACAGAAGAAACAAAAGCATTTAAAGTTGTTCCAATACTGAAAAAAGAAGTCAAATCAAATCCGCTGGAAGTAATATAAGTAAATAAATAAGGAATAGTTTGAGGAGTTCCGTTCGCTAAAAGACTTGTAAAACTACCACCAACTATAATATAGTTCGAGTTCGCAGTATCTTTCGTAATAGATAATACATCACCGCCAAAAAAACCATTACCGCTTACATTACTAAAAGGATAAAAAGTAGCACCAGCGTAATCAAATGTGATCCATTTAGGATAGGTTGCTGATAAAATGCCGTAATAGTCGTCAAACGCACCACCAATATACAAGCAAGAATTAGCAGGATTATCGTAAAGAGTATATACAGAGTTATTCATTCCAGTATTACCTCCTGTAATATCAAAAGAACTATACCCTGTATTATTAATACCAACTAAATAATTATAAGAAACACTTGAAAAATCACCACCAACCGCCATCAATTGGTTAGAATTATAAGGGCAAAAAACTCTAATTCTACCACCATACGAACCCTGTAAAGTCCAATTAGCACCGCCATCGCTACTATAATAAATATTACCTATATCTGTTCCAACCCAAAACTTTCCGTCCCAACTATCGTAGGAAGCAGTTATATTTTCTACACCACTATTAAAACCACTTGTAGTGACCGATGTTGCTTGTTCCCAAGTAGCAGTTTTACCCAAACTAAAAGCAACATATCTTAAATTGTTTTCCAGAGTAGCGGTAGGAGCAGTCGCATTAGCAGTTAAATATACAACTTGTTCTTTTGAATACTGATTGTTATTAGGAGTTGTTATTGAATTACATTCTTGAATATTATTGCTATTACAATCCAAAGTCGCACCAAGACCTACTGAACCTGCTTGTCCGTTTAAAATTAAATAATCTACTATTCCTGAACCTTGTTGAACGCCAAAATCTAATCTACCTCTTACAGAACCAGTAGTCATTACAGGAGCGTTTTGATGTATTCTTCCATATTCCGTTTTCACACCAGTAGACGATTTAGCGTAAAAGCTCATTCGATTAAACTCTCCTGTTTGAGCGGTTCTTTGATTATAAAACTCCTCATATAATATTCCACTACCCACCCCACTTTGATTTAAAGTTAAAACAGGGTTATTGTTTAAACCAGTAGCGTTTATAGTAAGATTTGATTGTGTAAGTGTAGCATTTGCTCCTGTAATAGAATTATCAACAACTAAACTTGTTTTGGCAGTAGCCGTATTATCAATTAAAATATTCTCTGACCGCAAAAAACCACTATTATCAACCCATAAAGGATTAATAAGCCCCGAAGGTCCGGTTGATATAGGGGTTAGTGCTAAATATGTAGGGTCTATGCCACCCGTTACTAATAAATTACCATAAATTAACACGTCCTGTCCTGTAACACCTATTCCAGTATATCCCATACCAGTTATTCCGCCAGTTCCATTCATTGGCACCCACGGACTTCCACCAGTCGGGCCTGTTGGGCCTGTTGGGCCTGTTGGACCTGTTTCGCCTATTAAATTTGTAGAAATAGTAGTTACTATATTAGACAATGTAGAACCTCTCATTTCAATTATGAGTGTATGAAGTCCACCAGTTGCTTGCGTATAAATTTGAAGTTGAATTCTACTAGTTAATGCTACAGTATTAACAGGAACATATAAATTATATTCATATACTGCCTGTGTTACTTGAACAATCGTTCCAGATATAAATGTTCCAGTAGCTAAGTTCTTAATAAAAGTAGTTCCGTCAGCCGCAACTTCATTTATTACCGTCCAATATACTGTATTTCCTCCTCCTCCTGTGGATAAACTAAAAAGCGAGGTATTCCATATTCCTGCAGTTATCACTGTGTTTGTTAATACTCCGGGTTGAGTTACAAAATTACCAACAAGTATTGGACTTGTGGCTATTGAATTAACGGTTATTATAGTTTGGGCTCCAGTATTTGGAATAATGAGTAAGTCATCCGCAACAGGTAGCGTTGATGTTGATATTCCATCTAAATATAATACAAGTCCGCTACTAATTCCATTTATGCCTTGTCCACCAGTCGGTCCCGTAGGACCTGTTACACCTTGAATACCTTGTGCTCCCGTAGGACCAGTTACGCCTTGAATACCTTGTGCTCCCGTAGGACCAGTTACACCTTGAATACCTTGTGCTCCCGTAGGACCAGTAGCACCTGTCGCCCCTACTGCTCCTTGCGGTCCTGTATCTCCTACCGCCCCCTGTGGTCCTGTTTCACCAGTCGCACCTTGAACGCCTTGTGCTCCCGTAGGACCAGTTACACCTTGAATACCTTGTGCTCCTGTAGGACCAGTTACACCTTGAATACCTTGTGATCCCGTAGGACCAGTTACACCTTGAATACCTTGTGCTCCGGTTGCGCCCCTAGCACCTTGAGCACCTTGAGCACCTTGAGCACCTTGAGCACCTTGTGGGCCTGTTGGACCGGTATCACCATTACCCTGTGTTCCTGATACACTATCTTTACAGCAAAGTTTAGTATTCAAATAGGTATTATAAGATGAGTAAGAACGCGATGACATTATATAGTATATATGTATATATAAATATTTATATAATATAAATACACAAATAAATATTATAAAAATGATTTTATAATATTTTATATAAAATAACATATATCATATCAAATCTTCAAAATCTGAATCCTTGTTATCATCGTCATCAATATGATTTAATACTTTTTGAGTATACTTATCTAAATATCTATAAATACGATTAATATCTAGCTTTGTAACCTCGTAGTTTTCAAGCATACTATATATTTCTTCTTCATTGTATAACCCTCTAATATATAGAAAAAAAGAAAATAAATCTTTCTGATCCATCGATAACTGTTGGCACAAGTTTTTAACAAAAAGAGAATTATTATATTCCGTACTATATTTCGTTAACACCTTTGTAAACCGCACTTCAACAGGATTAAATTTCGTCTTTTTCGTAAAATATTCGTGATACAATTTATTATTGTAAAATGTTTTAATAAGGGAACTCATCTCATTGAATTGCCACGCCTGATTTTGAAATGTAATGCGGTCAATATAGTCAGCAAAACAAATGTTATCCAATACCTTCTGATAAAATGGTATCGAAACATTTTTATCGTATTTACCTAACACATCGATTATATTTTCGTGCCACAATAGAGCAACTGTTGTGCGATCTGTCTCATTCATAAGCACCTTATGATGTTCTATAGGATAATTATTATTTATCAACTGTTGTGTTATCTTTTTGCTGTCGTCATTATAACTTTTTTGTTGAAATATCTTTTTTATTATATCATTTTGCAATATGTTGCTTTCCTTATTATTTGCCATCGATATCTGATGTATTGAACCAAGTTTGCGCAAATCTCCCTGTATAAATGAAACAATCGTATTATTCAGAGTTTTGTCAAACTTCATATTCATTCCTTTTAATAAACACGTTATCTGTTCATTTGTCGGCGTCTTCAACTCAAATGTATGACACACCTTAATCAGTTCTTTTATCTTCTTGTTTATCTGGTAGTTACCTATACAAATAATCGGATTAAATGTCACCTCCTCCATTTTCTGCTTCTTCGTTTTCTTAGGGCGGATAAGTTTAATAAGTGAATTTATTCCACTCTTATCGCCACTATTCATCGCATCAATCTCATCCATAACAATTACAATCTTCTTCACTTTTTTCTCAAACATTGACATTATATTTTTATCCGACATATTATGCTTCGTAATCGTATCTATAATAGACTTATTGCGAATGTCACCGGCGTCATACTTTATAATATCATAATTTTGTTCGCGCAATAAATTAACTATGAAATCAGTTTTTCCGGATCCGGGGTTACCATATATATATATTCCACGTTTTATAGTGATATCTTTTTTATGCTCTTGAAAACCTTCAAGAATAGATTTTATTTTATTGTATATTTGATCTCGCCCAAGAATATCATTTAAGTTGTTCATAGTTCTTTGGCGTTGTTATATTATGTGTTGTTAGGTTATGTGTTGTTATATTATTAGTTTTTTATTTGTGATTTTTACCTTATTAGAATATTATAATTGTTTCTATGTAGATTTATAACGGTATTTATTTTGTGGTATTTATTTTGGTGGATTCAAAGTATTCAATAAATTAAAGTTATTATTCCCTGGTTTGGCATTACGACTACTAACACTTAATTCGCTCATACCATTATTCACATCATTTATATTATTTAAATAATTGGGGTCTTGAACTTTGTGATAAGGTGGAGCGTCATTTAAAAATAATTTACCCAAAAGCCAAAAAATTGTTTTATTTTGTTTTTCAGTAACACCATTTTTTAAAGTCTCGTCATTTGTAATTCCGTCCCATTCTATACCATTTTTTATGGCATAATCATACTTATTTTGTTTTGATGGTAATTGATACGTATAGAATCCGTTTGGATTTAACACATTTTTAGAATTAGCGGCACCGGGTGTACATTTTATCTGGTCTTCTTTATTCTTAGAGATTGTCCAATAGTCGGGACATTTACTCACCATTGGTGCCCATATTTTCTTCTTATTGTTTGCTCGAATAATTATAATAATAAAGATAGGAGTTAAGAATAAAAAAGTAACTGCAGCTACTATTATACTTGCTTTTCGAAAACTTAATTTTATTTTATCTGAATTAATATCCATTTGTCGATTAATATATTATATAGTAATAATATTTTAATCATTGAATAACTGAATAACTGAATAACTGAATAATGGAATAACTGAATAACGGAATAATGTAATAAATGATATTAACTTGAGGTGGCGGTAATTTTACACTTAGTTATAAGATCAGGATTATTTGTTACACCGTCCCATGTGATACGCTTATTGCCTTTATTACAAGTACTATTAACATATTGATATTTATCAGCAAATAAGTCACATAATTTTGTTGATGTGGTGGTAGGAGTATAGGTAGGATAAGTGTCTTGTGGACCGTCGCAGCTTCCCATATTTATTCCATTTGCACTACATACGTAAGGCAGTCCTTCATTACCTTCCTCTAAAGTCCAATAATCTGGACACGTAGAAGGCGGTATATCAAATTTACTTTGTTGTTCTTTGTAAATAAAATAACCTACCATACCCAATAAAATAACAAATATTATAGTAGCAATTATCAATGTAACACTATTAAAAGACATTTATATATAAAGTAAATATAATTAATTATCACGAAATCGAAAACAAATAGAAAAATAAATAGAAAAATAAATAGAAAAATAAATAGAAAATCCAAATAGAAAATAACTAAATATTATTTATTTTTATAGTTTTCTATTTATTTTTCTATTGGTTTTCTATTTTATATTTATTTTATATTTAGCTATTATAATAACAATATAATAATATATAATATATAATATAACTGTTAAATGTTTTCAGGTAGCCAGTCTTATTCAAATCCTTCAATGCAAAAAGTTTATACAAAAAAAGTATCAAATGGTCGTATCGATATCGAGGGACCACCTCCTGATGTGAGATTTTCTATGTGGGATAAAATTCCTGTAAATCAGATTACCACATTTAGAGATGCTTTAACTGGTAACTGGGCAGATACCGATTTGAGTAATGCCTTTTTTAGCAAAGAAAATATACAGATTATTCAAAATGGGCTTCGCGCCGAGGTATATCGTTTATCCAATGGCGAATATAGTATTGGTCAGCAAGATAATGACGAGCTGAAGATTATAATGAGGGCGCTGTATCTGGAGAGCGCAGTAAATTTACCTACAAATATTAGAGAACAAGTGGCAGCTTTAAATCAGCACGTATTAAATCATTGTGTTCCTAAATTATTAAATGAAATTCGCGCTTATTTGAAATACAAACGGGATGCTAGTAGTATGTATACTGTTATGACATGGCCGGTATATGATACGGTTAAAGGTAAGACTCTTGAACTTAAGCCGTGGTTCTAAAGGTGTGTGGGCTTAAAGTTTAAATTACATTATAAATAATTTACACTATAAATAATTTATTTATAGCGTGATGTATTTTTATCATAAAAAATATTTATATATCTAAATCTAGATACAATCTTTATTTAGTTATTATTCTTTTATTTTGCCGCTTTGCCACCACTCACAACTGATTTTAATTTCGATTTTGATTTTAGCGATGATGATCCTGTTGCAGATGATTGTGCCACTTCAGTGAGTGATGTTCGTTCGACGAATTTCGCATATTCAGCTTCCAATTCTTCTAAATCATTTTGCCATAATTGTTCCAAAGATTTAGAACCAAGTTCACTAAGCTCCTTTTCTTTCTTTTCCTTTTCAGCAAGCAATCTTGATACATTCTCTTCCGATACACTATCCATCGGCAATTTTAGCAAATACTTATAACCATTTTCATCGTCGGCATCGCTGCTGCTGTTGCTGTCGCCACTAATTTCTTGTTCTTTATCCTTACCAGCTATATAGAGATCATACTTCCTCTCTTTCAAAAGCGCCGTCAGCATCTTGTTCGTCTTTCTGCGAAGGTCAATCGTGTCGTCAAGCAGTTCTGTAATATATCGCGCACGATTGCTGAGGACAAGTAGTTCGCGTGTGAGAGCATTCAGTATATACTGTTTTCGTTTCTCATAATATTCGAGTCTGACACCATAATAGTCATCAATGATTTCCTCGGCGCTGCTATATTTTTTAAGCTTCTCATTTGCGTCGAACATATTCATATTTGTCGTGGATTGTGTAGTGTATAATCCTAGACTCTTCTCAAGCAAATTACACTCGAATTCAGTCGCCTTTTCGCCATATGTTTTGATAATATTGGGCGCCATTGTAACCGTGATATCTACGGTTGTGTCTGTACTCATATCATTATATTCTTTCACGATCGGTGCGCTACTTGCGGGGCTGCTTTTGTCTTTGTCTTTGGATGCCGCTGGCGGCTCAATCAAGTGTTCCAGGAATTTCTTATAATCTTCTGTCCAAGTTCCTACGGGCAATTCCGTGATCCGAATTCTCTTTTCATCCAAAATCGTATAACAACCTTTGAATAAATATTTTGTATCTCCAACACGACGAATCGTTCCCTTGAAATTCTTGTAGAATGGTTCGATTGGGGCTGGTGCTGGCGCTGAAGCCTCCGCCAATACTGTCCCTGAAAGTTTGCGCTTAATATATTCGATGATTTGCACGGGATTATAACACATAATATCGGTGCTAAATCCGGTTCCGATTCCTTTTGTTCCATTTACGAGCGCCATCGGAATAATCGGCACATAATAAATCGGCTCAACGCTCTGACCATCATCGTCCAAGTATGTAAGAACCGCGTCGTCTTCACTCCGGAAAATAAGCCGTGTCAATTTATTCAATTGTGTGAAGATATACCTTACGCTAGCAGCGTCTGAGCCCCCTTTCATGCGCGTCCCAAACTGACCATTGGGTTCAAATAGATTGATGTTGTTGCTGCCTACGAAATTCTGCGCTAGGCCGACAATCGCCGCATTCAGACTTGCTTCACCGTGATGATACCCGGAGTGTTCGGATACGTAACCACTAAACTGCGCAACCTTGATTTCAGTCTTCAGATTTTTCTTGAATGCGGAATATAGAATCTTTCGCAATGATATTTTGAGACCATCCATCGTATTAGGTATCGACCTGTCGCAATCATATTTAGAGAAATGAATCATCTCATCATTGATGAACTTTTCATATGTGACGCTGGGCTGAAGTGTGTCGAGGTATCTGTCACGTGAATATGTCGCCAACCACGTCTTGCGATCATCGGCGCGTTTCTTATTGAATACCATATCAATCGCATTGTCGCATGTATCACCGCTGTGTGTGAAGTCCACGATTTTCTTGTGCTCGAAATACTCCTTGAATTCCTTGCCCGTGCTTGTTCCTAAACCTTTATAATATTTGATATTCCATCCGGAAGGAGGTGTGTGTGTCGCCATCGATACACCCGCGTCCCCCGCCACTGCTCCGCCTTCGCCCCCTTCTTTCCACGCGCGATATTCGCCTTCATTGTAGAACACTTTCTCTTGAGTCCCTTTTTTCGCCTTCAAAATTGGTGTGTTCATAAAGCCCATAAACCCCGGAAGTTCTGTAAGCGTCGGCCATTCGCTTTGAAACATATTAATACCAAGTCCCTTTATATGCGAACCGTCCAAATCCTGATCTGTCATAAACAATATCTTGCCATATCGAAGACGATATTTCACGTCGTCAGGTGTATATTTGCGCCCGACTTCAAGTCCGAGAATCTGCTTGATTTCGGCGATTTCATTGTTTTCAGCAATTTTCTTCACTGGTTCGCCGCGCGTGTTCATCATTTTACCTTTCATAGGATATACACCGATAAAATTGCGGTCTTCGCGACTAAGACCAGATACAATTCCCGCCTTTGCTGAATCACCTTCGCAAAATATAATCGTGCATTGGGCCGACTTATCTGTTCCGGCAAAGTTGGCGTCGATTAGTTTCGGAATACCACGAATCGTGCGCGTCTTTGTTCCATCAGTCTTTTTCGCCGCCTTGTTTTCCTTGACTTCGGTCAGAGCACACGCGGCATCCATCACGCCCATTTTCGCCAGTTTTTCGATGAAATCGTCGCTTACTTTACACGTCGAACCAAATGATGCGACCGATGTGCCCAGTTCATCTTTGCTCTGACTTGAGAATGACGGGTTCTCGATATCGCAACGCAAGAATAACGCAAGCTGTTCCTTGATTGTAGTCGGCTTGACGTCGACCTTTTTCTTGGTCTTTATATACTCCGTAAGTTTTCGAATAATCTGATTAATAATATATTCCACGTGTTTGCCACCCTTTTGCGTGTAGATGCCATTGACAAATGACACGTGCTGAAATTCGCCACTGGGTGAAAGCGAAACAACATACTCCCATCTAGGGTCAGGTGCTTCATAGATGCGCTTTGTTTCGCCTTTTGCGCCAATATAGAGATCAATATACTGCTGAAAATGTTTCACGGGAATAATTGCGCCATTGTATTTGACTTTGACTGTTTTGTCAGTCACGGCGGCAATGTCGTAGATGCGTTTCTCGAATAGTGCGCGCATATCTGGACTCAATCCCTGGATACCGAATCGCGCATAATCGGGGCGGAATGAGACCTTTGTATATGGCTTCGTAGTTGTGCATTTTGTGATCTTGGGTGGACAAATTTCGTCGAGATTGTTCTTGAATTCTTGGATATATTTTAGACCACGGATGTGATCGACGGTTTCGATGCGACCCCATGAAGACCAGATAAGAACGAGCTTAAATCCGAAACCATTTTTCCCGCCGACGATTTTCTCTTTCTTGTTTTCGTCATAGTTGGTGGATGTGCGAAGATGGCCGAAAATCATTTCCGGAATCCATAACTTGTGCTCGGGGTGTTGTGCTACGTCGATTCCGTTGCCATCATTTGTAATCGATATAATACCGTCATCGCTTATTTCAAATTCAATACAGGTTACAGGGAGCGCGCCGGGTTTAGCATCAGCGATTGCTTGAGCTTGGCGAACGACGTGATCGCGACCATTGACGGCGCCTTCGTCAAATAATTTGTAGAGACCTGGTATATACTGAATCTTGCGCAACACGATTCCATTGGCCTCTGACGATGATGCCGCCGACGATATTGAAGATGATTCCCATACAAACATCTCGGATTCAGTCATACCAGTTGAACCAATATATGTATCAGGTTTTTTGAGAACATGCTCTTTGTCAGACATTTTCTGATATTTAGCAAGTTCGGCGGATGGAGGGACCGTTAATTCCATTATCGTATTGGTTGCTAGTTCACTTGCTGATGGAAGTTGTTGTATGTTAATAATATTAGTAATCTTGGATGTTTTGGCCGTCTTGAGAGACTTTGCTTTTTGGATTTTTTCAACCGGTGTTACATTCGTGGTAATATCTGACATTGTTTGATGACAATGGAGACGACAATATAGGTGTTGTTGAGGTTTTGGTTATAGTTTGCTTATTATTAATTAATATGGTTTTTCTATATCAATTTTATATATTTTTTATTCAGGTGTAAATATATAAACAATATATAGTAATAGTTAATGCCTGAATACAATCTTGCTTCTAACTTGTTTAAGAAAAAATGCTGTCCTCCGAAGCCGCTTAAAAAAAATATTTATAACCCAGAAGTCCTTTCAAAATTTCCGATCAATATTAGAATTGCGCATCAAATTGTTGCATCTGTTGGAACGGGGAATCAGTGTTATACGGTTGCAGATAAACAGCTAAATGCTTATGGGAAGTGGGCTGGATGTCCTGGTGGATCGGGACCGGGGTATTCTTCGACGATGAGGTATATACCCAATGAAAATAGTTCAGGTTTAGGTCCAAATATTGGAGGTATTAATGGAGGTCCAGCAACTACGAATAGGAATGGATAATATTTAGCGATATACGGGAATTAATTATATTGGGGGATTTAATAATATTTAAATAGTATAATTGTATTTATAATTGTATTTATAATTTTTATTTATGAAAATATAATTAAATAATATTTTTTTCTCATTCTTTTCTATAAGAAAGATAATGCATAGCAGTTATAAGAGACGCCCTGATGGCAAATATACAATCAATGGTCGCGTATTCGAGAGACTTGTAGGATCTCGCGCACAGGTATGGCACGAAACGGCTTATAAAACGACTGGTGGCTTGACTCGTATGGATTTGGTTATGAACAAACACGGACGCGTTGTTTCTGTAAAAAAACATAAGACGGCAAAGCAGGAGAAGCGTTTGTTGAAGCACGGATATACGGCGAAAAAGGGAAAATTTGGTGCTGTTAAATTGGCATCGGCGCATAAATCTCGCAAATCTCGTAAATCACGCAAGTAAACGGCAGGTGATATGGTGCGATATGATGCGACCAAATTCTAGATAATTATATATTTCATTGTTTTGAAATATATGATTTAGGATTAGGATTAGGGTTAGGGTAGTATATGTTAATGTCGGTTGCTACGTTTACGCCGCTTAAATGTTACATTTTTTCGCTTTGATTTGCCTGAGTTGGATTTGGATTTGGATTTGCGCGATTTGGATTTAGAATTCTTTTTACGCTTGTTCTTATTTCTATGCGTGCGGTTGTTTCTTGCCAATTTGTTATGTTTATATTTATGGTTATGCTTATTTAAACTAGACACCGATTTTCGCCCGCTGTTAGAATAGGAATCATTGCTGCCACCGACAGCTGTGTATAATTGTTGTAAGACAGGATCTGCGAATACTAAATCACGCATCTCTTTATCTATTCTAGATACCTCACCTTTGCCACCTTCACGGCAAATACATTTCATAATCTCTTTAGTATTAGGAACACCCAGTGATATTAAAAACTCAATAAACATACCTTTTTTTGGGTTTAAAATTTGAAGCTCTCTAGGATCGTCTTTGGGGATTGTAAATGAAAGGATTGAATCTTCCAAAAGAAGAAGATTGTATGGACTATGCGGGGATGATGATTTTACTTTAATAGAGAATAAAAATCCCAATATTTTAAGTATTCGAGGTATAGGGTCGGGATCATCTTTTATTTCGCGACCAGCATCAATATAAAAAATATATTCTACTAAGGCACGTAGGGGAGGTTCTCTTAATAATGGAAGCAACCCTCTCTTACAACTAATCCACTCAGCCATTCTAGCAGCCATTCTAGCAGCCATTGTAGGGTCACGGGTAAAAGTTTCGAAAGTTCCAGGCCCAAAAACATCATCTACTAATAATCTTATTTGAAAATATCCACCTAGAACTAAGGCTATATATTTTATTCCTGTAACTCTTTGAATAACTGATAAATTTTCTTTAAAGAAAATTTTTAAATGGATTGCTGTTTTAGTTAGATGTTTCCACATAAAATTCAAATAAGTTGATGGTTTTAGTATTGTGCGTTCGGGTTTAATTTCTATACCGTATGCGTCACTGGCTTGGTGGCAAACATTTATTCGTTGACCCATCGTGGTTAACCTATCACGTAAGTCTACTTCATGTGTAGAATCCGTGCTTTGTGTTATATCCATAACGATAGGACCTGTAGTAAAAATATGCCTTAATGTATGTAAAAATATTACCGATCTATTGGATGCTGCCGAACAAATATTTCCTTGTTGTGTTGGGTAATATGCAAGACATAATGCGCGCTCTAGATTTGTAGGATATCTACCCCCGATGCGCGGAGCGTCCGATTCACTTAACATAAATAAACCCTTAAATTCGCTCGGACCAACGTGTTGACTTACAGCTGTTACCATGGTTAGAACCCAATTACTACAAGTTTGTTTAAACACATTTAGTACATCTGGTCCACGATTAATTACTGCTTCACACATACCAGCAATGCTTGTTTGGAGTCTACGTAACTTCATTAAATCCACTCCGACATGTGTTGTAGAGCCGTATGATTTAGGTTGAAGACTTTGTAATTCAGTTAAATGATCATTAAGTATTTCCATATATAATTTTAAATTTTTAGGATCATTGTCAAACTTACCTACAACGATACGAGCTAAACAATTTTCAGGGACAAAAAGTGTATATAAAACATTTAAAACTAAAGTCCAGACAGTTGCTATACAATTAATAGATGTTGCGTGATTTATTAAAAAATCATAAACATTATCAGCTGGAATAACCTGAAAAATTTCGAATACTTCTTCATAAAACTTTTTTAATGTATAGTGTTTAAATACCCCGTCAAGATGAGCAACATTGATTTGTTTATCATCTAAATATTTAAAATATTCTGCCACTGATCCTATTATTGATCCTTCCATTACCTGTAGTATAATGGCAAGAAATGAAGTAGGGTCTTTTTCATAACATCGACGTAAAAATACAGCAGTTGCATCAAATCTTTGAGCAAAGAGATGGTCCATATATCCAACAATACCAACAGACTGTATCATCATTTTTGTGAATCGAGCTAACGTAACAGGATCAAATAAATCTTTAAAAAAATAAAAAGATCCACCTAGTATCATTCTTATAAATACTCTATACTGCTCAGATTCAGCATTTTTTAGATAAATCATAAAATCATTATCAGATAAATTACCAAAAGTTTTGCTTAGAATAGGTGCTATAGTGTCCGGACTTATGGTTGCCCCAAGTTTTATTATATCGTTTAAAGCTAGATATACACGCGCTGCATTACTTCCTGTTAAAAAAAATTTAACATGTTCATTCATTATAGGCAATCTATTTACATCTTGACAAGCTCTAATGACTTTTCCATAATTGTCGGAAGTTCCAAAAAAGTCTGAATATATTATTTTTGCCAATGATCTGAATCCTAAACTAACATTAATAAAGTTATAAAAAATATTACAAAGAAGAGCAAATGGCTTTATGTTAGCATTTCGGTCAAATCTAGGATCTGAATATAATATGTTGTATATAGCTTGTGTTATCGTGTTAATAAAAGCAGCAATCGCTGTAGCAGCAAGAGCAGAAGCGTCCATATTTCCCGACATCAAAGCGGATATTGCATTTTGTGGCATTAACCCTTGAAAACAACTAAGAATAAGTGTTACTTCCTCTTTAGATGGTTCGGATAATGCTGTAATAGCACCTTGATTTGCGCATAATCTTACTCTTACAATAATATCTAATAACGATAAAGATTGTAGTTTACATGAAGCATGTGGTTGTGAAGCAATAAACTGAGTAAAATCTTGAGGGTTTGCAGCGATAAAAGCAGAAGCAATACTTAGACTATGTGGTTGTGAAGTAATAAACTGAGTAAAATCTTCAGGATAACGTCTCATAAAATCAGAAGCAATACTTAGACCTTGTGGTTGTAAAGCAATAAACTGAGTAAACGCTGGAGGGTTTTCAGCGATAAAAGCAGAAGCAATACTTAGACCATGTGGCTGTAAAGCAATAAACTGAGTAAACGCTAGAGGGTTTGCAGCGATAAAAGCAGAGGCAACACCTTGAGCTTGTGGATTTTGAGCAATAATTTCAGCAAACTGGGCGGGGTGTGCTGTCATAAAAACAGAGGCAACACCTTGAGCTTGTGGATTTGAAGCAATAAATTGAGTAAACACGTAGGGATATGCTGCGATAAAAGCATAAGCAATAATTTTAGCTTCTTCTGGATGTGAACCAATAAACTGAGTAAACTGAGTGGTGTGTCTTATGATAAAATCAAAAGCAATACTTCGAGCATCCGGGCGTAAACCAATAAACTCAGTAAACTGGGTGGGATATCCTGTGATAAAAGCATAAGCAATACTTAGATCATGTGGTTGTGAAGCAATAAACTCAGTAAACCTGCCGGGATAACTTCTGATAAAATCATAAGAAAGTTGTGGAGTAAAAAAAATAGGAAGCTGTTGATGACCAGCACCAACACATCCCAATTGTTGTAGCAATGGGGTTACGTCCTGAAAGACAGGAAAACCCACTACATTTAAAATGGGTATTTGTATGACATTGCCTGTAGGAAGCTTAATACACAATATAATTTTTTGTGTATCATACTGAATCGGTGATTTTTCAACTTTACAAGTGAAACTAATACCACTATCACTAATATTCCATCTCTCAATAACTGGTTTTACTTCATCATTGCATTGTCCAATTAATGTCTCTATTGCCGTTCTGTAATTATATGGTATTTTTCCAGCATAATAAATAACTGTTGTATATTTAGATAAAAATCCACACTTGTTTATTCCTACAAATCCTTTTGTGGCTCCATCACCGGGTAGATCTGGAACACATACCGAAAGTCCTTTGTATAGTGTATCAAAAACTAGACTAAATCGATGCAATAAATCAGTTTTAATTTGAGATTCTATATATCCCATAATTTTAAAACTAAATGATACAGGGTTAAAATCACCTTTTGATTTTGTTATACTTTCGCTAACATTTGATGACACTTCATCTGATTCTACAAATCCTTCACGATCCCTTTGTTCTGTTTCGGTGGGAACACGACCTTCAGCAGCAGCATCATCACGAGCCTTTTTAGCAACCGCGTTAACACTACTAAAAGCAGCAGCAGTAGCAGCATCATAACCAGCAACAGCAACAGCAGCAGCAGCAAAGCCAGCAGCATCGTAAGCAAGCTTACTAACATTTATTAATGGTTTAAAATTTTGTTGTAAAAAACTGATATCACAAGGAGTAAGAAGACCAGTAACCACGGGTGGTCCTGCTTCCACCGGTCCTGTATCTGTTTCTGGAAGAATACCAATACTAGGGTCGTCTATTTCAGATTCTTGTCGAAGTTCAAATTCACATTCTTGTGCTCTATCCCTCTCACAAGCATCACCCATATTATCAATATTATATGTTTATTATATGATATATTATAGACAGAATATATTATATAATAAATATTTATCTTTAAATTAATAACTCCACCAAAGTGTTCCATTCTTTTCTGTTAAACTGTCTCCATAATTATCAATTAAGAATTTCTCAAAGTATCGTTTACTTACCACCATCTTATTATGTTTATATCCCCATTTACAGTAAAAATCGTATATTGTATGAACGGGGAATGATGATGACGATGATGATGTAGTCACCGTTACCGCCGTTACCGCCGTTACTACCGCCGCTACCGTAATCGTATTTACATCTTTATTTTTACCTTTGCCCTTTCCTAAAGCTCCGCTTGCCGTATTATTATTATTATTACCCCCTAAATTTGCCCTCTTAAATTCCTCTATTCCGGTCATTATTTCCTGTTTTTTATCCCATAATTTACACCCAATATTCATCAAGTATTTATCTTCTTCGATACAAATATCGGGCAAAAAGTGGCGAATGAATCCTAAAATTGTCTGATCCGTAATTGTCTGGATATTTTTCTGATTCCCGTGATAGACATTTCCATAGTTCAAAAACAGGGTTGATAATTCATCTATCTCCAGTTCTATTTCATTATGTGAACACGTAATATTTTCATTCCAAAAAAGCATAAACTTGCTTACGATTGGTAAGTGTTTGCTCGTCATATTTAAAAATATTTCTTTATTATCGTGAATTTCGTGTATTTCTGGTATTTCTCCTATTTCTCCCGAATCTCCCGTGCTTGGCGTTACATCGTCATTTGCGGCATCCCCGTCATCTGGGCTGGTCGTATACTCAATCCGCTTCATAATATGCTTCTTAAGAACGTGTGTAAAGAACACATTGGGTATTTTCTCTTCCTCAATAAATATTTTCCAGAGATAAAGCATATTCTTCCAAGTGATATGAACACCTTTACACGGCTCCATAGTGGATGATATAAACCGAGAAATGATGTCGTCATCTGTAACCCCTTTCAAATAAAAAGCGTGTTCTTTAATGGTCTGATCTTTACACATTTTTTCGATAAACGAATCAGCACACGTGAATCGTGTAGAATAATGCGCGGCGACACAAAACAAATCAATCATACTTTGTTTCTGAATAAAATTTGTAGGGTGTGTGTGTCCGTGTCCGTGTGCGTGACCATAACTGTGCGCTGTTGGCGTAGAAATTCCACTATTCGACAATCCGGCAACAAGACTTGACAAAGATGAAGACGACATTGAATGCGACAGCCCCATTTTCAGACCTTCATTATGATTATAAAAAGGGAATGAAATAATATTTTCGACAATATCTACAATACGACAATCTTCATATTTGTGATCGTAGAATTTAAATTTGAAATGATTTGTCATATTTGATATTCCAAAAATAGCGTAACTTTCTTCACTGAGGTCGCATATAAATTGCTTTGCTTTATTTGAAATAAAATAAGTATTTGTATTCTTTTTCAGCAAAATGTCACCGATAATTGTTAGGAAATATTTTGCGCTGTCTTTGGTTTTAAATACGAAAGGAGTAAGTGCGCTTAATACGCGCTGTATCGTTTCTGATTCCGGTATACAAGATAGAAGATCGCGTTCTTTTATTTTCTTTATAATCTGATTTTTTATTTTATACTTCCATGTTGTAAGCTCGGGTGTTTGTTGGTCAGTAATCGTAGTGCGAATATCGTGCTCTATTTCGTCCTCATTTATTATTTTATATGTATTGTTTTGATATATGAAGAAAAGGTCGATATTCTGGTTATAAAAATAGGATGAACTGTTTATAAA
>Ga0315902_10001083_pt1 | contig 44242 bp, 39 predicted proteins | sample LakEriMetagenome_9_FD_203523 | JGI IMG/M metagenome (GOLD analysis project Ga0315902, IMG submission 203523) | Freshwater fungal communities from buoy surface, Lake Erie, Ohio, United States - Buoy 12 MA117 | ecosystem: Environmental > Aquatic > Freshwater > Lake > Lake biofilm | place: USA...
GTAGCGGTGGATGATTTTATGAAACCCGACCGGGTAGTAATCGGCACCAACTCAGCGCGAGCCCGCAATTTGATGAGTGAGTTGTACGCTCCTTTTGTTCGTCAAGGGAATCCTGTTTTATTTATGGATGAGCGCTCCTCAGAACTCACTAAATACACGGCGAATAGTTTTTTGGCCATGAAGATCTCTTTTATGAATGAGATTGCACATCTCTGCGAGCGGATGGGCGCTGATGTGGATATGGTGCGTCGGGGAATCGGTAGTGATGAAAGAATCGGCAAACGGTTTTTATTTTCCGGTATCGGTTATGGGGGATCTTGTTTTCCTAAAGATGTGCAAGCCTTGATTAAATCTTCCGATGCGGTGAAGTATGATTTTAAGATCTTAAAAGCTGTTGAAGGAGTGAACAATAAGCAGAAAGTGCACTTAGTTCAAAAAATAAAAGAGCATTACCAAGGGAATTTAAAAGGTAAACGCTTTGCGCTATGGGGGTTGGCCTTTAAGCCTAATACGGATGATATCCGCGAAGCCCCTGCCTTAGCAATCATTGATGCTTTATTGAAAGAAGGCGCTACTGTTTGTGCTTATGACCCGGAGGCAATGCCCAATGTTAAAAACCAATTAGGTGATAGCATTGATTATGCCCCCAGCCAATACAGTGCTTTAGAAGGTGCTGATGCATTACTGATTGCCACCGAGTGGAGTGAGTTTAGAACGCCTGATTTTGAACGGATGTCAACACTACTCCCTTCAAAACTCATTTTTGACGGAAGGAATTTATTTGAGGTAGGCAAGATGAAGCAACTGGGTTATCAATACATCAGTATTGGAAGGCCCGCTGAATTAACATGAACAAAAAGCGTGTTTTAATTACCGGAGCTGCCGGATTTTTAGGTTCGCATCTTTGTGATCGATTCATTAACGAAGGCTATGAGGTGATTGGAATGGATAATTTATCTACGGGTAGGTTATCCAATATTGAGCATTTATTTCCACTCAAGGAGTTTAGCTTTTATCATCACGACGTTAGCAAGTTTATCCATGTACCCGGGCCACTGGATTACATTTTACATTTTGCTTCTCCTGCCAGCCCTATCGACTATTTGCAACTACCCATCCAAACGCTGAAAGTGGGGTCCTTAGGTACGCATAATTGTTTGGGACTGGCCAAGGCTAAGAAAGCTAGAATACTAGTTGCCAGCACTAGTGAAGTGTATGGAGATCCGTTGGTTCATCCGCAGCACGAGGATTATTGGGGGAATGTAAACCCGGTGGGGCCTAGAGGGGTTTATGATGAAGCTAAGAGATTTCAAGAAGCAATTACGATGGCTTATCATCAGTTTCATGGACTAAATACTAAAATCGCGAGGATCTTTAATACCTACGGTCCTCGAATGAGATTAGATGATGGCAGAGCATTCCCAAATTTTATTAGCCAGGCTTTGCGAGGGGAGGATTTAACTGTATTTGGGGACGGGTCTCAAACTAGAAGTTTCTGCTATGTGTCTGACTTGATTGAAGGTGTATATCGTTTGTTACTCAGCAGTGAAAACCGACCAGTAAATATCGGCAATCCTCATGAGATAAGCCTATTGAATTTTGCTCTAGAGATTATTAGACTGAGTAATTCCGATACAAAAATTAGTTTCAAGCCATTGCCTCAAGACGACCCGAAACAGCGTCAACCTGATATAAATCGGGCTAAGCAAGTATTAAAATGGGAGCCTAAGATTCAACTAGCTAAAGGACTATTATTGACATATAATCATTATAAAAAAGAAATTTAAAATAAATATCTGAAAAATTATAAGTTAGTATTAAACGGTACTAAATAAATTAGTTTGAATAATGCCCTATCCAAAAATTCAAATGGTTGACCTTATTGGTCAGCATACTAAAATACAATCTGAGATTGAACAAGCTTTGCTCAGCGCTAGCCGTCAGGGCTCTTATATTCAGGGGCCTGAAGTCTCAGCGTTTGCGCAAGAACTCAGCATCTATTTGGGTGAAGGAGTATACACATTACCCTGTGCCAATGGAACGGATGCTTTGCAAATTGCACTAATGGCTTTGGGATTGAAGCCTGGTGATGAAGTTATTACAGCTACATTCACTTATGTGGCTACTGCTGAAGTTATTGCCCTACTTGGTTTGAAGCTTGTGCTTGTCGATGTAGACCCCCTTACCTTTGGACTTAATATTGACCAAGTTCGCTCTGCAATTACATCCCGCACCAAGGCTATTGTTCCCGTTCACTTATTTGGCCAGAGTGTTGACATGGAACCTTTAATGAAACTTGCCTCTGAAACAGGTGTATATATAGTTGAAGACACTGCCCAAGCACTTGGAGCACGTTACACCTTTAGCGACGGCCGTAGGATGGCTCTTGGTACAATTGGTGTCATTGGATGCACTAGCTTCTTCCCTAGCAAAAATTTGGGCTGCTTGGGAGATGGAGGGGCTCTCTTCACTCGTGATGAAGAATTGGCAAACAAGATTCGTATTATTTCTAACCATGGCCAAAGGTTAAAGTACCAACATATTCTTATCGGATGCAATAGCCGTCTCGATACAATACAGGCTGCTGTTCTTCGAGTAAAGCTTGCACATCTTGACCAGTATGAGGCTGCACGAAAACGAGCAGCTTCGTACTATGATAACGGTCTTGCAGGCATCAAAGGGCTTACTATCCCAACTCGTCGGTTGGAATCTACACATGTATTCAACCAATATACACTTATAGTGGCCGATGGTAATCGAGACAGGCTAGCCGAATACCTTCGATCAAACGGAATCCCAACTATGATTTATTATCCTATACCTGTGCACCGCCAACAAGCCTATTTTTCTGAAGCCTACTCGACAAATAGTTTTTCGGTAGCGGATCAGCTCTGCACCGAAGTTCTTTCTTTGCCGATGCACACAGAACTCTGTATTCAGAGCCAAGATTATATTATTAAAAAAATAAAAAATTTTTATGCCTGATTTCTTTGTCCACTCATCAGCGATTATAGACGAAAATGTCGAAATTGGAACTGGATGCAAAATTTGGCATTTCACCCATGTTATGACTGGTGCTGTTCTTGGCAAAGGATGTAGTTTGGGGCAAAATGTAATGGTTTCAACAGGAGTTAGACTTGGGAATAATGTCAAAGTTCAGAATAATGTAAGTATATATACTGGCGTGATTTGTGAAGACGACGTTTTTCTTGGTCCAAGTTGCGTTTTTACTAATGTTATTAACCCTCGGTCTGCTGTAAACAGACGTAATCAATATTCTCCTACACGAGTTATGCAAGGTGCAACTATTGGCGCTAATGCAACCATAGTGTGTGGAAACAACATTGGCCCCTTTTCTTTTATAGGTGCTGGAGCTGTAGTTACTAAAACAGTTCCTGCTTATGCTTTGTTAGTTGGTAATCCCGCCCGCCAAATAGGCTGGATCAGCGAATATGGGCATCGTTTGAAATTTGATGAAACTGGTATCGCTAAATGTCCAGAAAGTGGTGAAATATTTTTGCTAAAGCAAGGTATAGTGAAGAAATTATAGTTAAATCCTTCAACATAATTGATGTAAATAGCTAGATGAAGGTATAATATTAGACTAAGTTTACTGCTTATCAATAGTTTAATCGTTGTATAGGGATTTTAATAAAATTAGAATGCTAATTAGACTATCAATAGTCATCAACTTGTGGTCAATTTCTTAGATCTGTAAAGTTTAATTTTTTCATTTTTTTGTAAAAACATGAATTAAATAATTATTTGAAATAACATTATTTGCGCATATTTAAAATATGAAACTAGAAGAATCAAAAATTGCCATTATTGGCCTCGGGTATGTTGGATTGCCTTTAGCTGTCGCTTTTGCTGAAAAATATCCTGTAATTGGTTTTGATATAAACCAAAAGAGGGTTAATGAAGTTAGGGATGGAATTGACTCTACCTTAGAAATTGAAAACTGTCTTTTGAAGTCAGTGACAGTTGTAGGCAAGAACCTTCAAAGGGGCCTTTTTGTTACAAATGAAATGGATCGGCTATCTGAATGTAATATTTTTATAGTAACGGTACCTACGCCAACGGATAAGCACAATCGTCCTATTCTTTTCCCTTTGATTAAAGCTAGCGAAACTGTGGCTAAGTATTTAAAATTTGGTGATATCGTTATCTATGAGTCCACAGTTTACCCAGGAGTGACTGAAGATGAGATGGTGCCAGTACTTGAGTTAAAGAGCGGGCTGAAATTTAACATTGATTTTTTTTGCGGCTACTCGCCAGAACGTATTAATCCAGGTGACAAAGAACGTACAGTTAAGAAAATTCTAAAAGTAACTAGTGGGTCAACGCCGGAGGTTGCTTTTTTTGTTAATAAACTTTACCAAAGCATTATATCTGCTGGTACATTCATGGCCCCCAGTATAAAAGTTGCTGAGGCAGCTAAAGTGATAGAAAATTCACAGCGCGATATCAACATAGCGTTTGTTAATGAATTAAGCAAAATATTTAACTTGATAGGAATAGATACATATGAAGTTTTGAATGCAGCTAGTACTAAATGGAATTTTCTTAATTTTAAACCTGGGCTGGTTGGAGGACATTGTATCGGGGTAGATCCATATTACCTAGCACAGAAGGCGCAGGAAGTTGGTTACCATCCTGAAATTATACTTGCTGGCCGACGTCTTAACGACTCTATGGGTGCATATGTAGCGGAACTACTGGTGAAACGTATGCTAAAGCAAGGGCAAAAAGTGCGAGGATCAAATTGTTTGGTACTTGGTTTTACGTTTAAGGAAGATTGCCCTGATGTGCGGAATACTAAGGTTATAAATATTATTCGCGAACTAGAAAGCTATGGGCTGGAAGTAACAACGCATGATCCGTGGGCAGATCCAATAGAGGTTGCCCACGAATATGAAGGTCTTCGTATTCAAACAGAATGGCCTAATAAAATTTTCGATTCGGTGGTATTAGCAGTAACTCATAATGCTTTTAAAGGACGCGACCTGCGGGCACTCTGCCCACATGGTCTTATATTTGACGTGAAAGGCTTCCTTCCAAAAGAATTGTCTGACTTTAGACTGTAATTCTAATCAATATGCTAGGAATTTTTTTTTATAAATCCACTCTGCATCTATGAAAAAAATTCTGGTAACCGGTAGCGCCGGTTTTATTGGATTTAACCTCGTAGACCGTTTGTTGAAAGAGCGCTATCAAATTGTAGGTATTGATAGCGTTAACACTTACTATGACGTGCGCCTAAAATATGCTCGACTGGCACAACATGGCATTAAGGAGTCTCTGATTCAAGACGAGCAATTGATAGTCAGCGAGTTATACAATAATTATCATTTTGTCAAGTCTGATTTGGCAAACCATGACTTTATTGTAAATTTCATGCAACGTGAGCATTTTGATTATGTCGTTCACCTCGCCGCTCAGGCTGGAGTACGATACTCAATCGACAATCCCCGTGCTTACACACACAGTAACATTGATGGATTTTTAAGTATACTTGAAGGTTGTCGTCACAGTCAGCCGAGGCATCTAATTTATGCAAGTACGAGCAGTGTCTATGGTCTAAACAGTCAAATGCCATTAAAAGAGGATATGTCTACAGAGCATCCTATGGCATTATATGCCGCGACAAAGAAGGCTAATGAAATGATGGCTCATAGTTACAGCCATCTTTTTCGTCTGCCAACTACTGGTCTTAGATTTTTTACAGTTTATGGTCCGTGGGGTCGTCCGGATATGGCACTCTTCTTGTTCACAAAGGCCATTATTGAGGGCAAGCCAATCCAGGTTTATAATTATGGACAGATGATAAGAGACTTTACCTATGTTGGGGATATAGTAGAAGCAATTGTGCGACTCATTCCAGAAAGTGCAACACCTAATCCAGACTGGGTGGGTGAAACACCTCATATCCCAAGTTCCTCGGCTCCATACCGTATTTACAACATTGGAAATTCAAATCCAGTAAAGTTGGATGATTACATAGTTGCTATTGAAGAGGCTCTTGGCACAAAGGCAATAAGACAAAATATGCCCATGCAGGCTGGCGATGTTCCAGCAACATATGCAGATACACATGCTCTTTATGATTTGGTGAAATACAGACCGTCCACTGATATTCGTATGGGGGTGAAGGAATTTGTCAATTGGTATATTGGCACATATTTAATGATCAGCTGAAAAAGTTTTCCTTTACGAAAATAGGCATGCCAAGTATTCTACTTGCTAAAACTCAAAATTAATTTGGCTTTTCAAATAAATATATATTGTTGAATTTTTAAATAGACTGTAAATCGTCAGCATAAAGTGGATTAAAAGGTACTAATTTTAAGAGAGTGTTTCCATTGTTTATCATTAAAAAACAGAAAGATGGAAAACAAATCAAAACAGTCCACCGAAAACTTCATTAAAGACATTCGTCGTAGAACTCGCCGAGTGTTTTCTTCCGAACAGAAAATCATGATTGTAATGGAAGCCCAACGGGGTGAGCATTCTGTAGCTGAGCTATGTCGCAGGCATGCCATTTCTCAGGCTATGTTCTACAAATGGAATAAAGAATTTATGGAAGCTGGAAAAAAGAGGCTTGCAGGAGATACTGTCCGGGAGGCCACCAGTGATGAGGTAGCTGACTTACGCAAGGAAAACCAGAAGCTCAAGGAGATGGTAGCCGACCTTATGCTCAGGTATACCATTGTAAAAAAAAGCTTGGACATGCTGGATTAAATGAAAACTACCGCAAACACATGAGACTATCAGCATCAGAAAAGGAAGAAATTATTCTATTGGTGGAACGTTCCGAGCTTGAGGTTAACCGCACTTTAAAGCAGCTGGGAATACCAAAGACTACGTTTTATAAGTGGTATAATGTCTATACTGAGAAGGGTTTGGCAGGACTGGAGAATAAAAATCCGGGAAGTAGACGCCAATGGAACAGCATACCACAGGAAGAAAAGAATTTGGTAGTCTCTGTAGCACTGGAGTTTACGGATCTATCGCCCAGGGAGCTATCCTGCAAGCTGAGTGACGAAAGAAAAGTATTTATCTCGGAATCCAGCGTGTATAGGATTTTAAAGGCCAACGGATTGATTACATCACCGGCATATATTCTACTGGCAGCAGGAAACGAATTTGAAAAGAAAACCAGGTTTGTTCATGAAATGTGGCAAACTGACTTTACATACTTCAAAATCCTGGGCTGGGGCTGGTATTACTTGAGCACTATACTGGACGATTACAGTCGCTACATAATCCATTGGCAGCTTTGTGAAACGATGAAAGCTGAAGATGTTCGTACTACCATTCATCATGCTGTAAAAAAGTCCCGATTGGGCAAAGGACAAAAGCCTGTATTACTCAGTGATAATGGTTTGTGTTATGTATCTGATGAGCTGAAATCATATTTATCAGCGATTAAAATCAGATCTATCCATGGGCGGGTTGGTCACCCCCAAACTCAGGGAAAGATCGAAAGGTATCATCGATCAATGAAAAATGTGGTTAAGCTTGACAATTATTATCATCCGGAACAGCTAGAAGAGTCTATTGCTGCGTTTGTTGAATATTACAACAATGAACGCTATCACGAGTCTCTGAATAACGTAACGCCTGCTGATGTGTATTACGGCCGTCAAGAAGAAGTGCTAAAAGATAGAGAACGTGTTAAAAAAGCATCAATAAAAAGAAGAAGACAGTATTTTTTACAGGAAAAGTTATTAAATTTAAAAACAGAAACACTATCTAGCAATTAGTACACTATTGTTTGACGACATACAAAATAGACCTTTAGGTAAACAGTGCAATAGCCCAATTAAATCAAGTAATTCCACTTCTTAGTTTTTTGATTTTAAGCATTTTTTAGTATAATTAAATATCTTGACTTTACTCTTATGCTGTTAAAAAACTGATGAAATAAAAGTTGTCTTAAAATGAATTTCTAATAATACCTAAGAAGGCATTTATTACTAATTTTTTACGGGGTTGATATTATTTTGGGTATTTTTTGCAATAATTGAGGAAAGTTAAAGAAATGACATCTTTAAGATGTGGACTTTTAAAATTAATAAGTTAATATAAAATATTTTCTTTAATTCAATATGAACATTCTTAATCTAATCGGTAGGCACCAAGAATTATTTACTGATGATTTGGAAGTATATGAGAATTTACTTTCAGACATAATAAGCAATTCTCGTTTTTTAGTGATAGGCGGAGGGGGGTCAATTGGCCAGGCTGTTACAAAAGAAATCTTTAAGCGAAATCCACTTAAACTTCACGTAGTGGATATTTCTGAAAATAATTTAGTAGAACTTGTAAGAGATATTCGCAGTACTTACGGATACATAAAAGGCGATTTTCAAACTTTTGCACTTGATGTAGGGTCTTACGAATATGATTGTTTTTGGAGCGCTGATGGTCAATTTGATTATTTTTTGAATTTGTCAGCATTAAAGCATGTGCGTAGTGAGAGAGACCCCTTTACTCTTATGCGTATGATTGAAGTTAATATAATAAACACTAGTAAAACACTAAGTCAATGTATTGAAAACGGGGTAAAAAAATATTTTTGTGTATCCACAGACAAAGCAGCTAATCCTGTAAATATGATGGGGGCTTCTAAGCGAATTATGGAAATGTTTGTAAATCGTAGAAGCAAAGATATTGATGTTTCAATGGCTCGCTTTGCGAATGTAGCTTTTTCTGACGGCTCTTTACTTTATGGGTTTGAACATCGTATTAAAAAAAGTCAACCCATAGTGGCTCCCAATGACATCAAGCGCTATTTTATCATTCCTAAAGAATCAGGAGAGCTCTGTCTGATGTCATGCATATTGGGGGCTAATCGAGATATTTATTTTCCAAAATTAAAAGAAGAACTTCATCTAATTACCTTCAAGGAAATTGCTGAAAAATATTTAAATGAAATAGGGCTCAAGCCTTATGCCTGTCAGAATGAAGAGGAGGCAAGAAACTACTTTGCTGAAAATTCTATTTTTAATGCCAAAATAAAAAACTGGCCTTGTTTGTTTAAAGAAAGTGACACTACAGGTGAAAAAAAATATGAGGAGTTTTACTCTGAAAACGAAATTCTTGACTTGGACCTGTACCAAAGTATAGGCGTTATTAAAAATAAATTTGAAAACTTTGATGAACGTATTGGGAGTTTTGAAATTGCCATTCGTTATATGAAAGAAAGAAAAAAATGGACAAAAAATGAAATTCTTGACTTATTCAATTTTATGATTCCAGGTTTTCAGCATAGAGAGACTGGAAAGAATTTGGATGAGAAAATGTAAAATTATATTTACACATATTCTCTCAACTTAAACAATGCTTTTTAATTCATTTCATTTCGTTTTTTTCTTTATTATAGTTACTAGTCTATATTATTTGTTGTCTCATAGACACAGATTAATGATGCTTTTGATGGCTAGTTGTTATTTCTACATGGCATTCTTGCCAATTTATATTTTAATTCTGGGTTTTACAATATTAGTAGATTATTTGGCAGGAATTTATATTGAAAAGTCTTTTGGCAAACGAAAATTATTTTTCTTAATAGCCAGCCTTATAGCTAATATCGGGGTTTTAGCATTTTTTAAGTACTATAATTTTTTAAATGACAGTGTGTCTGTCTTCATGGGTTATTTTGGTTATGATAGTGTTATACCTAAATTAGAGATTCTTTTGCCAATTGGCCTCTCGTTTCATACTTTTCAGGCAATGAGCTATACAATAGAAGTTTACAGAGGACAACAAAAAGCAGAAAGAAACTTCGGTATATACGCTCTATATGTTATGTTTTATCCTCAGTTGGTGGCCGGTCCAATTGAACGACCCCAAAACTTACTTTATCAGTTCTATCAAAAACATAGCTTTGATTTTAAAAGAATAGTTGAGGGGTTGAAGCTTATGATTTTTGGATTTTTTATGAAACTAGTTATTGCCGACAGACTAGCATTATATGTAGATTCTGCATATAATAATGTATCTGAACACTCCGGATTAACCTTTATTTTCTCTACTATATTTTTTTCCTTTCAAATTTATGGCGATTTTGCTGGTTATTCACTAATTGCTATAGGCTCAGCAAGAGTGATGGGGTTTAAACTGATGACCAATTTTAATCGCCCCTATTTCTCACGAAGCATATCAGAATTTTGGAAGCGTTGGCATATTTCTTTGTCAACATGGTTTAAAGACTATCTATATATTAGTATGGGGGGGAATAGAGTGAGTGCTGCTAAGTGGTACTTCAATTTAATTTCGGTGTTTACAATAAGCGGTTTGTGGCATGGAGCTAATTGGACTTTTATAATTTGGGGTGCCCTTAATGGATTTTATCTTGTTTTTGCTGTTTTTAGCAAAAAAATTAGAATGGCTATAAGTCATTATTTTATGATGGAGCGTTTCCCTAGAATTAACAACTCAATACAAGTTTTTATTACATTCACTTTAATTTGCTTTGCATGGATTTTCTTTAGAGCTAATAGTGTTACCGATGCAATTTTGATTATAAAAAAGATTTTATTTCAAACTAACTCTTTATATATTGGAGACATTTATCAATTTGTTTTATCAATTATTGCCATAATAATACTCATTGGTATTGAATTATTTCAAGAAGCGAAAACAAAAAAAATATTTTCTATACAACCCAGCGATTGGTTTTCAGAAAGCTTTATTTATATCATATTAATTGTCTTAATATTATTGATTGGAGTATTTGATGGAGGGCAATTTATATATTTTCAGTTCTAACACGAGCAATAGTTTATTAATGGGGAAAACCGGAGTTATTATACAAGCGAGAATGCAGTCGACAAGGCTTCCTGGAAAGGTCTTATTGCCGTTTTATAATAATAGAACAATTTTAGACATTATAATTGAGACTATTAATTCTTTGGAATTGCCTATTATATTAGCAATACCAGATGATAACGATAATGATATTTTAGAAAATAAATTTTATGGAGTTAGTATATTTCGCGGCTCAAATTTTAATGTGTTGGAGAGATTTATAAATGCAGCAAAAAGATATAATTTAAGTTATATTGTCAGAGTTTGTGCTGACAATCCTTTTTTAGATAGAGCCTTACTACTTGGTTTATTAGACGAAATCAAGGGCCCTATAGATTATATATCATATAAAATTAATGGAATACCTTCAATTAAATCACATTTGGGTTTCTTTGCAGAAGTCGTTAGTCTTGATGCATTAATAAAAGTATTAAAGTCCACTAGTGAAGTCAAGTATTTAGAACATGTTACGAATTTTATATATGAAAATGATGGTTTATTCAATATAAAATGGGTTGAAACTAAGGATTGTTTTGATATAGATGATAATATTCGATTAACTATTGACACTAGTGAAGATTTTATTATTGCTCAAGAGATATTTAAAATTAATTATCCTGAAATAAATTCAAATAAAGTATTAAGCTATCTTAAGGATAAAAAGGAAATAAAAAGTTTGATGCATCAGCAAATTTATAAAAACACTAAATAATATGGTCTATATAATTGGTGAAATTGGACAGAATCATAACGGATCCGTTGATTTAGCAAAGCTGCTAATTGAAATGATTACAAGACCAATAAAAGAAGAGTTGTTTAATTTATCGCTTCATGGCTTAAATGCTGTTAAATTAACTAAGAGGGACTTAAAGGAAGAGCTTTCTAAAAGTCAAATGTTGAGGCCTTATATTGGGCCAAATTCTTTTGGCGCAACTTATGGCGATCATAGAAGACACTTGGAGCTTGATGATGAACAGCACTACGAATGTTACAAGCATGCAAAAAAGAATGGGTTAGAATTTATTGAAACCTTGTGCGGAAGAGGGTGTTTGTCACTCTTAAATCTTTTTACGCCAGATAGGCTAAAAGTAGCGAGCAGAGACTTGACAAATATCCCTTTACTTGAGGCTTTAGCTGAGACAAAAATTCCAATGATCTTATCTACGGGTATGGCTGGAAAAAAAGAATTAGATAATGCCCTTGATGTAGTAACTAGGTTTCACTCTAATATTTCTATACTTCATTGTGTTTCAGAATATCCAACTAAGCCTCAAAATGTGAATTTAAACTCGATAGCTTATTTAAAAAGAAAATACAATAATTACAAAATAGGGTATTCAGATCATACCATTGGAATAGCTACTCCTGTAGCTGCTGTTGCTATGGGAGCCCAGATCATTGAAAAACATATAACTCTTGATCGTAGAATGAAAGGTACTGATCAGGCTGGCTCATTAGGACTTGATGGATTGAATCGTATGATTAGAGATATTCGAGTCATAGAAATGTCCTTAGGAATTGAAGATATTTTCATTGATGAGAGTACGAGGGACGCTCGATTAAAACTTGAAAGATCAATTGCTACAAAAAGAAGGATAAATGCTGGAGAGGTTATTACTGACAATGATATTCATCTGTTATCACCGGGGGATGGCTTCAAATGGGTTGAAAAATCAGAAGTGCTTGGGAAAAAGACTCTGGTAGATGTTGAAGAGAATGAAGTTATATACAAATTTATGATCGGATAAATGGATCAACTTGCAATTAAAATTAACACTGAAATTAAAAATTGGTTTTCAAAATCAATTTTAGACTGGGAATTTGATATTGATTATGAAATTCTTTATGAGGCTTTAAGTAAATTCAAAACAGATTATCAAAGGTATTATCCAAATTGTGATTATATACAAATTGAAAAAATTAGAATACGTGTTGAGTTGCAATCTATCTTACTTTATAGACTTTCGCGTTTATATCATTTAGAAAAAAAAAACATAATAGCGGAAAAGCTTTCAGCCTTAGGTAGGTTTTTAACAGGAATTGAGATATACTATTCCTCTGATATAGGCAATGGACTTAAAATAAATCATGGGGTTGGAACGGTAATTGGAGCTAGAACAGTTATTGGTGACAATGCGTTGATTCATCAAGGAGTTACTTTTGGCGATAAAAATGGAGCAAGACCGGTAATTGGTAAGAATGTTACTATTTATGCAGGTGCAATAATTTTGGGTGGTATTTATATCGTCGATAATTCATTAATAGGGGCCAACTCAGTTGTAATGATAGATGTTCCAGATAATTCAGTTGTTGCCGGCACTCCGGGCAAAATAATTAAAATAGAAAACAAGTGATTCCAAAGTTAATTATTTCAGATATAGATGGCGTTTGGACTGATGGTGGAATGTACTATGATCAAGCTGGGAATGAACTTAAAAAATTCAATACATATGATAGTGCAGGCGTATTATTTTGTCGGAATCTCAAAATTCCTGTAGCTATTATTACAGGAGAACAAACTGAGATTGTACATCGAAGAAGTAAAAAACTTGAAATAGATTATTTATTTCAAGGGATAAAAGATAAACTCACTGTTGCAAAGGAATTATGCGATAATCTTGAAATAAAATTATCAGAAGTTGCTTTTATTGGTGATGACATTAATGACTTAGCCTTAATGAGAAGTGCTGGTATTGTAGGTGTTCCCGCTAGTGCCCCAGAATATATTAAAAAATATGCTTCCTATATTACAAAAAGAAATGGAGGCGAAGGTGCCTTTAGAGAATTTGTTGAGTATGTTTTGAATATTAATTCTGGCAACATACTTGACTTTATAGTTTAAAAATATTTTAACTCAGTCTCCCTTAAAAAAATTATTTAAAGTTTAATCTAATTCTTAAAAAATTCTATTAAATGAAATTTTGTAGTTTATTGATCTTATTTATTTAAAAATATTGAACAATTAATATTTATAATAGTAATATGTACAGCTATTAGACATGAACAACCTATAGTTCTATTTTCCTAGCATAATCTGAACTCATGTAAAATTAATTAATGATTCTAGTCTTAGATAAAGTGCCTTATAGTTGCTTTCAGAATGTAAAGTCGTGTAATTTTTCTTATACAATTTTACAATTTAGCAAATCAGAAAGTCTTGAATAATTAGAGCTTTATCTTAAAGGTTAACACGAATTATAGCTATTTCATTTACTGCGAATTAGTAGCAATTTAAAAGTTCAATAATTTTAATAATACTTTGATTTCTTTTGGTATTATTAAATTTATTTCTGAAAAATAAATTGATGAGAAAAATTAATATACCCCTTGAACTTCATTTATTTAAAAATAGCGAAGTGCTACTATGTGAGTTGGATAAATTGCCTTTTGATTTTAAGTTGCAGTCAGAAATTGACTTTCGCGTTCGCAGTATTTTGAATGAAATAATGGCTGAGCGTAAAGAAGTCTCTGATATTGTGTTGGTTAGTTACAAAGTATTTATACCACTGAGTAATTATTTGTACTGGAAATTGTTTCAAGAAAAATCTAAAAATTTAGGATTTAAGTTAATAATAGATTCTTACACAAATAACATATTAAATGAAATCGATTTAAATAATAAAAAACATACTAGTTATTTTAGTTTAATTAATTTAAAGAAGATTTTATATAACAGGATAAGAATTATAATTCGTAATCTATATTTAATTAGGCCTCGATATTTTTTTAAACCAGTTTTGGTTCATAATTCCTACACAAACAGTTTGGCCGCTTCACTTTTTCCCAGGAATAGAGTAGTTTTTTTTTCTTATAATTATTGGAATATTGAGAAAGTAAATAATTACAATTCACGGGTTTTAATTGAAAGCTTGGTTGATGTAACATTGAAAAAATATTTAATACTGGCTGATTCTTATAAAATATATCTTGATAAGGATGAGATTTTAAAACTTAAATCAATTTTAAGTAATCGATTTATGGCGGGAATTTCTTCTCTTGCGTATGTTAAGTCGTTAAATATATCAAAATACCATGCTTTGCTTATTGATGCCCCACGGAATGAAATTAACAAATCTATCGCTTTAAAATTTATTGATGAACGTAAATATGTGTATGAAATTTTGCATGGTCATCAACATGTTATTGATTGGGATTACTATTCTTGGGCCGAATTCCCATTCATTACAAATCTGATAACAATGGCAACGAATTCAAGAGACTTTAATTATCTTATAGAAAAATATGGTGTTTTAAGAAATACCTTAGTAAGCTTTATCTCTAATAATCAAAATAAAATATCACATAATAAAAAATTCCTTAAACATGGAAAAAAATATTTGTTAATTGGAGCACCATATAAAAGATTTGGCAATTTTTCTCAGTCCAGTAAATTTCAGGAAATTCAGCAATATGTTATTGAAAAAAATATAGTTAATTACTTTGATAATAAGAATTTTGAAGTATTTTATAAAGTCCATCCCGAAGGATTGTATAAAGAAAAAGTTGAATTTCTTTGGGGCCAAAAATTAGTAGTTGGTAAATTAGAGTTTATGCATAATCATTTTGATGGTTTTATATTTTATTATACAAATACTTCATTTTTTAATACAGCTATTTTTTCAAACAAGCCAATTTATATTATAGATTGTAATTTTGAACAATATGCACCTGATACAAATAATTTTATTTTAAACAGATGTGAGGTATTAAAATATGAAGACATCCTTTAAACATATGGGTATCAATATTAATGTTCAATTAGACAATTGCATTATTGTATACAAGGATGAGTACACATTTTATTTTGTTGGAAAAAAAAATATATTAGACATTGAATCATTTATTAATGAAGAGTATAACATTTTTGAAATTGGTTGGGCGTTGATTCAAATTAGTTCAAAAGAAATAAAAATTGTTTCTGATAGGCTGAGAACAGTGCCAATATTTTATAAGATAATTAATAATTCAATTGAGATATCTGACGATTGCAATAAATTAGTATCATCCTCGGATATTGTTGATGGTTATTCTGTTTTTTTATATAGAAGCGCTGGTTTTGTGTTGGCAGAGGAAACATTATTCAAAAACATATTTCAAACTGAAGCAGGCACTATAGTAAATATAAATATAGAGGGCATATATCCAGAAAAATTTACTAAATCTTATTTTAATTATGGCAGTTCTCAATTTCAAAGTTTAGACACGTTATCCTTACTTAGTGAATTAAAGTCGGTATCAAATAATATAATTAAGAAATTGGGGCATGATTTCAAAAATAAAAAAGTTTTGATTCCATTAAGTTCTGGATTAGATTCTAGGTATGTTGCTTTTTTAATAAAAAAAGCCAATTTGAAAGATGTTTTGTGTTTTACTTATGGGACTAATAAATTTCATGAGGTTAAAATGGCAGAAATAATTGCAAAGAAAATTGGATTAGACTGGATTCATGTTCCATATTCTTCGCAATCATGGAAATTACTTCGTAATGATAAAGAGTTTTATGACTACTTATATTATTCGGGTTGGATTGGATCGGTTGCGCATATTCAAGATTGGCCTGCAATACGCTGGTTACTTAAAAATAATTACATCACTAGTAATACAGTTGTAATGCCAGGGCACACTGGTGATTTTATTTCTGGAGGGCATATCCCAGCTCAATTAGTTAGTACTAATGCTAGTATTTCTGATTTAATTACTTATTTGTATGAAAAACACTTTAGGGTTAATAAGCCAAATTTGAGTAATAAATATAATTTCGATTTACTTAACTATTTAAATAAATTAAGTAATGATGGCAATAAAAATGAAATGCCTAATTATTTACCTAATTTTCTTGAGAACTTTGATTGGAAAGAAAGGCAATCAAAATTCATAGTAAATTCCGTGCAAGTCTATAATTATTTCAATTTAGAATGGTTTCTTCCTTTATGGTCAAAGGATATGATTGATTTTTGGGTGAAAGTTCCAGTATGTTTAAAGTTTAATAAGCTACTTTATAAACAGCATTTAAAAGACATAGATGAAAATAATATATTTTGGGATATTGATGATTTAAGAATGCAAAAAAATCCTAGAATTAAAAACTACATATTAAAACCTTTAAAGCAAAAAATATATAAAATCATTTTCGGGTTAAAAAAGCAATTCTTTGATTACTTTGTAGATGCAATGGGCTGGTATACATTATTTTCATATAGGGAGGTTATTAAAAAGAAAAGATTTCAAAATATTAATTCTTTTATTGTGGACTTAGTGCTTAGGGGTAAAGGAATTAACGAAAATTAAAAACAATTATTACGTTTGAAAGTATTATTTGTATTAAGTTATTATTCTGGGTTTCATTCATCAATTAAAACTGGAAAATGGAATCCAAGTGGTATGCCTGCAGTTAGTAAACTTTTTGATTGTTTGACATATTTAGGGATTGATTTTATTGTGGTTTTTAATACGAGACAAAGTAGTAATATACCATTGCGAGTTCTTAATGTTGATAATTTTAATAACCCTATACATTTAATCTCTAATAGCAAGAAAAATAAAAATTTCAGAATTGTTGATGATTATATTGTATGGAAAAAAATATTAAAGACATTCAAATTAGATTTATCAAAAACTATTATTTATTGTGATAGAGCTAATATTACTATAGGCGCTTTGTTCTCAGTATTTACAAAATGTTTAGTGTTTCTTCGACTTCATGGTGTTACAACTTGGCTTCAAGATTCAAAAAAAATTAAATGGATTATTTATAATCCATTCATTTTCTTAAGTTTTTTTGCGCCATTCAAATATATTTTATGTACTGAAGATGGCTCTCCTGGCAGATTCTTTCTTAATAAATATTTTAGATTTAGAAAGTATGATGTTTGGTTAAATGGTGTAGACAAATATGTTTCCCCAACATATATTTCAAACGTTTCTAAAGTTGAGAGTATATTATTTGTTAGTCGCCTTGATTCAACAAAAGGTGTTCTTGAGTTTCTCGAACTTTCGCAAAGTATAATCTTAAAAAAGATTAACATAAAAATCATAATGATTGGTGATGGTCCAATGCGTGATTTTGTTAAGAATTTTTTGGTCCGTAATAATTTTCCTAAGAATTTTTTGTATTTAGGCGAGATTCCTCATAGCGAAATTCTCAAATATTATTCTACTTCATCATTGTTTATTTCATTTAATCATCTTGGAAATTTGTCTAATACTGTATTAGAAGCCTTAAGCTGTGGCTGTGTTCCACTTACATTAAAGCCATGCTATAAAACTAAAAGAGATATTAAAACGTATGAACTCTTATCTGATTCAGCTTTTTTTGTTGACAGAAGTAATATAACAAATAACTCACTTAAAGTAATTGAGGAACTAATACTTAATCCACATTACTATTTAGAAAAAAGAAATAATTCTACAGTATTTTCGGCTACTAAACTAAAAAATTGGGACTCAAGGGTATTAAGTGAAGTTAAAGTAATTCTGTCGCTTGTTTAGGCTATTAGTTTATTTTATGCAAAAAAAACTAGTTTTTAAGTCAATTTTCTTCATTTTTAGCATTATTGCTTTAGATCAGTGTTTAGGCTTTTGTTTAAAGAGGCTATACGAAAATATGCCTGCTGAAACACAAGAAGGAAAATTACTTTATGCAAAATCAGATAATAAATTTGAAATAATTATCTTAGGTTCCTCAAGGGCGGCTCATCACTATAATACAGGTTTGATAGGAAAAAATACTTCGAAAAAAGTTTACAATTTCGGAGCCGATGGACAAAGTATATTTTATCAATACGCATCTTTATTATTAGCTTCAAAAAAACACAAGCCTGAATTAGTTATACTTGATGTATATCCTATAGATCTTTTAAATTATTCAATTTCTGATTACGATAGGCTTAGCGAACTTAAATTTTTATATGGGTATAATTCCACAATTGACACCTTGATTTTATTTAAGGATAAATATGAATATCTTAAGCTTTATTCTAAGTTATATCGGTACAATTCGAAAATATTAAAGTTAATAAATTATTCATTTAGGAAGCAAAGAGAAGATGATTTAATGGGATTTAGTCCGTTATCTAAGAGGATGAAGGACTATTATCCAATTTTAAATTACAATGAATTTAAAATCGATACAAAAAAGGTAAATATTTTATTAGATTTAATCGATTTTTGCAATATTAATCAAATATCATTAGTATTATGTGTATCTCCATACTGGGGTAAAGAGAGTGTTCCCATGGTTGAGGCAAATAAATATCTTATGAAAATTATTGAATCAAAAAAAGTTAAATTATATGACTTTTGCAATTCAAAAAATTTTGGGTTTAATTATTATCATTTTTCCGATCCATTGCATTTAAATGAATATGGAGCTCTTAAATTTACTCAGCTTTTATTAGAAAGAGGAACTTCTGATTTCATAAATAATCACATGCAGTGAGAAATAAATACTTAATCTTATGGAATAATTTAGTTGAACGGGTTTCGACAAAAACTGCAAAGGATTATCTGTTTCTTACTGTTTCAAATATTGCAATAAGACCAATTCAGTTTGTTAAAGGTATTGTAGTTGCTAAATATATAAGTCCTGAAACATATGGTTTGTATAGGACTGGCGAGTTGATTACAATGTTAAATAAGTTTGGTAATTTGGGGTTTAACTCTACAGCTTCTAGAGAAGTGGGTACTGCGCTAGGTGAAAAAAATCAGAGAAAGGCTAATTATTTTCGGCTATCATGTTATTCCGGAGAATTTTCTTTAGCTATTATTTTGCTGGTCTTAGGACTTACGTCTTCGTTAACTGTTATTTCAAAAAATGTTTTGTTTTTAGTAATAATTACTTCAACATTTACTCTTTTTCTTTCTAAAATTCATGGCATTTATACGACTGAAGCTATTATTCAAAGAGAATTTAAATTAATTTCTATTTCCTCGGTTGTTGGTTCAGCAGTAAGTTCTATTTTAACAATTTTATTAGTTCCATTCTATGGGATATATGCAGTTTTATTATTTCCTGTTGCACAGGAGCTAATAATCCTTTTTATTTTTTGGAGAAAAATAAATTTAAATACATCTATAAAAATATTTGATAAAAGCATTTCTTCTGTTTTTAAGACAAGTTTTCATTTTTCTTTGTCTACAATTTCATACGGTGGCTATAAATATGCTGAACGCCTTATCTTAGTATCACAATTAGGTACAAAAGCATTAGGCTTTTTCAGCTTTAGCAGCTTATTTGCCGAACAAGCAACACAGTTTGTTTTTATGATGGTAAAAGTTCGAAAACAAAAACTATTTGAGGAGCTTGGTAAGGGGAATTATACAGCTGTTCATAAGATTGTGAAGAGGGAAACTAATTTGTTCTTGATATTGTCAATTTTATCTTTTCCAATTATTGGATTATTCCTTTATTATTTCATACCTCTTTACTTGCCAAAATGGGTTGAAGCATTGAACGCATCGTATTTAATGTTAATTCTAATCCCATTAAAAGTTCTTGGATCATATGAATCTATTGTTATTGTTTCGCCGATTGTAAATAAGCAGTTATTACTTTCAATTGGCATGTTTATTTCGACATTATTTTTGGTAATCATCTCTTTTCTTTTCGCTTATTTAGGTGTTTTAACGTTAGAAAAATTTATCGTTATTAATTTGATTTCATCTGCAATTTATGTTTCAATTATTAATATTGCTTATTATAAATACTTCTATTTGAGTATTGTTTGCTGTAAATAAGTATATTAAGGAGTACAGATTTTATTTTAAGCTGTAAGATACTTTCTTAAATCTAAAAAGCCGATTGTATATAGATTTAATATATTAATGCCTTTTTCTTTCATTAGTTCACTTATTTATTAATGAGATTGTGATCTCTTAATTATTCAATCAATGAGCAATTAATTGTTAAATTAAAAATAAATTTTAAGTTTTGAATTTTAGTTGTTTTGAAAAAATATGAAATAAAACAAGAATTCCATTTCAAATAAAAAATAATGGTCTAGTAAATATTTATCACAATATTTAAACTTATGAAAATAGTTTTTTGGTATTGTAAATAAAAAACAATTTTATATCATAAAATTTATTTTCAAAATTCTTAGTTTATTTAAAAAATAAATAGAAATACATGTGTGGAATAGTTGGATATCTTTCTTTTTCTAATCAGCTTTTACAAACTGATTGCCTCCTTAAAAAAATGTCTTTTGATATAAATCATAGAGGTCCTGATGATGAAGGCTATTATTTTAGTGATTGGGTTGGTTTAGGATTTAAGCGCCTCTCTATACTTGATATTTCATTTAATGGACATCAGCCAATGGCTGATGAGACGAATAATTATGTTATTGTTTTGAACGGTGAGATTTATAATTTCAAATATTTACGTGAACAATTATGTTCCATGGGTTATTTATTTAAATCAATGTCCGATACTGAAGTAGTATTGAAGGGATATATGGCCTGGGGTGTAAGTGTTTTTTCTAAATTACAAGGAATGTTTGCAATCGTTATTCATGATAAACTTAAGAATGAAGTAGTGATTGCTCGTGATCAATTAGGTATTAAGCCGATTTACTTTTATAGAAATAGTGATTTTGTATTATTTGCAAGTGAGATTAAATCTCTGAGACATAAAGTTAAATTTGAGGTCAATAAGAATAAGCTATACGAACAATTTATTTACGGTTACGTTAGTGGTGAATCTACTATTTTTAAAGATATATTTAGACTTATGCCAGGTACCTATCATGTATATAACTCAAAAGGGTATTTTAAAGAGTGTGAGTACTTTAACATCTTACAGACTATATCTATAAAAAAGTATCACTCGTTAACTGATGAAAAGGTAAAACAACTTCTAAATGATAGTATTCTTCAGCATACAGTTAGTGATGTAGGATTTAATATACAATTAAGTGGTGGAATTGACTCTAGTTATATTACAGCAGTACTTTCAAGCAATTCTAAACAAAATATTCATACATATTCAGTTTCAATTTCAGGATATGAGAACGACGAGAGTTATTTTCAGAATTACGTTGCAAAAAAATATAAAACACTTCACCATTCATTTAATTTTAGTGCATCAGATTTATTTCTTAATTATGAAAAAGCTACTTGGCATCATGATATACCGATAGTGCACCCTTCGAGCGTATTTTTAATGTTGCTTTGTAATTATTCGCGTGAAACATCTAAAGTTATTCTTACAGGGGAGGGCGCTGATGAATTATTTGGAGGTTATTCAAGATACCAATTTAATAAAAGACATTTATTTTTTAGTCAATTGGCAAAATATCCTAAAATTCGGAATATTTTGCCTAATATTTACAAGTTTAAAAACTTAAAAAAATATTTAATAAATACCGAATTTGGTATAGATGAGGCAGTATATTTCTCTATTGATAAAGAAGTTGAATTAATTAAAGAATTTGAGAAAGATTTGAAATATAGAAAGAGTGTTACATCTAAATTTGATACTTTAGTTCATAAAATAGTAGCATCAGACCAAACATCTTATTTAAGCTGGCTTTTAGAGCGGCAAGACAAAATGTCAATGGCTGCAGGCGTAGAGTCTCGCGTTCCATTTTGTAATCACGAGTTGTTTAATCAAATCAATAAAATAGATCCACAATGGAAGATACTTCCCTTGCCTAAAGCGCCATTAAAACGATTAGCAGGTGTATACTTTGATGATAAATTTATTTACAGACGTAAAAATGGCTTTGTATTACCTTTAAATGAATGGATGAAAAAAGATAATGGATTAAAAGGGTGGCTTGATTTGCTTACCGATTCAACGTTTAAAAACCGTGGTTATTACAATAATATTAAAATTGAAAAAATGGTTGATCAATTAATTTATAAGGGGGTAGATAATTCAAAGTATCTCATGAATATAATTAATTTTGAAATTTGGCATCGGTTATACATAGATAAATAAAAAAATAATTTAATATACTACTCTAGCATGTTTAATTAATTTATTTTGATAATCTATGTGTTTATAGTACTAAAAATATTAATATATTTATTGTAGATAAAGTATTTAAGTCAATTTAATTTATTCTCCACATTCGCTTCATCTCCCTTATTGCATTTTACTTCATTATCTTATTGTGTTTATATACTGACTAGAAAAAAATGTATAATTTAAGTTTGATTTATCAAAAATAAATTGTAGATGAAAATTAATTTGATTAAAATTTCGATTTTTGTCATACTATTTTATATTTTTGGTGTTAACCAATTATTTGATGCTGCTTTAGAAAAAAAATCATTACCTACTATTCGCTATCAAGAGTTGTTTTTTTTTCTTCTTCCTGGATTTTATATTTTGTTGACTGCTCACAAAAATAAAAGATTGGATTTCCCATATTTAGCATCGATGGGATTATTTATTGTCACATTTTGGTTTCTAGAAACATTCGTCCATAAGACTAATAATTTTGAATCGTGGCGAGATTTACCAGAGAGATTTTATTATTTAATCTTAAGTTTTTATTTTCTAAAAAATCTAAATAAAATATATTTCTCGTCAGTGTTGAAATATGTGGTAATTACCATTATAATTAAATTGATTTTAATTTATTTGTCATTATTTGAAATATTGAATTTTGTAGAATTTGAAATTTGGGAAACTGAAGGGAATAGACTTGCTGGAAGCATAAATTTAAACGCCGTAAGTGATCAAATTGTTCTGGGAATACTTATAATGCTTTATTTAGTAAGGCATAATATTAGAAAAATTCAGATTATTAATTTTAATGTTAGTTTATTTTATTTAATTGCATTCATGCTTCCATTAATATTTTTATCTGCAAGTAGAGGTTCGTTTCTCTTATTATTGATTATTCTTTTTATAATATATAAGGATATGCTGTGGCGCTATAGATTTCGATTTATATTAATAGGAATCTTTCTTTATGTACTTAGTAGTTCATCTTTAGGCACTATAGTTGATAATGTTAATGTTGTAAAGCGACTTTTTGATTCAGGAAAGTCATCATCAACAGGAGAAGAGGAAGCGCGTTTGTTGCAAGTTTATGCATCATGGCAAAATTTTCAAAATAATAAAATATTTGGTTTGGGTTATGAAAATGCAGCTAGTAATGTCTTCCATGGAATAAGCCGTTCTAATTTTCAATATACACAAGTGCTGGCTGCAGGTGGTCTTGTTTTATTTTTTACCTTCATGAATCTTATTTTTCGACTTTTTGGAAGTACAATTAAAATGTATAGAGTAAATCAATATTTACTTGCATCTATATTTTATGTTTTGATTTTGTTTATATTTCATAGGCCTGATACATATATGGGTGTTCTGGCTTATTTCGTTTTTATGTTGAAAACTACCGATAATCAATATTTTATCTTGAACGGGAATTCAGTTTTATGAAGAAATATTTTCTTTTAGATTTTAATATAAATTATCTATTAAGAAACATTACTTACCCTACAGGGGGTGCTAGTGTTCAATCATTAAATTGGATTTATGGATTAAGCAAGTGTGGATACAAGGCTATTATTATTTCATCTTTTCAATTCAAATCAGACGAGGTAATTGTTGAGAGAATAAATATTAATTCAACTAGATCATTCAAATATTTAAGAATATTTGTTTTATATTTTATTTTGCTTAAAAAACACTCCCCGGAATTTATTTATATAAGTACACCCGATTGGTCTCATTTGTTTGTTAATATAATTGCAAAGTGCCTTAAAATTAAAGTTATACAGAGAATATCAAATGATTATTTAGTTGATTCCAGAGCTAAAAAAAGATTTGGTTATTTTAAATACATGCTTTTCGATTTTCATTTACGTTTATCTAATTTGATTTTGTGTCAAAATATTTACCAGTTTGAGAATATTAAGAGGAGCTATCGAAAAGTTAATGTTGAAATCATTTATAATCCCTATCGATATTCAAGAATTAATTCTTTTCAACAGCACAGAAGTTATATTGCATGGGTTGGTATTTTTCAATATCAAAAGAACTTGCCTGAATTAGTTAGAGTTGCTAAGGATCTTCCTCATTTGAGTTTTAGAGTAGCTGGCGCTTGTAGTTCTAGTATTGATGAGGAAACTCGTTGTGCTTTTTATGAATTAAAAAAGCTTAAAAATGTTAAGCTTGTTGGATTAATTGCAAGAGATGAGGTAAATCAATTCTTATCTAATGCTATTTGTTTATTAAATACTTCCAGGTATGAGGGATTTTCTAATACATTTTTAGAATCATTTTCAGCACATACACCTGTCGTCACTCGCAAGGTTATTGACCCGGATGGAATAATTCAGAGATATTCTTTAGGCTTAGTAGTTAATGAATATTCTGAATTATCGAACGCAATAACTGAATTAACGTCTAATAAAATATACCAAAGTGATAATTATGAAAAATATTTATTACTACATCATAATCCAGAAATGCTAGCACATAGGTTATTAAAAATATTAATTTAACTATGAAAAATATATTCAAAAGTATATTCCTTACAATTATCAGATATACTTATAGTCCACGCACACTTCCAAATTATTATCGAAAATATTATGGAATAAAAATTGGCAAAGGATGTGTTTTTACAGGTAAGCGTATATCTTTTGGATCTGAACCTTATTTGATCGAGATTGGAAATAAAGTGCGAATCACTGCAGACGTTAAGTTTGAAACACACGACGGCGCTGTTGGGATATTTCGTGATGAATATCCCGGTATAAATATATTTGGTAGAATTGTAGTTGGAGATAATACATTTATTGGTCATAATGCCATAATTATGCCAGGAGTATCAATCGGTTCAAATGTAATAATAGGTGCTGGAAGTGTAGTAACTAAGAACGTCCTTTCAAACACTGTAGTAGTCGGAGTTCCGGCAAGAGTTATTTTAACTGTAGAACAGTATAAATCAAAAGCCTTAAAAAAAGCAGTGTTTATTAAAAGCGAAGATGATGTTCTACGTAAGATAGAAATATTATCTTCTTTTAGTAAACTTAATTAAAATAGTATTATTTCTTTTAAACGAATTTAGGAAAGTTGATTTAAAAAGCTATTTTAAAATGATAAAAATTCTTTTTTTAATTGATGGTTTGCGATCGGGAGGAAAAGAACGTAGATTATTTTCGCTTATTGAAAAATTACATTTAGATAGATTTTATAGAATCGAAATTGTTGTTTTGAACCCAGATATTCACTTTCTAAAAATCAATGAATTTAAAATAGGTTTTCATATACTTGATCGAAAAAAATATAACAGCTTTTTGCTTTTTAAAAAACTATTCAAGATATTTACTGATTTTAAACCTAATATTGTTCATACTTGGGATACTCTTTCAACTTTATATGCAATTCCTCTTGCTAAAGCATTTAATAAAAAATTAATAGTAAGCAAGATTACAGATGCGCCACATTTTTATACTAAAGCATCAGTGTTTGGAATTTTATCTGAAATATGTTTTTATTTTGCTGATTTAATTTTAGCAAATTCTAATGCAGGAATTAATGCTTATAGAGTGTCTGAAAGAAAGAGCCAAGTTATTTATAATGGATTTGATTTTGATCGAATAAAAAACTTGATTCCTCAACTTAAAGTAAAACGTAAATTTAATATTTCGGAACATTTTCTCGTTGGCATGGCGGCTTCATTTAATGCAAATAAAGATTATGAAACATTTCTTTCTTCTGCACAATTAGTTAGGAAGGAGTATCCTAATATTGGATTTGTTTGCATTGGTGACGGTAAACTAAGGAAACATCTTGAAAATAAATATGCTGCTAGTGGGATATATTTTACTGGTAAGCAACAGGATGTAGAATCTATAATGAATACGTGTAGTATCGGAGTTTTATTAAGTAACAATGGTGAAGGGATTTCTAATTCTTTAGTCGAATTTATGGCACTTAAAAAGCTTGTAATTGCTTCAGCAACTGGTGGTAATTTAGAATTAATAGAAAATAATGTATCGGGCTTACTACTAATCGAAAACGATTCAAAATTATTAGCAAAAACAATTATTTTTTGCTATAATAATAAAGAATATTGTCAAAGAATGGGGATTAAGGGGAGAGAGAGGATTGCTACTTATTTTGAAATTAGTCTTATGGTTGATAAATTTAAGACCGTTTATAATAAAATTTATTGTCAGTGAAAAATTCAAAAGAAATTTTGTCTTTTAAAATATATTTGACTAGATTAAAATAATTTCATATGTGTAATTAATTCAAATTTGATAATATTAAATCACTTAGACATCAATGAAAATATTTTTAATATTGAAAAGCAGTTATAACGACTCCAATTATTTTATACGTCAAATATCGGCTATAAGAAATGTAGAGAAGGTTATAGTTTTTAGGGATAGAATGTCTCAAGAGGACCCGAAAGTTGATTATATTACGAATCAAAAGATATCATTTAGTAAAGTAAGTCATTTACTAAGGCTAATTCAAATTGTCTCTCGAATTAATTTGAATCCTAAAGTTATTATTGGTATTTATGAGATACCTCATGGTTTACTAGCGGTTTTAGCAGGTAAGATTTTGAAAAAACCATGTATTGTTTCAATAATTGGGAACCCGGCATACTCAAGAGTCCGAAAGGGTCTGCGTCTGAAAGTTACAAATTGGATTTTTCGAAAAGCACGATTTGTTACAGTTACAGGGTATAATTCTAGAAAATATTTAATTGATAACGGTCTTCCTCCTCATAAAGTAGTTGTGCTACCCAATTCTATGGATTTTAAAAGGTTTTTTCCTGTAGTTGGTGTAAAAAGGGATTACGATGTCATAAGTTTAGGTAGGTTGAGTAAAGAGAAAAGAGTTGATCAAATTATTCGAGTAATTTACCTTCTAAAAAAAAATCATCAGGATATTAAAGTTGCAATTGGGGGGGACGGACCTGAAAAGGGTAAACTTGAAAAATTAATAAAAAGTTTAAATCTTGAACGAAATATTAAAGTTTTGGGATACGTCTCAGATAATGATTTGCCAACATTTTTATCAAAAGGAAAGGTTTTTTTACTTACTTCTGAAACAGAAGGTTTCCCTCGTACTATAATCCAGGCTGCGGCATGTGGCGCTGCAGTTGTTGCAACAAATGTTGGGGATATTTCAGACATTATTGAACATAATGTAGACGGTTTCTTAGTTGATAATTATACTGATATCATGATTTTTAATAATTATATACAATTGCTTCTTAGTGATTTAAATCTTAGAAAGTCGTTTGTAAATAGGCTTGATTACAAAGTTAGAACTGAATTCGCTAATAAAAAGGCAACTAGAGTTTGGGAAAGTATGTTTGATCAAATTAATTAAATCAATTTAGTAGTATGCAGAAACGAGCTGTTATTTTAGCAGGTGGAAAGGGAACTAGATTAAGGCCATATACAGTTGCACTCCCAAAACCTTTGGTTCCAGTAGGAGAAAAACCAATTCTCGAAATTATTATAAGACAACTTATAAATTATGGCTTTAATCATATTACCATTACGGTCAATCATTTGGCAGAAATAATTAAAGCATTTTTTGGCGATGGATCAAAATGGGGAGTCAAAATTGATTATACATACGAAGATAAACCCCTCAGTACAATGGGACCTTTAACTCTAATACGAGATTTACCCGATGATTTTTTAGTCATGAATGGAGATATATTGACAGATTTAAATTTCACGGATTTCTATAACTTTCATGTGAGCAATGGTAATAGCTTTTCAATTAGCTCATTTCTTCGAGAGGAAATGATTGACTATGGAGTTTTGGTTGTTGACGAACATTTTAAATTAAAAAATTTCGATGAAAAGCCAAAATATTCATTTCTTGTTAGTATGGGTGTTTACATGGTAAATCGAAGTGTCTTGAATTCAATACCACCTAACGAATATTTTGGATTTGATCATTTGATGACGGATCTTATTAAAAAAAATCAATTTCCTGTAGTTTTTCCATTTGAAGGAAAGTGGCTGGATATAGGAAGACCAGATGATTATGAAAAAGCAGTAGAATTAGTTCATCAAATAAGTTATTAATGAAAAAAATAGCAATAACTGGTAGTTCTGGTTTCGTTGGAAAGTATATGATATCGATTTTAAAAGATTCCAAATATGAAATTATCGAACTCGATCTTGACAAAGGATATGATGTGACTAAGCTGGAATCTTTAAATTTATTAATAGATGTTGATTTCATAATTCATTTTGCCTCTCGTTCAAGTGTTATAGAATCATTTAAAAATCCCGCCGAATACTATTTTACTAACTATATAATGACGCTAAACGTTCTTGAATGTGCTAGGCGTATGAATTCCAAAGTAATTTACTTTAGTTCATATATATATGGTACTCCTGTATATCTTCCTATTGATGAATTACATCCTATTAATCCTCATAATCCTTATGCACAGTCAAAACTGATTTGTGAAAAGCTTTGTGAGGGATATAATAGAGACTTTGGACTAGATATTTTAGTTTTTAGGCCGTTCAATATTTATGGTAAAGGGCAAAATTCTGCGTTTTTACTGCCAAGTATAGTTAAACAATCATTAACTGGAATAATAACACTTAACGATCCTCGTCCAAAAAGAGATTTTATACATGTTTTGGATGTTGTGAAAGCTGTTAAAAATGCTATTGAATTAAGTCCTTCAGGGTACTGTGTCTTTAATTTAGGCTTTGGTAAATCATATTCAATTAGTGAATTGGTTGAAATTATGTCAGACATCATTGGGGACAAACTTTCTATTAAATATACTAATCAATATCGAAAAGGTGAGGTAATGAACACCGTTGCTAGCAATAGCAGGGCTAAAAAGATATTGAATTGGGAGCCGAAGGTAGATATTAGGGATGGTTTAAGACAAATGCTTTAATAAAATGAGTTTCAAAAATATATTGATCGAGAAAATAGTGTTGTCTTTATCTGATATACTTACAGGACAATCTGTTGGAAGCAAGTTGTTTTTTCTACAGAAAAGTCAATTTTGGTCCAAGGACCAATTAGAAGCATATCAAAATAATAAACTACATGCATTAATTAAACATGCATTTTCTAGTGTTCCATATTATCGTGATCTTATGAACCGCTTGGGCCTTAAGCCGAATGATATTCGGCAGATATCAGATTTAAAAAAACTACCAATTCTAACTAAATCTGTTATTCAGAGTGAAGGTGTCGAACGTTTTACTTCTGAAAAAATATCTGCTAAATATATTTTGCCACAAAGTTCTAGTGGCTCTACTGGAGAGCCGTTGTTTTACAATACTACAAAAGAAGCATATTCAATGAATATTGCTGCTAATTTGAGGGGCTGGTATTGGATGGGATACCGCTTAGGTAACAGATTTATTAAGTTGAGTCAGAATCCTCGAAATTCTCGTATAAAGCAATTACAAGATGTTTTTAGTAATAGTAATTACTTGACTATAAGTCCTCTTACGGATCAAAACTTTGACAAAATCCTACAGGAAATTGAAGAATACAGACCAAGCGTTATTCGGTGTTATCCTGATCCTCTGTTAATGCTTGCTCGGCATAAATTTAAAACACAAAAATTTAATTATAAACCCACAGCTATTGCGACTACAGGAAATACTCTTTTCCCAGAGGTTAGAAAGGAAATTGAAGAGATCTTTGGATGTAAAATATTTGATTCGTACAATTGTGAGGGTAATGCAATGGTTTTTGAATGTCCTACACACACAGGATATCATTCTGCCATGGAATATGGAATCTCCGAGATAATAAATGATCATGGGACTATTATTTCAAGTGGTATAGGAAGATTAGTTAGTACCGATTTGTGGAATTTATCACATCCATTTATAAGATATGACACTCAAGATCTAGTAGAAATTGATAGTGAACAATGTCCTTGTGGACGTTCTCATATAAAATTTAAGCGTATTTTAGGTCGTAATAATGACATAATTGAAACTCCTCTAAACCGGTTTATTGTCCATAATTTTACTATTTTCTTTTCAAGAAAAGACTTCCCAACTTTTGGAACAATTGATAAATTTCAGGTTAGAAAAGTAAAAGATAAAATTATTTTTTACTTAGTTGCAAATCAAAGATTCACATCATTGATCGAAAAATTTATAATTGAATATTGGGAAAAAGAATCAGGATTAAATGTTGAAATTAAGTTAGTTGAGCATATTTCACTTACCAAAACTGGCAAACATAAATTTGTAATTAATGAGTGATTTGATTGTTGATTACGGAATTGGGAACTTAAGTTCTGTTAAAAAAAAATTGCAGAGCTGTGGATCCAATGTTCTAATATCTAATGATCCAAACAAAGTTAAAAGAGCTACTAAAATTATTCTTCCTGGTGTAGGGCATTTTAATGTAGCAATGCAAAACTTACAGAAACTTTGTCTAATTGACGTTTTGAACGAAGCTGTATTAATAAAAAAGGTGCCTGTACTTGGCATTTGTTTAGGAATGCAAATAATGACAGTGGGTAGCGAAGAAGGAACAGAAGATGGACTCGGATGGTTTGACGACTTTGTAGTTAAGTTTGATATAAAGAATCAAAAAAAATATAAAGTTCCTCATATGGGCTGGAATACTTTAAAAATTTTGAAGCATTCGATTTTATTTGATGGAATTGCGGAAGAAGACGAGTTCTACTTTTTACACTCATATCATATTAAATCAAATAACTTTAAAAATAGATTAGCAATTACTGAGTATGAATACCCGTTTATATCTGCAATAGAAAAAGATAATATTTTTGGAGTACAGTTTCACCCGGAAAAAAGTCATCAAGTAGGCGAAAAAATACTGAATAATTTCATTAAAATATAGTAATGTATAGGCCAAGAGTTATACCAGTTCTATTACTTAAAGGAAACGGTATTGTGAAATCGACAAAGTTCAAGAATCATCGTTACATTGGTGATCCTCTGAATGCAGTTAAAATATTTAATGATTTAAAGGCCGACGAATTAGTTTTTTTAGATACCGTTGCAAGCAAAGAAAATAGACATATTTCACTTGATCTTGTAAGTAAAGTTGGTGAAGAGGCAAATATGCCATTTGCTGTAGGGGGGGGGATCTCTACAATTCAACATATACGTGACATAATTTCTGCAGGTGCGGAAAAGGTTATTATTAATACTAATGCATTAAATTTTCGCTTTATTAAACAGGCGGCAGATACATTTGGATCATCTACTATTTCGATTTGCATGGATGTAAAGAAAAAATGTTTTGGCAAGATTCAGACATGGATAGTTGGGGGAAAGATACCAACTGGTTATGATCCGGTTTTCTTCGCTCGCCTTATGCAGGAAAGTGGTGCTGGTGAGTTAATTGTTCAGTCAATAGAATATGATGGCCTGATGAAAGGTTACGATTTAAGTTTGATAAAATCTGTTTCTGATGCTGTAAAAATTCCTGTTGTTGCACTAGGTGGTGCTGGAGACATTAACCACATGAAGCAGGTTTATAGGGAAACAAGTGTCAGTGGTATTGGTGCAGGCAGCATGTTTGTCTATGTCGGTGCAAGAAAAGGGATTCTTATTAATTATCTTCAAAAAGATGAACTTAAATCATTTTCTGAATGAGAATTCTGATAGCCTTGAATCATCCCGCACATTATTATGTTTTTAAGTATGCGGCTAATAGTTTAAAAAAATATGGGTACAGTGTTAAGTATGTAATTAAGAATAAAGATGTACTTGAAAAATTATTATTAAGTGAAGGTGTTGAGTATATCAAGATTAATCAAAAGTCTAACCGTAAGCCAACAATATTGTCGGTTGTATTAAATGGTTTATTAGAACTTCTTAAACAAGACTTAAATCTTTTTAAATTAGTAAAAAAATGGAAGCCAAACTTAATGGTTGGTACAGATATTTCAATTACACATGTAGGAATTATTTTTAATATTCCAACTTTTGTTTTTAATGAGGATGATTACGAAGTGAATAAGCTTTTTTGTAGAGCATCTTATCCTTTTGCAACTAAGATAATAGCACCAAATATTTGCTCTGTCGGTAAATTTGGCTATAAGAAAGTTCCTTATAATGGCATACAAAAAATGGCATATCTAAGTCAACAGTATTTTAATCCTAATTTTGATCTTATAAGTAATATCGTTCAAAAAAATGATAAATATTTCATCATACGTTTAGTAAGTCTTACATCTGGTCATGATATTGAAGGTAAACATACTGGTATAAGTGAAACTTTAGTTGATGAGTTAATAAGGCTACTAGAAAGGTATGGCAAGGTGTTTATCAGTAATGAGGGATTTTTGAACCCTCGTTTTGAGAAATATCATTTAGAGATTGAACCGAATCTGATGCATCATTTTATCGCGTACTCTAGTTTGCTCATAGGTGATAGTCAAACTATGTGTGCAGAGGCAGGCTTGTTAGGAGTTCCTTTTATACGGTATAATGATTTTGTAGGTAAAATTGGGTATTTAAATGAAATTGAAAAAAACTATAAGTTAGGTTTTGGTATAGAAACCAAAAATCCTAACGCAGTTTTAGAGGTTTCTCAAAAAATTTTAGAAACCAAAAATATAAAAGAGGAATGGCAGCTTAAAAAAGCACGTATTTTTGATGAAAAATTAGATCCAAGTGAATTTTATACAAAACTTATTATTGGGTACTTAAATGGAAAATAAAAATAGCCTTAAAATTATTTCAGTTGTGGGCGCTAGACCAAATTTTATGAAAATTGCCCCTTTTGTAACAGCCATTAATACTTTTAACAGCTCAAATGATTCATTATTTGTAGAGCATATACTGGTTCATTCCGGGCAGCATTATGATGGTCGCATGTCTAGACAGTTCTTTGAAAATTTGGGAATTCCAAACGCAAATATTAATCTGGGAATTGGATCAGGATCTCATGCAGAACAAGTTGGTCAAACAATGATTGCTTTTGAAAAGGTTTTAAGGCTTCATAAACCGGATTGGGTTGTTGTTGTAGGTGATGTAAATGCTACGTTGGCATGTTCAGTTACTGCAAAGAAAGAGTGGGTCAAATGTTGTCATATCGAGGCTGGCCTTCGCTCAGGTGACATTCATATGCCCGAGGAGATAAACAGAGTCGTAACTGACCATATATCAGATTTATTACTTACTCCAGATCGTATTTCTTATAATAATCTTTTACTCGAGGGTATTCCAAAAGAGAAAATTCGTTTTGTTGGGAATATTATGATCGACACACTGGATGCCAATAAAAGGATTGCGGAGCAGCTGAATCTTAGGGAAGTCGTGCATGGGAATTTACTTGAATCAACTAATTTGAATCTTGAAATTGAAGACGGTAACTTTGCTATAGTCACTCTACATAGGCCATCAAATGTAGATGATCAGGTAATTTTGACTAATTTAGTTCATTTTTTGTTAAATGTTGTTTCCAACGATCTAATAATTGTATGGCCTGTACATCCTAGAACATTGAATAATATGCAACAATTTGGTCTTGCTGATTTACTCGTGTCAAACGATAGAATATTTTTAACCCATCCGATTGGATATCATGAAATGCTGAGATTAAATATGGGAGCCAAACTTATGCTTACTGACAGTGGGGGGCTTCAGGAAGAATGTACAGTATTAGGCACCCCTTGTTTAACACTGCGATGGAATACAGAACGTCCTATCACCTTAGCTCAACACGGCGGCGCTAGTATCTTGGTTGGAAATAACATATCAAGGATGAAAGATGAATATGAGGGAATCAAAAATCAAGTAAGGAAACCCAGGCGACCAGAACTATGGGACGGCGCCGCAGCCGGCCGCTGTTTAAAAGAAATAGTTGAAGCTGAAAAATAAAAAATAATGGAAATTAAACCTTATACTTATCAGGCTAAGCAAGTATGTACACGTTGCATAATGGACGACACTGTGAAAGGTATATCATTTGACGAAAATGGTATTTGCACGTTTTGTGAGATTCATGATGAATTGGAGTGTTTATTTCCAATTAATTCTGAGACTTCAATTAAATTAAATTCTATAATTGGAAAAATAAAAAAAGCCGGACGACATAAAAAGTATGATTGTATCGTGGGTGTAAGTGGCGGGCGAGATAGCACATATACCCTTTACAGCGCAGTAAAACTTGGCTTACGCCCCCTTGCTGTTCATTTTGACAATGGTTGGAATTCTGAACTTGCTGTGCAAAACATAAAAAACATTTGTAATAAATTAAGCGTTGATCTACATACACATGTTGCTGATTGGGAAGAGTATAAAGATTTGCAACGTGCTTTTCTAGAATCTTCTACACCAGATGCTGAAGTTCCTACAGATTGGGTTATTTTCTCTGTTTTATTTAAAGAGGCTGCACGTGAAGGGGTTAAGTACATTATACATGGGCACTCTTTTCGTACAGAAGGTACTACTCCATTGACTTGGACATATATGGATGGAAAGTATGTTAATTTTATTCATAATAAATTTGGGAAACGCAGAATAAGAAGCTTCCCCGTCATGTCTATGACTAAATTCCTTTATTACACTTTTATAGTTGGAATTCGCCAATTTAGGTTGTTATACTATTTACCTTATGATGAAAGTCAAGTTTTAAAAAAATTAAATTACGAAATTGGTTGGCAGAATTATGGCGGCAAGCACCATGAATCCAAGTACACAGCTTTTTTTCAGTCATACATTCTTACTCGAAAATTTAATATTGATAAACGTAAGCTTCACTATTCGGCCCTTGTTCGAAGTGGACAAATGACTCGCAGTGAAGCTCTAGACATGATCCAAAAAGATCCTTATGAAGGCGGCGTCGATGCCTTAAATTATTGTCTTAAAAAACTTGATTATAGTCATGAAAAGTTTGAGCTTTTGATGGATCAAAAGGCCAAGTCATTTTTAGACTACAGCACTTACTATCATTTAGTGCGTAAGTGTGAAACCCCAATACGATGGGCAACAAAAATTGGAATGATTCCTGATACAGTTTACAGGAAATATTTTAGATTTAAGATTTAAAATTTTCAAATTGAAAAAAAAATCTATTTCATTCGCAGTTATTGGATTTGGTCATATTGGTCGGCGGCACGCAACAATTATAAGTAATTTTCCAGAATGTGTTTTGCTAGCAGTAGTAGATCCTTGTGCTGAGGCTTTAGAGCATACAGTTTATCCAGTTGGAGTTCCCTCTTTTCAGTCTCTTGATGAAATGTACAATTCTGGAATCAGACCAGATGTGGTGAATATAGCTACACCAAATGGTCTGCATTGTGAACTTTCAGTCAAGGCACTTCGTCAAGGCGCGCATGTAGTCATTGAAAAGCCGATGGGTTTGAGCCGAGCGGAATGCGAGGAAGTAATATTCACATCCTTGCAAGTATCTCGGCATGTCTTTGTAGTTAAGCAAAACCGTTATAGTCCTCCCTCTCAATGGTTAAAACAGATTGTTTCAACAGGGAAAATAGGCGAAACTTTAATGGTACAAGTCAATTGTTTTTGGAATCGTGACGAACGATATTACAAGCGTGGGGGCTGGAAAGGAACTCGAAATTTAGATGGGGGTACCTTGTACACCCAATTTAGTCATTTCATTGATATTATGTACTGGGTATTCGGTGACATAAAAGATATTGCAGCTAGATCTCGAAACTATACGCATAATGAAATGACTGATTTTGAGGACTCTGGCACTGTACATTTTGAATTTGTTAATGGGGGCTTTGGCTGTATCAATTATTCTACTTCACTTTGGGACTCTAATATGGAAAGTTCAATTACAGTCATTGGCACAAAGGGGTCTCTAAAAGTTGGTGGCCAGTATATGAATGAAATTGAATATTGCCATATAATGGATTATACCATGCCAGAATTGCCTCCTACCAACCCTCCCAATGATTATGGTCCATTTAGAGGTTCAGCAGCTAATCATCACTATGTCATTGAAAATGTTGTAAATACCTTGAAGGGCCTGGATACAATCACAGCTAATGCTCTAGAAGGACTAAAGGTTGTTGATATCATTGAAAGAATATATGCTGCCTCTAAATAGTATTAGTAGACAGCATTCTTGCTTCTAAATTTAATACTAATCTCATGTCATACACAGTTGGGTGTCGTTTAAATGACATTCCCCACATAAATAAGTACCTAAAAAATCTTAATAGTCAAATACCTCTGGGCGATGAGCTAGAGGTGAATTTTGAGTCTAAAGAGCAACGTAAAGAGAGAATTTTCCAAAAGTTTGTTCCCGGGGTTTCCCATGTGTACTATTTTTTCGATTTTATATTAAAAAGAGTTTTCCCAAAATGGTCACCAACAAAAAAAATATATTTCCGGGTCACTAAAGGGAGAAATCGGGTGTTAAGCACACCGGAGGTTCTGGGTAGAATTGTATCTTGTGGGTTTAAAATTTTGAATTATGAACGCATTGATCTTGTTACTGTAGTTAGGGCAATTAAAGTGTGTGAGCCTGCATTCAATTTATCCCCAACTTATGGTGCCTTGATAAAGCTTTCTAGGGTTGGACTAAATGGAGCTGTTTTTAATGTTTATAAATTTCGTACAATGCATCCTTTTTCAGAGTACATTCAAGAGTATATTTATAAAAAAAATCAGCTGAAAGAAGGTGGTAAAATTGCAAGCGACTTTAGAATCACCCATTATGGAGCTTGGATGCGAAGAGTCTGGATTGATGAGTTACCTATGTTATATAATTTGTTAAGGGGTGAACTGAAGTTGGTAGGTGTTCGTCCCTTAAGCCCTCATTTTTTTCAATTGTATCCAGAGGATATTCAAAAATTGCGTACAAAGACTAGACCTGGCTTAATACCGCCCTTTTATGCTGATTTACCAAAGAATTTCAATGAGGTTGTTCAGTCAGAACACCTGTATTTAATACGTTATTTACATAGCCCTTTGAAAACAGATTGGATTTATTTTTGTAAGGCCATATACAATATATTATTTAAGCGTGCCAGAAGTAATTAGTATATTTCTCGTTGTCCCATTTCGTATAGTCTCAAAAAAAATATTTAATAACTATGTCGATTAGGGTATAGAAGAATTGTAGAAGTATTCTTTGCTTAAATAAATAGATATATATTTACTCGTTAACTTTAAGATAAAATGGCTTATTTACGATCTAATCTAGAACAAGAAATTCAAAAAAGTGAAAATCAAGTTACTCTAAAAGAGTTGATAGGTTATATTCGGTTATGTTGGCTTGAATTTTGGAACAGAAAATGGCTTATTATCTTTACAGCTTTTATTGGAGCTGTTATAGGGTTTAGGGCAGCGGTTCTTACCCCAAAAAGCTATAAAGCTTCTTATAGATTTTTTGTTAAAGAAGGAGGAGCATCAAATCTTGGAAGTTCAATCGGAACTTTAGGCTCATTACTTGGTGGGGCTGGCGGTACATTACTTGATAAAACATCAGAAGTTATTAATTCCCAAATGGTTGTTGAGAAGGTTTTGCTTTCAACTATAGAAATTGATGGGAAATCTGATTTGGTAATTAATCATTATTATAAAATACAGGATTTTCAAAGAGAGTGGGAAGATGAAAAATCTTTAAGCACAGTTCGTTTCTCAACCGCTGATACAGTCCCCGATTTATATAATTCTGCCCAGCGGAAAGTATATAAATTAATTTTGACTCGGTTTACGAATGAGAAAAGTTCAATTATTCAGCATTCTTTTGAAAAAAAAACAGGAGTGTTTTCCATGTCTGTCAATAATAAAAATGAAGAGTTTAGTATAAAGGTGAGTAGTCTGATGCTAGATGGCATTAGGAGGTTTATTAAGAGTTACACTACTGAATCTTTAAACAATAATGTTACAGTACTGAATAAAAAGGTCGACAGTATAAAGTCTGAGTTGCATTATGTTCGCAAAAAATTGGCAAAGGCTACTGACCAGTCATTTTCAGTATTTTTAAATGAGGATAAAGTTGATTTAAAGACACTTGCGGCGCAAGAACAGATTTTATTGGCCATGTATGTAGAAGCACAAAAAAACCTTGAGACTATTTTATTTATGGGTCAATCAGCATCTAATGCTGCTGCTGTAATTGTACTTGATAGGCCCTATTCTCCAATAAGACCAATACAAAAAAGTATTTTAAATTATACAATCGCAGGGTTTTTTATACTAGGGTTTGTTTCCTTTGGGCTAATTCTTTTTCTTAGATGGTTTAAAAAAAACATTATTCTTTAATTTAATTTGCTAAAGCTCAACGATATTCATATATTCGAAAACAATTTAGTTTCTTCAATTGAATTGTTTGTTGTTAGCTTATTTTCATCCGAATGTGGTGAGGAAAAATCTCTCTGTATTAGTGCCACCGGAGCGCATGGTTTAGTTTTAGCTAGTCGTGATTTAGTATTGAAATCAATCCTCTGCTCATTTTATTGGAATCTCCCTGATGGCATGCCCTTGGTTTGGTGGGGCCGTTTAAAGGGATATAAGCAAATGAAACGTTGCTACGGTCCTGAGTTTTTTGCGGGTGTCATGCAAGCTACTTCCAAGATTGAAGTTGATCATTTTTTTTGTGGAGGGAAACCGGGTGTAGCAGAAGAGCTCAGAACAGCAGTTGAAAATAAATGGGGAAATAAAAATGTAGTAGGTACTTATAGCCCACCGTTTACACCCATGCAGGAAGCGGATTGGGTAGAACTAGCTTCAAAAATTGAAGAATCAAAGGCGCAGATTATTTGGATTGGACTTAGCACCCCTAAACAAGAGAAATTTGCATTTGAGTTATCAAAGCGCGTGAATGTGAAATTTATCATCACCGTGGGAGCAGCCTTTGATTTTCATACAGGCCGCTTGGCGCAAGCACCTAGATGGATGCAGCGTGCCGGATTGGAATGGTTCTTTCGATTATTAAAAGAGCCTCGCCGTTTGTGGAAACGCTATATAGAAATTGTGCCTAAATTCGCGATACTGGCAGGGCTAGATTTAATAAAGCATTACCTGCACAAAAGAACTTTATATGCGAAAAGTACTGGTTTGTGGAGCCGGTGGGTTCATTGGTGGACAACTGGTTAAAAAACTAAAAAAAGAAGGATGTTGGGTGCGTGGCGTGGATATCAAACACCATGAATTTGCTAACTCCCCGGCAGATGAATTTATCATCGGTGATTTAACTCGCCAGGAAATAGTAGAAAAAGTACTAGATCAACCCTTTGACGAGGTGTATCAATTAGCAGCTGATATGGGTGGGGCAGGGTATATTTTTACCGGAGAGAACGATGCCAACCTGATGTTTAATTCGGCATCAATCAATCTAAACATTATTCATCAGGCCTACTTAAAGGGAGTTAAGAAGATATTCTATTCTTCATCTGCTTGTATTTATCCCGCTTATAATCAAAAGGATCCCAATAACCCCAACTGTGCTGAGAGTTCTGTGTATCCCGCCGAACCGGATAGTGATTATGGATGGGAAAAACTATTTAGTGAGCGCCTGTTCCAGGCATTTGCTCGTAATCATGGTATGCAAGTGCGCATTGCCCGCTTTCATAACGTGTTTGGTCCCGAGGGCACTTGGACAGGAGGGCGAGAGAAAGCGCCGGCGGCTATATGTCGTAAAGTTGCAGAAGCAGAAGAGGGAGGTCAGATGGAAGTATGGGGAGATGGACTACAAACCCGTTCCTTTTTATACATCGATGAATGCCTCGAAGCTGTGGAGCGCTTTATGAATAGCGATTTTGAAGGACCGGTGAATATTGGATCAGAAGAGATGATCTCTTTAAATGACTTGGCCAAGATGGTTATGGAAATTTCCGGTAAAAAGCTAAGTATTTACAACAAACCCGTAAGCTATGAAGGGGTACGCGGTCGCCGCTCTGATAACACATTAATAAAGTCCAAATTGGGGTGGGCGCCTTCTCGCCCCTTAAGAGAAGGCATGGCTAAAACTTACGAATGGATTGCCGCTGAAGTGGCTAAAACAGTCCCTGTTTAAATTCAATTTATGCTGCGTGCTGCCATCCTGATCCTACTGTTCTCATTGTCTTTAATCAATCCTGTAGCAGCCCAGCCCGTTTATGAAAGACATACCACCGAGGTGAATGAGTACTTAGCTCGTATGGCCCAAAAAGGTTTACTCGAATGGAACGATAATGTCCAGCCTCTGCGCATGGATAAAATTATTTCAGCGCTGGACTCATTAGCTCTACAATCCGCTAAGCTATCTGCGATAGAAAAAAAAGAACTTGACTTTTATCAAGCTTTTTACAGTTCTAATAAATCAAAGTATAAGTTAGGATACAAGAATGATGATTTTTCTTTTCAACTTTTCCCGGTTATTACTGGGCAATTGCAAACCTCAGATTCTATCAGTTATTTTAAGAGAAGTATTGGGATCAATCTATACGGGGCTATTTCTAAACGTTGGGGCTATCAATTATCCTTTCAGGATATCACCGAAAAAGGATCCTTATTAGATACTTCCAAACAAAGTATAGAAGCCGCTCTGGAAACCGGATATGTAAAAAATAGTCTCTTCAATAATAAGTCCATTAACTACACCGAAATTCGAGCCCATCTTAGTTATGCTTTCAAAAAAGGAATGATCTCTGTAGGTCAAGATTATCTAACCTGGGGCTATGGCCGCGGGGGTAAAGTAGTATTGTCAGATAAGTCCCCCACATATCCTTACGTTCGTTTAGATCTGCAGTTATTGCCCTGGTTGCGATTTAATTATTCTCACGCGTGGTTAAAATCCGATATCCCGGATTCTTCTAAGTCTTACACTATTGCAGATAGTATTTATGGGGGTGTAAGAGAGGTGATGGTCCAAAAATTCTTGGCCCAGCATTCTTTGGATATCCGTTTCATGAAAGGACTGAATCTCATTTTGGGAGAGTCTATCCTATACACAGATCGACTCAATCTTGGCTACTTTATCCCTGTTATGTTCTTTAAGGCCTTTGATAACTATAGCGGTAATAACAGTATCACGCGGGGATCAAATGGCCAGTTCTTTTTCCAAGTAAGTTCCAGAAATCAACTTCGCAATACTCATCTATATGCCAGTCTATTCATTGATGAGATAAAGATTTCCCGTGTGTTTAACGAACTGGAAAGACGCAATCACCTTGGCTATACGCTTGGAGCTACTATCACTGATATTGGCCTTCCCTACTTAACGGTTGGTGCAGAATACACCCGCATTCGCCCCTTTGTCTACCGTCATTTTCTTCCGGCGCAGAATTATACCTCAGCTAGTTTTGCTTTAGGAGATTGGATGGGCGCGAATGCCGATCGTTTATTCTTGTTTGCGAGTTATACACCTATCCCTCGTTTAAAAATCTTGGCTCGTTATCAACTCGTGCGTAAAGGAGACGAAGGAACCTTAGAACAACAATATGTGGAACAACCCCAGCCTCGCTTTTTATTTGGATCCAAAAAGCAATGGAATGATATGCTTTTAAAAGCTTCTTATGAAGCTATCCCTCGCTTACATACGCAATTCTTTTTGCGCTCTCTAAATGGCAAGCTGCATGTAAATGCAGGCCTTAGCTATGGTCTGTAAGACCTTTTCACCACAGCTTGTATAGCCCCTTATTTTAGTGTAGATTTAGCCCCTAATTATTTTACTATGCTCAGGGGCCCCCGCCTCAATTATTTTTTCCGTCTTTTTTTAGATTTCCTCCTCATGGGAGGCTGTGCTTGGTTGGCGGCTACCTTAGAGGGGCATCAATTATCAGGTGTATTGCTCGTTTTTAGTTTTATTGCTTGGTATCTCACGGCCAGGGCGGTTCATTCGTATACCAGCATCACGCTTTTTACCTACTCGCAGGAGATGACGATTTTTCTGCGCCTCCTGTTTACACACATGTTGCTACTGTTCTTTGGAGTAGCCATTTTCACTGACCAGGTTGCCGTACTTCGTCCTTTTTTGCTGTACTATCATTTACTCATTTTGATTGGGGTGCCCATTTCTAAATATATCTATCGTGTAATTGCGGCTTATGTGCGTAATCAGTACAAGTATATCAGAAAGATACTCGTAGTGGGTTCAGCTGACATCTCCGCTTCCACGTATCGTTCTGGCATGTTGATCAATAATCTTCGCTACACCTTGGTAGGCATATTAGGCGAGCGGCCCAATAACGGACTTTCTGCTAACTATCTGGGATCTGTAACGGAATTGGAAAACACTTTAGATAATAATGAGGTGGATGAGGTTTTTCTCGCACTACCCAGTTCACAAGCCGAGCAGATTAATTTTGTAATTGACTGTTGTGAGAAGAAACAGGTACAAGTAAATGTGATCAATGATTTTAGTCGCATTGGAAGTGGGTCCCTTCGCACTACTTCTTATGCCGGCTTCCCGGTGGTTGGCTTACGTTATTTTCCCTTAGATGATGCAGAGAATCGTCTGTTCAAGCGCAGTTTTGATATTCTTTTTTCCTTGCTCTTTATAGTGCTGGTCTTTAGCTGGCTGGCTCCCATCATCGCTATACTGATAAAGTTAAACTCTAAGGGCCCTGTCTTTTTTAAACAGGATCGTTGGGGCTTAAACAATGAGCGGATAATCTGCTATAAATTTAGAAGCATGCGGCATCAGAGCGTCTCTGACAATGATAAGTTTAAGCAGGCGGGCCGCGACGATGAACGGGTAACTACTTTAGGTCGCATCCTTCGTAAAACTAGTCTTGATGAATTACCTCAGTTTTTAAATGTCCTAAATGGGGATATGAGCGTTGTAGGGCCACGTCCCCATCCGATTCCACTTTCACTTGAGTCTAAAGACATCGTACAGAATTATATGATGCGACACTTGGTGAAACCTGGAATTACTGGTTGGGCACAGGTAAACGGAAGCCGAGGGGAGGTGCAAACTCCAGCTGATATGCGTCGCCGCGTGGCATTTGATTTATGGTACATAGAAAATTGGAACTTCTGGCTCGATTGTCAGATCATCTTTCAGACCATCGTTAACCTGATTAAAGGGGATGAGAAAGCTTATTAATATTTCAGAGGATTGCCGTACTCATCTTGCCAATTCTTCTATTGCTATTTGTGGTTTAGCCCGCTATTGCGCTCATAAGCTTACTGATAACATAAAATTTATTGAGGACTTAAGATGTTATTTTAAGTTTTTACAGGTGGTAGTGGTTGAAAATAATAGTCGCGATTATACGCGAGCGATTTTAGATAATTGGTCAGTACGTTCTTCAAATGTGATTATTCTAGATGGCATAAATAAGTCAACTATTTCAATATCCAACCAAATAGATAGAAAAGTAAATCCTTATTACTCTTACAAACGTATTAATTACTTAGCTACACTTCGTAATCAATATCTTAATTATATCAAACACGATGGTCGTGTTTACGATTATATATTAGTTCTGGACTTTGATGTCGATAAAATTTCATTGAAAGGCGTCTTTAGTTCTTTTGAACAACGTGATAGTTGGGATGTAGCATGTGCATATGGATACTCCATATCGCCTCG
>Ga0315902_10001084_pt1 | contig 44220 bp, 45 predicted proteins | sample LakEriMetagenome_9_FD_203523 | JGI IMG/M metagenome (GOLD analysis project Ga0315902, IMG submission 203523) | Freshwater fungal communities from buoy surface, Lake Erie, Ohio, United States - Buoy 12 MA117 | ecosystem: Environmental > Aquatic > Freshwater > Lake > Lake biofilm | place: USA...
TAAGGACGCCGCAGCGCAATATCGACAAGCCACATAGAGATGCCCGGATGGAGGTCACGTATCCCCGGTTTCCGCTCCGGGATCGTGCTTTTATAGATTATTTCTTCATCGATTATTGCACGGCTGTGCGATTTAATCTTCAGAATACGTTTAGGCGGGGTTTTTGCGGGCCGCAAGCGCCTCACAGTGGCGGAGCGCACGCAGCCCGGGGCTGTGATCTTTTTTGCATGCAGGGCGGCCAGTCGGCAGGATGCCGCCGAGGACCCCTGTCAGGGTCGGGTCAGTATCGGGCGCTGCCCTGCTTGCATGGGTGTGACGGTCGGCGCCCGCGATCTGCGCGGCCAGATTCGGCTTGCGGGTGAGACCCGGCTCGGAGTGCCATCGGCAGGGAATGTCAGTCTTTTTCCAGGCCGAAGGCCTTGTGCAACGCACGTACGGCCAGCTCCATGTATTTCTCATCGATCAGCACCGAGATCTTGATCTCGGAGGTCGAAATCATCTGGATGTTGATGCCCTCTTCTGACAGCGTGCGGAACATCTGCGATGCGATTCCTACATGGCTGCGCATGCCCACGCCAACCACCGAGACCTTGGATACCTTATTGTCGCCGACGACATGGCTCGCTCCCAACGAAGGTTTGACACCGTCATCGATGATCTTCATCGATTTGTCATAGTCGCCGCGCGGCACGGTGAAGGTGAAATCGGTCTTGCCATCGACAGAGATATTCTGAATGATCATGTCGACTTCCACATTCGCGTCTGCCACCGGGCCGAGAATCTGGAAGGCGATACCCGGCTTGTCCGGTACGCCACGAATGGTGATCTTGGCCTCATCGCGGCTGAACGCGATGCCGGTGATGGTGGCTTGTTCCATGTGAGTGTCTTCCTCAAACGATATCAGGGTGCCGGACTGGGCTTCTTCCTCCAGCGGGATCATCGGGTCTGTCAGCGACGACAGCACGCGGGTCGGCATACGATAGTTGCCGGCAAATTCAACCGACCGTATCTGCAAGACCTTCGAGCCCAGCGAGGCCATCTCGAGCATTTCTTCAAAGGTGACTGTCTTCAGACGACGCGCATCGGAGACGACCCGTGGGTCGGTGGTGTAGACACCATCGACATCGGTATAGATCAGGCATTCATCCGCCTTCAGCGCCGCGGCAACCGCGACCGCTGAGGTATCCGAACCACCGCGACCAAGCGTGGTGATGTTACCGGCGTCATCCGTGCCCTGAAAGCCGGTGATGATCACGATGCGTCCAGCGTTGAGGTCGTTTTTTACTTTCGCATCATCAATCGACTGAATCCTCGCCTTGGTGTAAGCGCTGTCCGTGACGATCGGTACTTGCCAGCCGGTGTAGGACACGGCGTCTTTGCCGATCGATTGCAAAGCAATGGCCAAGAGCGCCACCGAAGCCTGCTCGCCTGTGGAGGCCAGCATGTCGAGTTCTCGTGGGTCAGGCTGGCCGCTGATCTCCTTGGCCAGGCCTAGCAGGCGATTGGTCTCGCCGGACATGGCCGATGGAACGACCACGATCTGATGGCCAGCGTCATGCCATTTGGCGACGCGGCGGGCGACATTCTTGATGCGCTCGGTCGAGCCCATCGAGGTGCCGCCGTATTTGTGAACGATTAATGCCATTTAAGAAAAAATAATCGGTGGGGCTCGTTGAAAAATCGCTGTCAAACCTGTGATTTTACATGTTGCAATGCGGAATGACAATGATGTGCGGACCGTGTCGGCACACCTGATTCAGCGTTCACTGAGGGTCCTCGTGGCCCTCTTGCAAAGGCGCTAGATGCAGATTTTGAAGTGGGTCGCTCTGGCGATGGGTCTGACCTGATTTTTTTGTCGCCTCATTTTCACCAATCCATAGTTGGATATGGTTTTCAGCGTCCTGGACAAGAATCAATGGGTTGCGCAGGCAAGCAGTTTCGCCACAAAAGTGACGTTTTACATGACCGCCACAAAAATCATCTGGGAACTGCGGGCTCCCACCGCAAGACCACGCCATTGGCAATGCGTCCATAACGCATGTCCATCCCCACACCCGCCGCGAACACGAGCCGCTCGCCCGCATACACCAAGGGCAACCACGGTCGCTGCGAAGCCGGTATATCCGATTCTTGAAACAGGTTTTTCAGCGTACGCGATGGCCGTTTCGGATGCAGTTGCACGCGCTCGCCGCCAGTGCGAGCGCGCACGCTGAGCGGACCCGAACGCAGCAATTCGGGATCGACACCTTCGCCCTCGCCTGTGGCAAACACCAGCATCCCCTGCCACTCTGGCAGGACTAGGCTGTCTTCGCCCTGCCAGACCAGCGTGATCGGCCCGGCGGGCGGATGTCGCCGAGTGGCAGGCCGTAGGCAGAGCCGGTGCCGCTGTCTGTCGATCACCCACTGCTGCAGCAGGATTGACGGTTGCGCATCAGCCGATGAGTGAAGCATCTGCTCATGCACTTGCTGCAATTGCGCTTCAGTGGGGTACTGGCCTGTACGCTGATGTAACCAATATCTGAGCAGATTGTCCCGCCGGTCCGGCGACAACAGCCGCAGCGCTGGCAGCGATAAGTCATCAGCTGTTCGGCACTGAGTAAGGTCCTGCTCGGCCAGCCCTGCAAGCAAACGCTGTGCTTGCTGAAAGTGCCGTGCGCTACGCGCCAGCGTGTGAGAAAACCCCGACACATGACGCTCGATCGCGGGAAAAACCTCATGCCGCAAACTATTGCGGCGGTGCCGCGTATCCGTATTGGATTCGTCAATTACAAAGCTTATCGACAACGCAGACGCAATCTGCTCCAGCTGATGCCGTGACACCTCCAGCAGCGGCCGCCCCAAGGTGACGGAATCTGGCAGCAATGGGTGCGCGCGCTGAGAGCTCGCCATGCCCGACGCCCCCGGCAGCCCCGCGCCGCGCAGCCACTGCAGCATCACGGTCTCTGCCTGATCGTCTTCATGATGTGCGGTCAGCAGCAGCCGCACACTGTGTGCTTCAGACATCTCGCCCAGTGCGGCATAGCGCGCCAGCCGCGCTGCATGCTCAGTGCCGTGCTCGCTGACTTGCGAGACGCTGACCTTGCGCGAGTCAAAACGCAGTCGCAAGGATTCACAACGCTGGCGTGCATGCGCCAGCCAATCGTCGGCATGGGGACTCAGTCCGTGATGCACATGGAAGGCGTGCAGACGCAATCCACGTGCTTTGCAAAACGGCGCCGCTAAATGAAGCAGTACGGAGGAATCCAGGCCACCGCTGTAGGCAACGGCGATGCCATCATCGCCAGAAAGCACAACGCGCGCCAGAATCACTTCCAGCGCGCGTTCGAAGGCCCGTTCAGCGTGGCGGACTCGGGGCTTATTCAGAGGCGTTGAGTTCCTTGAATTTGCCATAGCTCATCAGCTTGTCATGGCGGGCTGAGAGCAGATCCTTGGTCTTGACACCTTGGAACTGACGCAGCGTATCGGCCAGCGCGCGCTTGAGCAGCACGGCCATCTGTTTCGGATCACGATGCGCGCCGCCCAGCGGCTCGTTGACGATCTTGTCGATCAGGTTCAGCGCCTTCAGACGATGCGCGGTCAGGCCGAGCGCTTCGGCGGCATCCGACGCGCGCTCTGCCGTCTTCCACAAGATGGACGCGCAGCCCTCAGGCGAGATTACGGAGTAGGTCGCATACTGCAGCATCAGCACCGCATCGCCGACCGCAATCGCCAGCGCACCGCCTGAGCCACCTTCGCCGATGATGGTCGCGATGAGAGGCACCTTGAGTTCAGCCATCACGTACAGATTATGGCCAATGGCTTCCGACTGACCGCGCTCTTCGGCGTCGATACCGGGAAAGGCACCCGGCGTGTCGACAAAAGTAAATACCGGCAAGCCGAATTTCTCGGCCAGCTTCATCAGGCGCATGGCCTTGCGATAGCCTTCGGGCTTGGGCATGCCGAAGTTGCGCATCGCACGCTCTTTGGTGTCACGCCCTTTTTGGTGACCAATCACCATGCACGCCTGACCATTGAAGCGAGCCAGACCGCCAACGATGGACAGATCATCGGCATACGAACGGTCACCGTGAAGCTCATGGAAATCGGTGAAGATCTCGTTCACATAGTCCATCGTGTACGGCCGCTGGGGGTGACGCGCGATCTGGGACACCTGCCACGGAGTCAGCTTGCCGTACAGGTCTTTGGTCAGCTGCTGGCTTTTCTGGGACAGCCGATCGATCTCTTCGGAGATATCAACTGCCGAGTCTTCCTGCACGAAGCGCAGTTCTTCGATCTTGGATTCCAGCTCAGCGATAGGCTGCTCAAATCCGAGGAAGGTGGTTTTGCTCACATAAGCTCCTTGTATCCGTGACCGGGTGAACCTTACTCACGTAGCCCGGCGCAAAGATAATGCCAATATGGCATTTACACAATCAGTATTCTACCGGTATCGGGTCCAGACTGCGCCATAAATACCAGGTCGCGACGGTCCTCCAGGGCTCCCAGTTAGCGGCGACCTCGCGAGCATCGCTCCGGGAGACGGGCTCGCCGGAGAAGTAATTGACGCTGATGCCCTTCATCAGGCCAAGGTCATCCAACGGAAAAATATTTGGTCTTAGCAAATTGAAAATCAAGAACATCTCAGCTGTCCAGCGACCGATGCCACGAATCTGTATCAGCTCGGCAATGACTTCCTCGTCCTCCATCGAGCTCCAGTCTTTTTCGTGGATGCTGCCATCGGTGAAATGCACGGCCAGATCGAGCAGATACTCGGCCTTGCGCTTGGAAAGTCCACAGGCGGCCAGCTTGACCTGCCCCTGTCGCTTGACCTGCGCGGGTGTCATCTTCGGACAAGCGACCATCACGCGCTCCCAGACCGCCTGCGCGGCCTTGACAGAGATCTGCTGGCCAACGATAGAACGCGCGAGCGTCATGAAGGGATCGCCCCGGCGCACTAGCCGCAGATCGCCAAATCGCGGGATGAGCTTTTTCATGATGCGGTCGCGCTTCATCAGCTCGGCCTTGGCCTGCTCCCAGTAATGCGGCACCAACAGAATTTCAGGTGTTTTGTTCATGTCGGTTGCTCATCTCAGGCCCTGCGCCATTCAGTGATACCACCCGGTTTGTCCTCGAGCATGATGCCCTGCTCCAGCAGCTCGGCACGGATGCGGTCGGCATCGGCAAATTGTTTTTCTTTCTTGGCCTGCGCGCGCGCGGCGATCTGCACGCTAACCTGTTCATCCGATAAACCACCCGCGGCAGAGCGTCCCTGCAGAAAAGCTTGTGGGTGACGTCCCAGCAAGCCGATCACACCACCCAGAGCCCTGAGCTGACGCGCCAGTGCCGGTGATTTGTCGCGGTTGACTGCCGTGACCAGATCAAAGAGGCAAGCGATCGCAATGGGTGTATTGAAATCGTCGTTCATCGCCTCGGCAAAACGCTTTGCATGAGGCTCTTCCCAATCCAGCGGCTGATTATCAGCCTCGGTGTCCTTGAGTGCAGTGTACAGGCGGGTCAGCGCCGACCGAGCGTCGTCCAGATGCACATCAGAGTAATTCAGCGGGCTGCGATAGTGGGCACGCAGAATAAAAAAGCGTACTACTTCTGGATCGAATTTCTTCAGCACTTCGCGTATGGTGAAGAAATTGCCCAACGACTTGGACATTTTTTCATCATCGACCCGCACAAAGCCATTGTGCATCCAGTAGTTGACGAAACGATGACCATGTGCACCCTCAGACTGCGCGATCTCGTTCTCATGATGAGGGAATTGCAGGTCCTGTCCGCCGCCATGAATATCAAACTGCTCGCCCAGGAGTTCGCACGACATCGCCGAGCATTCGATATGCCAGCCGGGGCGACCGCTGCCCCACCGGGATGGCCATTTGACTTCATCGGGTTCATCGTCGCGCGAGGATTTCCAGAGCACGAAATCGAGTGGATCGCGCTTGGTGGTGGCCACATCGACGCGTTCGCCAGCACGCAGATCATCCAGTGATTTGCCGGAGAGCTTACCGTAGCCATTGAAATCACGGACAGAAAAATTCACGTCACCATCACTGGCCTGATAGGCGAGTCCATGGGTCTCCAGCTTGCCGATCAATGACAGCATCTGGGGCACATACGCGGTAGCCCGCGGTTCGTGATCCGGCCGCTGCACACCCAGCGCATCGGCATCTTCATTCATCGCCGCGATATAACGGTCGGTCAGCTGGGAAATGCGCTCGCCATTCTCGACTGCGCGGCGGATGATCTTGTCATCGATATCAGTGATATTGCGCACATAGTTGACCTGGTAGCCCTGTGCTCGCAGCCAGCGCTGCACCATGTCGAATACCACCATCACGCGCGCATGCCCGAGGTGACAGTAATCGTAGACTGTCATTCCGCACACATACATCTTGACCTTGCCCGGCTCGATGGGAACAAAAGCCACTTTGTCACGGGCCAGCGTGTTGTAGATCTTCAGTGGGCTCATGGATGGTTGCGAGGATTGGGGGCAGCGCGCACTGAAAGCTGGCGCGACACGTCGCCTGCCGTAAGCCACGGAGAGGCCAGAAATTGGCGTGGCAGGATTTTGCTAAAATGCGCGTTTTGCTGAAGTATAACATCGATGCAAGCGCCACTTACCGGCGTGACACGGATCCAACCATCGTCAGACAAACTCTCTGACCCTGCCCTCAAACAAGGAAACCACCATGCTGATTCGTCGTCAGATCCTGAAGCTTTTTTCTGTCGTACTGCTCGCCGCTATCACCGGCGCAGCCGGCGCCGAGGCCGCGCCCAAAGTCGCAATGAAAACCAGTATGGGTGATCTCGTGATCGAGGTGTATCCGGACAAGGCGCCCAAGACTGTAGAGAATTTTCTGGCCTATGTTAAATCAGGTTTTTACAACGGTACCGTGTTTCACCGCGTGATCAACGGCTTCATGGTCCAAGGTGGCGGCTACGACGCCAACATGCGCGAAAAACCCACCCGGGCACCGGTGCAGAACGAGGCCAAGAACGGCCTCAAAAACCGTACCTACACCATCGCGATGGCACGCACGCCTGATCCGCATTCCGCCAGCGCACAGTTCTTCATCAATGTGAATGACAATGCCTTCCTCGACTATCCGGGGCAAGATGGCTGGGGCTATGCGGTATTCGGCAAAGTCATCAGCGGCATGGAAACCGTGGACAAGATCAAGGCTGTCGAGACTGATCGCCGAGACAAGCCAAAAGCCAATGTCGTGATCGAGTCCGCAGCCATCATCGAATGAATTGTTAATCCAGAAGCAGGAGTCGCCCTACCATGACCGTCGTTCTCACTACCACCCACGGCAAGATCACCATCGAACTCGACGCCGACAAAGCACCAAAATCCGTGGAAAATTTCATCAGCTATGTGAAGTCCGGCCACTACGACGGCACCATCTTTCACCGAGTGATCGATGGTTTCATGATCCAGGGCGGTGGCTTCGAACCGGGTATGAAGCAAAAGCCCACCGAAGACCCGATCGATAACGAAGCTGACAATGGCCTGACTAATGATCGCTACACCATTGCGATGGCCCGCACCTCGGATCCGCACTCGGCAACGGCGCAGTTTTTCATCAATGTCAGCGACAATGATTTTCTTAACTACCCCGGCTCCGATGGCTGGGGTTATGCCGTATTCGGCAAGGTAACCGAGGGCATGGACGTGGTTGACGAGATTCGCTCGGTCAAGACGGGACGTCGCAGTATGTTCTCTGATGTACCAGTCGACGATGTCGTGATCGAAAAAGCGGAAGTCGTCTGAATTCCTTTACGCGACGCATGAAAGAGGCCGAATCAATGACAGCAAAAGCGCAACCCGACACGGTTGCGCTTTTCGTTTCAGACCTGCATCTACATGCCGGCATGCCACGCACGACTGACGCCTTCTTTCGTTTTTTGCAGACCGAAGCCACCCGTACCTCATCGCTGTATTTGCTGGGCGATATTTTTGAGTACTGGGCTGGCGATGATGATCTGCAGACGCCTTTCAATCGTACGCTGTGCGACGCATTGCGCCTGTTGTCCGAGCGCGGAGTCAAGCTGTACTGGATCGTCGGCAACCGCGACTTCCTGGTCGGATCCGTGTTTGCCGACGAGGCTGGCTTTACGCTGCTGCAGGAGCCGCACATCGCCGAATTCACCGGTCAAAAGATCTTACTGATGCACGGTGATGCGCAATGTACCGACGATACTGCGTACATTCGATTTCGTCGGCAGGTGCGCGATCCTGCATGGCAGCAGTCCTTTCTCGAAAAACCACTGGCCGAGCGAAAGGCCCTCATCGAGGGCATGCGGGAAGGCAGTCGCGCCGCACAACGAGAGAAGTCCATGGAGATCATGGATGTCAATCCCGCCGAGATTGAGCGCTTGTTCAGCACCTATGGTGTGACTCAGATCATTCACGGGCATACGCACCGGCCGGGCGTGCATCACACTGCCGGGGGCGTGCGTTATGTTTTGCCGGACTGGGATTGCGAGGGAGAAGTCGTACGAGGCGGGTGGCTCGCGATGGATCTCGGTGGCGCGTTAATGACTATCGGTGTTGATGGATCATAGCGTTCGCTGATATGACGGTGTTGAAGCTGGCGACGTCCGCTCACGCCATCCCGGCCAGCAAAGTATTCCGATTACTCCACCAGCTTGTTCAACCGTTCCTTGTTGAACTGGTCGAGCTCAGGCACCACCTCACAGGCAATCCCCGCTTCCTTCAGCGCCGCGACGATCTTCACCAGCTGCAGCTCTTGTGAGGCTGCATTGTCGATCAAGCCATGCAATGCCTTCGATAGCGGATCATCACCATTCGGTGTGATGCCATAGGCCGAGAACATGCGAGCGGCCGCCTCATCTTTTGACTGTTCGCTTTCTTTTTCAATCACTCGGGCAGGATTGCCGACTGCAGTCGCACCTGGCGGGATTTCTCTGACCACGACCGCATTCGAGCCGACCTTCGCGCCCTCGCCTACGCTGAACGCGCCGAGTACTTTCGCGCCAGCACCGATGATCACGCCACGACCCAGCGTGGGATGGCGCTTCGCCCCCTTGAACAATGAGGTACCGCCCAGAGTCACGCCCTGATAAATCGTGCAGTCATCACCGACTTCAGCGGTCTCGCCGATCACCACACCAAAACCATGATCAATGAAAACGCGATGGCCAATGGTGGCGCCGGGATGGATCTCGATGCCGGTAAGACCGCGCGCAATATGCGAGATGAAGCGGCCCAGCCATTTGAAGCCCGCACGCCAGCAGGCATTGGCCCAGCGATGCATGACGATCGCATGCAGTCCCGGATAGCACGTCAGCACCTCCCAGGTACTCCGGGCGGCGGGGTCGCGCTCCCTGATGCTGGCGATGTCTTCTCTTAAACGGCTGAACATGATCTGGAAACGTGTTGGTGTTGAATATACAATTTTAGGGGATTTGCCCGCGCCCACCCTGACAGAATCGTGAATCAGGTGGCAGCAGCGGATAACCGTTGTCGCCTCGCCTCGTAGAGGCAGACGCCCGAGGCGACCGAGACATTCAGGCTCTCGACCGAGCCCATCATGGGCAAGCTCACCAGACGGTCGCAATGCTCGCGGGTCAGCCGGCGCATACCTTCGCCCTCGGAACCCATCACAAAGGCCGTGCCGCCGGTGTAATCGACGCCATACAAGCTTTGCTCGACATCGTCCGCCGTGCCGGTCAGCCAGATGTCATGCTCTTGCAATTCGCGCATCGCGCGCGCAAGATTGGTGACGGTGATGTAGGGCACGGTGTCTGCCGCGCCGCTGGCGACCTTGGCGGCGGTGGCATTCAGGCCGACAGCCCTGTCCTTGGGCGCGATGACGGCATGAGCACCGGCACCATCAGCCACCCTCAGGCAGGCGCCCAGATTATGAGGATCGGTCACGCCATCGAGCAGCAGCAATAGTGGCGGGCCTTGGATGCCATCGATCAGCTCGGCCAGATTGCGCGCTAGCGAGAGCTCTCCGGCACGAGCAACCACGCCCTGATGCCTGCGCGTTCCGACCATCGCGTCAAGGCGCTGATCGTCGGCGTGAATGATGCGCACATTCGCGGCCTTCGCAGCGCGCAGCAGATCACCCATACGCCGATCATGGCGTGCCGAATCGACGTAGATTTCCTCGATCGAGGATGCATCGTGACGTATGCGCGCCGTTACAGCATGAAAGCCGAAGATATGTCTGGTTTTCATTGACTGTTAATCGTGGCTTTACTTCCGTTTATTTCGGCCAGTGCGCGCACCGGACTTCACCGCCCGGGCAGCCGTGCGCGCCTTCGCGGTCGCTGGCTTGGCGGCCGCTGCTTTTTTCTTGGAGGCTTTTTTTGCGGCTTTCTTCGCACCGAAATTGCCGGTACGCGCATTCATCTCGTCGGCGCGTCGAGCCTCATTCTTGAGCTGGGTGCGGATACCCGGCTCGTGTACCAGGCGCAGATCGATACGACGCGCATCAAGATCCACACGGCTGACCTGCACGGTCACGCGATCGGTCAGCTGATAGCGTATGCCGGTACGCTCACCTCGCAGCTCATGCCGCGCTTCATCGTATTGGAAATAATCAGCTCCCAGTTCCGTGACATGCACCATGCCCTCAATGAACAGTGCATCGAGCTGAACGAAGATACCGAATGAGGCGACGCCGGAGATGGTCCCAGTAAATTCTTCACCCAGTTTGTCACGCACAAAAAAACATTTCAGCCAAGCCTCAACATCACGCGATGCCTCATCGGCGCGACGCTCATTGGCGGAGCAATGGATACCCAGCGATTCCCAGATCGCGAGATCACCTTCAGCCTTGCGCTTGCCTGCGGCGCGATCTTTGGCCTGCATCTTGCGAGCGGCTGGCGACAACTGCAGATTCAAATCTTCAGTCGCGATCCCCTTGGGGTGATATCGCTTGCCTTGCAGGATGGCCTTGATCGCCCGGTGCGTGAGTAAATCGGGGTAGCGACGTATCGGGCTGGTGAAATGCGCATAGGCATCGTATGACAAACCGAAGTGACCGATATTGTCAGGGCTGTAGACTGCCTGCTGCATAGAGCGCAGCAGCATGGTTTGCAGCATCATCGCATCGGGCCTACCCTTGATCTTGTCCAGAAGCTCGGCATAGTCGGACGCTGAAGGATGGACACCGCCGCCCAGCGACAATCCCAGCTGCTTGAGGAAAGTACGCAGCTGATTGAGCTTTTCTTCCGTGGGGCCCGCGTGGATGCGGTACATGCCCGGGTGCTCATGCCGCTCCATGAAATCCGCCGCACAGACATTCGCAGCGAGCATGCATTCTTCGATCAGACGATGCGCGTCGTTGCGGGTGCGCGGAATGATCTGCTCGATTTTGCCAGCGGCATTACAGACGATATAGGTCTCGGTCGTCTCGAAATCGATCGCTCCGCGCTGATGGCGTGCCTGCAACAGCACCAGGTAGAGCTCATAAAGGTGCTGTAGATGGGATAGCAGCGGCGCGCGGCGCGCGGCTTCGGGCCCGCGCGTATTACCAAGGATGGCGGCCACTTCGCTATAGGTGAGTCGTGCTGCGGAATGAATCACCGCGGGATAGAACTGGTAGGCCTTGATCTCGCCTTTGGCAGTGATCACCGCATCGCAGACCAGTGTGAGCCTGTCGATCTCGGGGTTCAGCGAGCACAGCCCGTTAGACAGCTTCTCGGGCAGCATGGGGATCACACGACGCGGAAAGTAGACTGAAGTACTGCGTTCCAGCGCATCCTCATCCAGCGCGTCGTTGGGCTTCACATAATGACTGACATCGGCAATCGCAACAATCAGTCGATAGGCCTTGGTACGGCCAAGCTTGATCGGCTCGCAGTACACCGCATCGTCAAAATCGCGCGCATCTTCGCCGTCGATGGTGACCAGCGGCACATCGCGCAGATCGACCCGGTCGTCGAGATCGGCGGGTCTGACCTCCGAGGGCAGCTTGGCTGCCAATTTTTTGGCGTCGTCAGAGAATTCATGCGGCACGCCGTACTTGCGTACTGCGATCTCGATCTCCATGCCGGGATCGTCGATCTCTCCCAGCACCTCGGCAATCTTTCCGATCGGCTGTGTGTAACGCGAGGGTTGCTCAGTCAGTTCTACGCTGACCACCTGCCCCGCTCTGGCTTTGCCGGGACCACCCGTGAGGAGTATGTCGTGACCAATGCGCTTGTCTTCTGGCACGACGATCCACACACCATTCTCATGCATCAGTCTGCCGATCACATGCGTATTAGCGCGCGCAAGGACTTCAACAATGGTGCCCTCGGGGCGACCTCGGCGATCTACGCCAGTGACCCTCACCTGCACCCGGTCGCCGTGCAAGACCTTCTGCATTTCTTTCTCGGGCAGGAAAATATCATCGCCCTCGTCGGGGATCAGAAAGCCGTAGCCATCGCGATGACAGGACACCCTGCCCTCGATGAAATTAGCGGTGTTAGCCAGCTGAATGTAGCCTTTGCGGTCGGGCTTGATCTGCCCATCTCTTTCCATCGCAGCGAGACGGCGATTTAGTCCATCGAACTCGGATTCATTGACGGACAATGCACGGGCGATCGATGCGCTGGTCTGCGGATCAGAAGCCTTGCGAAGTATGCCGAGTATTTCTTCGCGGCTGGGGATGCTGTATGGGTATTGGCTCAAAAGATGCGGGGGACAATGAATAAGAAAAAACCACCATAGTGTAACGGACGAACCTTGCCTTTGCTGAAAACCGCGACGAGAGCATCCACGCGTACCCCCTGACTCCATCCGATCTCAAACATTTGCGCCTGCCGTTGGGCATCTGTTTTGGCGGCGATCAGGTTGACTTGGAGGATTATTCCGCTATAATTCCGCCTTCTTTGCCCACGTGGCGGAATTGGTAGACGCGCATGGTTCAGGTCCATGTGCCGCAAGGTGTGGGGGTTCGAGTCCCTCCGTGGGCACCAGATCCGTAAAAGAGAGTTTGCGACAGCGAACTCTCTTTTTTTTCGCCCGACACCTAGTCACTGCGCTCCTAGATCATTTTTGCAAGCACATAGACCGCTACTGCAGTGATCACGGCGCACAGCACCACCAGCGCTGCGAGATAGTAATTGATTCGCCGCTGAGCACGACGCGCCTTGTCCAGGCGTTCCATTAGCGCAGACTGATCCTGATCTAATTGATCAAGCCGAGACTGTGCTGATTTCAGTTCGCTCAGCGTTTTTTGCAAACGTTCACTGTCTTCCATAGTGCTTCCATGCGAGATGGCTAAAGTAAGTTTCCGGGGAAGTCATAGCTTGTCTGGCGTGATATCGTCATACTGCTCGAATGGCTGATGTATCCACGGGCTGTCTGGAAGATACTCAAGATAGTAATCCGGGTGCATTACCGAGCAGGCTTTGTACCAGACGACTGCGGAGCGCACCTCCTCCACCTCGGCAAAATGCTGCCTCAGATACTCTTGTACCCGCTGCAGCGTGATGCCCGAGTCCACCAGATCATCGACCAGCAGTATGCGTCCGGCCAGCGGCCCTGCAGTCGAGGTGATGCTGTTGGCGATATCGAGCTCACCGCGCTGCGTGCCGGATGCCTCGCGATACGAACTGGTCGACAGGATCGCCAACGGTACCTTGAACAATCTTGAAAAAACATCGCCGACCCGCAAACCTCCGCGCGCCAGACACAGCGCCTGATCGAACTGCCAGCCGGACTGGTGCACCAGCTTGGCGAGCGACTCTATCGCGCGATGATACTCATCCCAGGAAATCCACAGATGACCGTTGCCGCTCTCCTGTCCCATACACGAATCAGGCAAAGGGATGCCGCAGCACGATGGTCTCTTCGCGATCCGGTCCAGTGGATACCATATCCACCGGCACACCAACCAGCTCTTCAATGCGTGCAATATACGCACGCGCGGTCGCGGGCAAATCTTTCATGGCTTTCACGCCAACGGTGGGCGTTTTCCAACCTGGCATTTCTTCATAGATGGGTTCGCAACCGGCGGCCTCTTCGGCACCGACCGGGAAAATATCTACGGTCTTGCCGTTGAGCTTGTAGCCCGTGCAGAGCTTCAGCGAATCGAGACCATCGAGCACATCCAGCTTGGTCAGGCACATGCCGGATACGCCATTGATCTGTACTGAGCGGCGCAGCAGCGCAGCGTCAAACCAGCCGCAGCGGCGCGCACGCCCGGTCACGGTACCGAACTCGTGTCCGACAGAAGCAAGGTGCTTGCCTATGCCCTGATCGGTCGACAGCTCGGACGGGAAAGGACCAGAGCCGACACGAGTGGTGTAGGCCTTGGTAATACCCAGCACGTAATGCAGCATGTTCGGGCCCACGCCGGAACCGGCAGCGGCATTACCTGCGACGCAATTGCTCGAGGTGACGTACGGGTAGGTGCCGTGATCGACATCGAGCAGACTGCCTTGCGCCCCTTCGAACAACAGATTCGCGCCCGCCTTGTGCGCAGCATGCAAAGCACTGGACACATCAGCCACCATCGGGCGGATACGTGGCACGGTGGCCAGCGCGTCGTCAAAGGTCTTCTGATAATCAACCGACTGAGCATTCAGATAATTGACCAGCACATAGTTGTGATAGTCGAGGTTCTCGCGCAATTTTTCTTCAAGGCGCTTTTCGTTGAGCAAATCGGCAACACGGATCGCACGACGCGCCACCTTGTCTTCGTATGCCGGGCCGATGCCCTTGCCGGTGGTGCCGATCTTGGCGTCACCGCGCTTGGCTTCGCGCGCGGCATCCAATGCGGTGTGGTAAGGCAAAATGACCGGACAGGCCTCGGATACCTTCAGACGGTTGGAAACTTCAATACCGGATGCTTCGAGTTTGTCGATCTCGCGCAGCAGGTCGGGCACAGACAAGACCACGCCATTACCGATATAGCAGGCAACACCAGCGCGCATGATGCCCGAGGGGATCAGCTGCAACGCCGTCTTGTGCCCTCCAATGACGAGCGTATGGCCGGCGTTGTGTCCGCCCTGAAAGCGAACCACGCCCTGTGAATGATCGGTGAGCCAGTCGACGACTTTGCCCTTGCCCTCATCGCCCCATTGGGTGCCTATGACAACTACGTTTCTAGCCATGATATTTGCGGATTTCCGGATTTTTATTGATCTTTTGAATGCGTCGGTTTGCAAGCGGCGCAACAGCGTCGCAAGTTCAATTCGTCACTGCAGTGCTTTCACTAGAAATTTCCCATCCTCACCGATGATCTCGCGATCGCAATCGAATTCCTGTTCGCTGCTTGCCTCGCCGGGCAGCAGCTGTATGACGATCTCTCCCTGCGCACGCAGCGAGGCAATCAGCGACGTCAGCGCAGGCTCCCTGCCCCACGGTGCGCGAATGGCGCTTGCGGGCGCGGCGGCGGGCAGCAGACGCGCGACTTCGCGCAAGTCCATCGAAAAGCCAGTCGCCGGCCGTGCGCGACCGAAGGCTTCGCCGACATGATCGTAGCGTCCACCGCGCGCGACAGCGTTCGGCAAGCCTTCAACGAACAGCGCGAACATCGCACCGCTTTCGTACTGATAGCCCGACAGGTCGGCGAGGTCGATATTCACTCTGACATCAGCGGCCGACTTTGCCAGCACAGCGAGTTCATCCAGAGCGCTCGTTATTCCGGGTTTGGATGGCAGGAGCGCGCGCGCACGTTGCAGCACACTGACATCGCCGTGCAAGACCATCAGCGCTGCCAGCGCATCGCGCACAGTGACGGCAAAACCTGCGGTAAACGCCTTCAACCCTGGCAAATCCTTGGAGCGCAGCAGGCCAACGATCTCGGTGTAATGTCTGATGGCGCGCTCATCGTCTTCGAGGATCGCGTGCAGGATGCCGTTATGCGACAGATCCAGCGTGACCTTCGACAATCCGGACAGCTGCACCGAAGCCAGCGCCAGTGACTGAATCTCGATGTCGGCCTCCAGCCCCGCATGACCATAGATCTCGGCGCCGATCTGTAAGGGCTCGCGTGTTGTGTGAAATCCGGACGGGCGCGCATGTAACACACTGCCGGCGTAGCACAGCCGAGTAACCGCCTTGCGGTTGAGCAGATGCGCATCGATGCGCGCGACTTGTATCGTCATGTCGGCGCGCAGGCCCATGGTGCGGCCAGAGAGCTGATCCACCAGCTTGAACATGCGCAGGTCCATGTCCTGATCCGGGAATGGCATCAGCGAATCCACATACTCCAGCATAGGCGGCATGACCAGCTCGTAGCCATAGCGGCGGAACTGGTCCAGCAAAGCGCGCCGCAACTCCTCGGTCTTGCGGGCTTCGGAGGGAAGGACGTCGGCAATGTTCTCGGGAAGTAGCCAATTAGGCATGACAATCTGTACTCAAATCAGGAGTCGGAAACAACCAAACGAAAAGCGAGCAGCAGGATACCAAACAGGATGGCCGTCAGACCAAAAAAACGGATCTGGCCGTCAGACAGGCGGGCTAGCTGCAGGAAGGTCTCTCGCCAGCGGCTCGGTGCCAGGAAGGGGAACAACCCTTCGAACACGCAGAACAAGCCGAATGCGAGCAGCAGGCTGGACGACACCCGGCTACCTGTTATTTGCGGGCACCGCCGGGCGCCTTGAAGTATTTCAAGAACTCCGAATTGGGATCGATCAGCAACACATCACTGCGGGTTTTGAAACTCTCTCGATAGGCTTCAAGACTGCGAGAGAATTTGTAAAAATCCGGGTTTTGCCCAAAGGCCTGCGCGTAGATACGAGCGGCTTTGGCGTCGCCATCACCACGTATCGATTCGGCCTGACGGTAGGCTTCGGCGAGTATCACGGTACGCTGGCGATCTGCATCGGCGCGAATTTTTTCCGACTCGGCAGCACCGGTCGAGCGCAATTCATTGGCGACGCGGGCGCGCTCGGACTTCATACGCTCGTAAACCGAATTGTTGATCTGCTCGACGTAGTCAACGCGCTTCAGTCGAACATCAACGATCTGTCCACCGATCTGCTTGACCTCCTCGGACACCTTGTTGCGGATTGCATCCATCACTTTGCCGCGCTCGCCGGAAATCACCTCACGCACAGTACGCTTGGTAATCTCGTCATTCAATGCTGCCTTGACGATCTGCGCCATGCGGTCCTGGGCGCGCCGCTCGTCGCCACCGAAACTGATGAAGTACAGGCGCGCATCGACGATGCGCCATTTGACGAACGCATCGACGAGGATGTTTTTCTTTTCTGCTGTAATGAAACGATCAGGCTCGGGGGTATCCAGCGTGAGGATACGCTTGTCGAGAAAGATCACGTTCTGGAACGGCGGCGGCAGCTTGAAATGCAGGCCGGGTTCCTTGATCACTGCCTTGACCTCGCCCAGTGCGAACACGATCGCGAACTGACGCTGATCGACCACGAACAAGGTTGACATCAGTATCGCCAGCGCGATCAGGCTGGCAATGACGGTGGAGACGAGACGATTCATCAGCGAGTCTCCCGGTCACGCGAACTGCGGCTGTCGCGGCTTCTGGGTTCGGGCAGTCTCGCACCCTCGACAGCGGGCACGGCACCATCAGCGGATGGCGCCGGCGCCTGCTGCAACGCTGCCGCTGATTCCGCAGCGGTTTGAGCGATGAGCTTGTCAAGCGGCAGGTAGATCATGCTGTTGTTGGACTTGGTATCGACCATGACCTTGGTCGTGCTGGTGAAAATTTGCTGCATGGCCTCGATATACATGCGATCACGAGTCACGGCCGGGGCTTTCTGGTACTCGACCAAAATCTTGCTGAAGCGGGAGGCCTCACCCTCGGCGTTCGCCACCACACGCGAGCGATAACCTTCGGATTCCTGCAGCAACCGTGATGCGGCACCGCGCGCACGGGGCACGATGTCATTCGCGTAGGCCTGACCCTCGTTCTTCTGGCGCTCCCGATCCTGGCCGGCTTTCACCGCATCGTCAAAAGCCGCCTGCACCTGCTCGGGCGGCTGCACGGCCTGCATCGTGACATTGGTGACGAGCACGCCGATCTTGTAGCGATCGAGTATCTGCTGCATCAGCGTGCTGGTATCGAAAGCAACTTTTTCACGGCCCTCGTAGAGCACGAAATCCATCTTCGCCTTACCGACTATCTCTCGGATTGCCGTCTCGGCGACCTCTTTGACTGTCTCTTCCTGATCGCGGTTGTTGAACACCCATTCGGCCGCATCCTTGAGTCGGTACTGCACGGCGAACTGGATATCGATGATGTTCTCGTCATCGGTCAGCATCAGCGATTCACGCGCGAGCTTGTTGCGCACATTGCTGCGATAGCCAACCTCGACCGTACGTACCTGTGAAAGATTGACGACTTCGTGGGTCTGAATCGGATAGGGCCAGCGCCAGTTGAAGCCGGGCTGGGTGGAGTGACTGAATTTGCCAAAGGTCATGATGACACCCGTCTGACCCTCCTGAATGATAAAGAAGCCACTGACCAACCAAAGGAAGCCGATGACCGCTGCCACCACGCCTGCGCTGATGCCGGCACCTCGCGCATCGCCGGGCATGCCACCGCCGTCGCCGCGACCGCCGCCCTTGCCACCAAACAGACGATTCAGGCGCTGATTGAAATCGCGCCACAGCTGGTCAAGATCCGGCGGACCGTCGTTGGGTCGCTGATTGTTCTGGCGGGTTTCCTGGCCATCATCGCCGGAGCCTCTGCCCCAGCGCGGATCATTCAGCGAAAACAGGAGACGAAATTTGTTGATGAGGTGTCCGAGCATGCTGTCGCGTTCCGCGGTATGGTCTTTTTTAATCGAGAGTGAAACGCCGATTCGGGCACGGTGACCACAGGCGTCGTGGTCAGAGGCGAGATCCGGAGGCCAGCTCGGCAGCATCAATGCCGGTGTCGCCCCGCGGATGTCGCATTGGGTCGCCGACAGCCGCCTGCGCGAATTCGGCAATCGCCTGTCTTAGCAAATCAACGCCTTCACCCGAGTGCGCACTGGCAAAAACTCGGCGAATTTTATCATATTCATCACGCTCGATTGCCGGCGGAAGGTCCGCCAGATCGATCTTGTTCCAGACCAGTACCTGGGGCACATGATCGGCCCCAATCTCGGTCAGCACGGCGTTGACCTGCTCGATCTGCTCATTGCGTACGGGGCTCGCGGCATCGACCACATGGAGCAAAAGATCGGCATGAATCGTCTCCTCGAGCGTTGCGCGAAACGCGGCCACCAGCTGGGTCGGAAGGTCGCGGATGAATCCGACCGTATCCGACACGACCACGTTACCGACTTCGCCCAGATGCACACGGCGGGAGGTTGTATCCAGCGTCGCGAAGAGCTGATTGGCGGCATAAACGCCGGCCTTGGTCATGTTGTTGAACAAAGTCGACTTACCCGCATTGGTATATCCGACCAGGGACACGGAGAAGGTATGGTTGCGCTCGCGCGCGCGGCGCTGCGTGGCGCGCTGGCGCTGCAGCTTGTCCAGCTTGGACTGCAACATCTTCACCCGGGCACCGATCAGCCGACGATCTGTCTCGAGCTGGGTCTCGCCCGGACCGCGCAGGCCGATGCCACCCTTCTGGCGCTCAAGGTGCGTCCAGCCGCGAACCAAGCGGGTCGCAAGGTGCTTGAGCTGGGCCAGCTCGACTTGTACTTTGCCCTCATGGCTCTGCGCTCGCTGGGCGAAGATGTCGAGGATGAGACTGGTGCGGTCAACCACTCTGACCTTCAGGTGCCGCTCGAGGTTGCGCTGTTGAGCGGGCGACAAGGCGTGGTTGAAAATGACGAGATCGAGGCCGAGATCAGCCACGGCATCGCCGATCTCGTCCGCCTTGCCCGAGCCGACGAATAGCGCGGCGTCGGGGCCGGCGCGGCGCCCGGTAATGCTTGCAATGGGCTCTGCGCCGGCCGATTTTGCCAAAAGAGAAAGCTCTTCCAGGCTGGCGAGGAAATCACCCTTGCCAAAGTCAACACCTACCAGCGCGGCTCTCATCAGATGGATTCCGGCCGGCGAGGCCTCGGGAAGCTTATTCGGAATCGGAATCGGCGTTCAGATTGACCGCACGGGCGGGCACGACGGTCGAGATAGCGTGCTTGTACACCATCTGGGTCACGGTGTTGCGCAGCAGTACAACGTACTGATCGAACGACTCCACGTGTCCCTGTAGCTTGATGCCGTTTACCAGATAGATGGATACAGGAACGTGCTCTTTTCGTAAGGCATTCAGGAAAGGGTCCTGAAGCAGTTGCCCTTTATTGCTCATGGAAGCTCCGTTTTATTGTCAAGTTCAGCAGATTGGGATGGTGCAAAAAAATGCAAGCACCAGAAAAAGGTCCACGACGCGAATGTAATCGATTTTGCCGCACACTGGCAAACGACATGGGGGAAAACGCGAATCTATTCCTGTCTGGAAAAAGGGTTTTTGCCTGAACGTAACTCTATGCGTAATGGTGTACCCGTCAGAGAAAAACTTTCGCGAAAATGTTTCTCCAGATAACGCTTGTAATTCGCATCGATAGCTTCGAGCGCATTACCGTGAATAACAATCACTGGAGGATTTTGTCCGCCCTGGTGCGCATAACGAAGCTTGGGCCGCACCGAACCTCTGCGCCGAGGCTGTTGATGATCGATCGCCTCCTGCAGCGCACGCGTGAGCTGAGGTGTGGGAAGTTTTGCCATCGCCGCTGCATAGGCGGCATCAATCGATTTCATTAATGGTGCAATTCCTGAGGCTTTGAGCGCAGAAATAAAATGCAGTTTCGCGAACGCGAGGAAGCCAAGCTTGCGATCGATCTCGCGCTTGATATGGTCGCGTTGATCCGAGGTCAAGCCATCCCATTTGTTCACACCCACTACCAGTGCGCGGCCCGCCTCCAGCACAAAACCAGCGATGTGAGCGTCCTGCTCTGATATATCCTGTTGCGCATCCAGTAGTAGCAGCACGACATTCGCTTCCGAGATCGATTGCAGTGTCTTCACTACGGAGAATTTTTCGATAGCCTCGAACACCTTACCCTTTCGTCGTATGCCGGCCGTGTCAATCAGCGAGTAATGCTTGCCGTTGCGCTCGAAGGGTATTTCGATCGAGTCACGCGTCGTGCCCGGCATATCGAATGCAATCACTCGCTCTTCGCCCAAGAGGGTGTTGACCATCGTAGACTTGCCAACATTCGGTCTGCCGACGACGGCGATGCGAATACCTTTTGCGGCAGGTATTTCTTCTTCTTGTTGCGCTTGCGCTTTGGTCGCCATATTCAGCGCCTGCTCAACGAGATCAGCAACACCATCGCCATGCGCAGCCGAGATCACATACGGATCGCCCAGACCAAGCTCATAGAAATCTGCGGTGACCGAGGTGTACTTCATGCCCTCAGACTTGTTCACCACCAACATCACCTGGGTGCCGGACTTGCGCAGAAAATCCGTGATGGTCTTGTCATGCGGCGTCAGACCTTGTCTGCCATCAACCAGAAATACGACCACATCGGCTTCGGCAACCGCCTGCTTGGTCTGCTTCGCCATCTCATGCAGGATGCCATCCTTGGCGACTGGTTCAAAGCCACCGGTGTCGATCACGAGAAAGGGATGCGCACCTATCCTGCCCTCGCCATAGTGACGATCGCGTGTCAGTCCCGGCAGGTCGGCCACCAGCGCATCGCGGCTCCGTGTGAGGCGATTGAACAAGGTTGATTTGCCGACGTTAGGTCGGCCGATGAGTGCTATTACCGGCTTCATGAAAATCTCCGGGGAGCCGGGGGACACTAAGCCGTGCCCCAAGGCTCCCCGTCAGGTGCCGGCCATGCCGGCGTGTTAGTGATTTATGGGTGTCGCGCTTAGTCAGAGGCAACAGCCATCAGCTTGCCATCTTGAGTCTGGATGATCAGGCTCGATCCTGCGACCAGCGGCGTAGCGCGGACGGCACTACCATCGGTCGACAAGCGGGCCAGCATCGCACCGTCCTCGCGCGAAAGAAAATGCAAATAGCCTTGGCGGTCGCCGACCACGACTGCGCGTCCGAACGACACCGGCGCTGATAGTCCACGCCATGCAAGGCTGGTGTTGCGCCAGAGGTTGCTTCCTGATTCGCGCGAGAAAGCCTGCAGATTGCCTTTGTCGTCAGCGGCAAACACATAGCGCTGATCGATACCGGGGCCGACCGCCGCCGACAATTCTCTCGCCCAACGCAAGGTGCCATTGCCGGCATCGACGCAGGCAATACGGCCCTGATATGAGGTCGCGCAGATATCGCGTTCCAGCAATGCCGGTGTGCCGGACACATCAGAGACGCGCTCCAGCTCGGTGGCGCCGCGTGGCTCGGCCACTGCGACTTCCCAGCGCGGCGATCCGCTTAGAGCGGACAACGCGAGTAGACGGCCTGCTGGCAAGCCCACGAACGCCAAACCGTCAGAGACAACGATGCCGGGCGCGGCATGCAACGACAGTGCCGGCGTGTTGCGCTGCAAGTACCAGCGACGATTTCCTGTGCCGGCATCGAGTGCAACGATACGGTTGTCCAAACTGCGCACGACTACCGTGCCATTGCCAATCGCGGGCGCCGACAGCACTTCGGTGGAGGCATCGAATTTCCATCGCTTTTGGCCTGATGCCGCATCAAATGCCTGCACCACCCCCTCGGCGCCCGCGACAACGACTGTGCCACCATCTGCAGCGACGCCTGATACCAGACGAGTACCCGTGTTGATTTTCCAGCCAATCTTGCCATTCGACGGGTCGATGCTCATCAGCTCGCCATTCTCATTGGCGGCGAACAAGCGATCTTCACTGTAGGCCGGACGAAGCACCTGATTGTCCGCCTTGCCAACATTCACCGACCAAACAACGCGAACGGCCATACTTGGCGTGAAACTCATCAGCGGCGTGGGAGAATTCTTTGGCTTGCTGGCAAAGGGATTCAGCGAGGAGCAAGCCGCGAGCATGACAGCCACCGCGAAGAGCGCAATACGATTCATCATGGGTATCATGTCAGCGCTCAGCCTGCAGTGGACGTTTTGCCGCCGAGCGCATCAAGCTTCAGCTGAATCAATTGACGCGCCGGGTTCTTGATCTCGGTTTTTTCCAGCGCTGCCTGAAATTCCTTGCGTGCTTCCTCGGGCTTGTTCTGCGCGTACAGCAAATCGCCCTTGCGATCTGCCACCAGCGCGGCAAACTGCTCAGGGAAATCCCATGCCAGCGCCTTGAGTCCTTCATCGTAGGCTTTTTCATCGAGCAGCACGCCGGCCAGTCGTATGCGTGCAATCGCCTTGAACTCATCGCTCTTGCCGTGATCCAGCACCCATTGCAGATGCGTTTTCGCAGTCTTCATGTCGTCCGCATCGAACGCGGATTTGGCCGCAGTCAGCGCCGCCATTTGTGCATACGGTGTACCGCTGAACTTGTCCTTGATGTCTTCGGCGGCGCGCGCTAGCTTCGCCGGGTCTTGTGCATCGGCTGCCTTGACGACTTCTTCGTAGAGCATCGCCGCCTTGCCCGACTGATCGCGCTGATAGTATTTCCAGCCGCTCCAGCCGGCAAACGACAGCAGCGCCGCCGTCACCACCCAGATGACCAGGTTGCCGTATTGGTTCCACCACGCCTTGAGCGTGGCGATCTGTTCTTGTTCTTCGAGATCGTAAGCCATGAGTAGTCTCAATGATGGGTGTGAATCTGGCCCGCGTGAATATGGCCATGGTCGTGATCGCCGTCCGCGGTCATGTGATCGATCAGATGATCAGCGACTGCATCCAGTGCGACGCTGCGCTGATTGTCGGACGCGTCCGCATCGCGCAGATACTTGATCGTCGCAGTACCGTTCGCGACTTCATCTTCGCCAAGAATGATCGCGTAAGCTGCGCCACTGGCATCGGCTCGCTTCATCTGCGATTTGAAGCTGCCCGCACCGCCAGCCGCCGCGCAATGTAGCACAACATCGAGTCCGGCATCGCGCAGGCGCTCTCCCAACGTGAACGACTGCAGCTGCGCGGCGTCACCCTGATGCACCAGATACACATCGCACTGGCTGCGCGACATGTCGCTGGAGGTCGCCTTCATCAGCTCCAGCAGCCGCTCGACGCCCATGGCAAAACCCACCGCCGGAGTCGGCTTGCCACCAAAGATCTCGACGAGCGGATCATAGCGACCGCCGCCACACACCGTGCCCTGAGAGCCGAGCTGATCGGTGATCCATTCGAACACGGTGCGGTTGTAATAATCCATGCCGCGCACGAGGCGCGGGTTGATGGTGAACGGAATGTTGTTATGTCCGAGCAGGCGCTGCACGCCCTCGAAGTGCGCACGCGACTCATCGCCCAGATATTCGATCAACTGAGGAGCATTGTTTACCAGTTCCTGCATGGTCGGATTCTTGGTGTCGAGAATACGCAGCGGATTGCTGTGCAAGCGGCGCTGGGCATCGGCGTCGAGTTGCTCTTTGTGCTGCTCGAAATAGGCGATCAGGTCAACGCGATGCGCTTGACGCTCTTGGGCATCGCCTATCGAATTGATCTCAAGGCGTATGCCGCTCAGACCCAGGTCGTCCCACAGGCGCTGGCACAGCATGATCAGCTCGGCATCAATGTCGGGTCCGGTAAAACCCACGGCTTCCGCACCCACCTGATGAAATTGCCGGTAGCGGCCACGTTGCGGACGCTCATGACGGAACATGGGGCCCTCGTACCATAAACGCTTGGGGCCATCATAGGTAAGGTTATGCTCCAGCACCGAGCGCACCACCCCGGCCGTGCACTCTGGGCGCAAGGTCAGCTCATCACCATTCATGCTGTCGGTAAATGAGTACATCTCTTTTTCAACGATATCGGTCACCGTTCCGAGGCCACGTGCAAACAAGGAGGTAGGCTCGACGATGGGCGTGCGTATCTGCTGATAGCCATAGCTGCGCAACACGGATTGAACGGTATTTTCAAACAACTCCCACAACGGAGCATCCTCGGGGAGGATGTCGTTCATTCCCTTGACGCCGAGAATTTTCTCGCTTTTCTTGGTATCTGCCATGTGCTCTTAACCGTTTACTGGTGGCCGTATCGTGTCTGGACATAGTCCAGCACAATCGCCTGAAATTCTTCCGCAATACGCTCACCCCTGAGCGTGACCGTCTTTTGCCCATCCACGAATACCGGTGCAGCAGGTGACTCGCCCGTGCCAGGCAGACTGATGCCGATATTGGCGTGCTTGGATTCGCCGGGGCCATTGACGATGCAGCCCATGACGGCCACGTTCATCTCTTCAACTCCCGGATACTTGCCCTTCCATACGGGCATCTGCTCTCGCAGGTAGGTCTGTATGCGATCTGCCAGCTCCTGAAACACGGTGGACGTCGTTCGTCCGCAACCGGGACAGGCAATGACCATTGGCGTGAATTTGCGCAAGCCCATGGTCTGCAAAATTTCTTGCGCGACGATGACTTCGCGGGTGCGGTCGCCACCGGGCTCTGGCGTCAGAGAAATACGTATCGTATCGCCTATACCCTCTTGCAGCAGCACCGAGAGTGCCGCCGTGGAGGCAACGATGCCTTTGCTGCCCATACCCGCTTCGGTCAGACCAAGATGCAGCGGATAGTCGCAGCGCCGAGCAAGTTCACGGTACACCGCGATCAAATCTTGCACGCCAGATACTTTGCATGAGAGCACGATACGGTCGCCCGGCAAGCCAAGCGCCTCCGCGCGTTTTGCATTGTCGAGTGCGGAAGTCACGAGCGCCTCGTACATGACTGCCTGCGCGTTCCAGGGCTCCGCGCGCTGGGCATTCTCATCCATCACTCGCGCAAGCAAAGCCTGATCGAGACTGCCCCAGTTCACGCCAATGCGCACAGGCTTCTGATATTTGCAGGCGACTTCGATCATCTGCGCGAACTGCGTGTCGCGCTTCGCGCCCTGCCCCACATTCCCAGGATTGATCCGGTACTTGGACAAGGCTTCTGCGCACTCGGGATACTGTGTCAGCAGCTGGTGACCGTTGTAATGAAAATCACCGACCAGCGGCACATCGATATCCATGCGATCGAGCTGCTCACGAATCGCGGGCACGGCTGCCGCTGCTTCGGGGGTATTCACGGTGATTCGCACCACTTCCGAGCCCGCACGTGCAAGTTCTTTTATCTGGATCGCTGTGCCAATCGCATCGGCGGTGTCAGTATTGGTCATCGATTGCACCATGATTGGTGCGTCGCCGCCGACCGCAACCACCTTGTCGCCGTGACGGACCTCGACCTGGCGAGTGCGATGCCGCGTGAGCGGACCAGAGGGAATCGGAGATGCCGGGCAAGATGCGTTCATCGCTGCCTCACTTGATACTAAGTTTGGACACATTGTCGCGGGCAACGGCTTTGAGGTTCAGCAGCTGGCCACGCAACCGCGCCTCGACCGCCGCCGCATTGCCGATGACCAGTACCGATGGCTCGGTGATGTCGAATGCCGCCGTGGTACCGCCCATCATCAGTTGCGACACGATGCGTTCGCCACTGACCGTCGTAAGCTCAACCCATGCATCCTCGCGCAGCTTGAGCTGTAGCGCAGGTGCGGTAGCTGGTGCCGGCGGCGGCTTGGCGATGCCGGGCTCTGCCGCAGCCAACAGAGTGTCACCAGACTCAGTCTGCTCTGCGTTGGCCGATGAGGCCCCAAAGAACTCGCCCAGTCCCAGATCGGGTAATTGAATCTCGGCCATTAGCTGGTCCATCGGCGGAATCTGCACCCACTGCGAGCGATACGCTTCGAATCCGGCGGCGAAACCTGCCACCAGCAATACCATCGCAAGAATAATCCTGTTGCGCCATTTGCTCTTGCGGGGCGGTGGCGCCGACGGACGGCCGGGGAAACCATTGGATGGCAAGGGACGACGCAGCACCATGGGCCCCTGAGCAGGATTGGGCTCGCGGGCCACCATTTCCAGCAAAGGCTCAGGATCAAGTCCCAGTGCCTTCGCGTAGGAGCGAATAAAGCCGCGCACGCTAGACATGCCGGGCAATGAGGCAAAGTCATTCGCTTCGAGTGCGCTGACCTGACGCGGTGTGAGCTTCAGCCGCGTGGCTGCTTCTTCGAGAGACCAGCGCAATTCCTCGCGCCGGGCAGCGAAAACTTCGCCGGGAAGTACATCGGGAGCCACCCATGCGAGTTCGAGGGCCACAGACGCTGACTCGTCTGCGATCTCGGATGCAGCTGCGGCGGTCTCCGCGCCGGTCTCTACTGCAGCCTGTATTGCAACCTCTTCCGTGGCGATGTCCACCGCAGTTCCTGCTGCGGTTTCCTCGGCAGTTTCTGCTGAGGCTTCTGCTGAGGCTTCTGCTGAGGTTTCTGCAGCGGTAACGTCTGCCGTTTGCACAGCGACGGCCACTGCAGATGCCGGAGCGGGCGCGTCAACGGACGCCGCATTCGTGTCGGACAGCTGTACCTCGCCAGAACCGAGCAGTCCGGTCAGGTCATTCGCTTTGTCGGGTTCTTTATCTTTCATTCGCGTTGTCCAGCACGGAACCACGCTCGCGCGCGGTGCCAGAGAAACGTTTTTTCAATTGCTGCGCAATGCTCTGCTCGGCAGCGGTATCGCCGAGCTTGCGCTCTATGGCCATCGCCATCAGGTAATCGTCTGTCTCAGGACGATCGCCCGACAAGACGCGCAGCATGTGAACTTTCGCCCGGTGATAGTCGCCGGCCTCGAAGGCAAGGTGTGCGAGGCTCGCGTGCGCACCCAGCTGACTGGGGTCAACCCTGAGCGCCTGACGAAAAAATTCGGCCGCCTCATCGCGTCGACCAGCGCGCTCACTGCATCGCCCGGCGTTCAGCAGTGCCTTGCCCGGTGTCGCGTAGCTGCGGTTGGCCAGCGCGCGCCTGAAATAGCGCTGTCCTTCGTCGTAGTGACCGATCTCGCACAGCAGCCAACCCATATTATTGAGCAGGCCAGGATGGTCTGGCTCTGCCTGCAATGCCTGCTTCAGGCTGCGGGTGGCAGCACCGGAGTCGCCCTGTTGCATCAGCACGAGCGCGCGCAGCCCAAGCACATCTGCACGCCGCTGACCGGTCAGATAGGCCTGATCGAGCTCCGCCAGTGCCGTCGCATACTGACCCTCGGCAAAATACGCCGAGGCCAGCTGAAGGCGAATATCGGCGCGACGCTGCGCATCGGCCTGGTGCGCACCACGTGATGGTGCGTCGGCGGGTATGCTTTCGCAACCGGCGAGCGCGATTAGCACGCTCGCCAACAAAAAAAGTGACCCGCGCATCAGTCAGAAATCTCCACGATGAGGCCAAAATCCTTGCCGTATTTCTGCTGGTATTCCGTCATCTTTTGCATGCGCTGCTGCACTCGGGTGCGGTCCTGGACTTCGCCGGCCAGCTGCCCGCAGGCGGCATCGATATCGTCACCGCGCGTCTTGCGCACAGTGGTCACGATGCCGGCATCCATCAGAATTTGGGCGAACGCCTTGATGCGTGGATTTGGCGAACGTCGGAGTCCGGACTCGGGGAACGGGTTGAAGGGAATCAGGTTGAATTTGCACGGCACGTCGGCGACCAGCGCCATCAGTTCGCGCGCATGCTTGTCGCTATCGTTCACGCCATCCAGCATGCAGTATTCAAAGGTAATGAAATCACGCGGAGCAAATTCAAGGTAGCGCTGACAGGCGCTCATCAGCTCGCGCAGAGGATATTTTTTGTTCAGAGGCACCAGCTCGTCACGCAGCGCGTCATTCGGTGCATGCAGTGATACCGCGAGCGCTACGGGGCAATCCTGTGAGAGCTTGTCGATCATGGGCACCACACCGCTGGTGGATACCGTGACACGGCGGCGTGACAGGCCGTAGGCGTTATCGTCGAGCATCAACCGTAGCGCGGCAATGGTCGGCTCATAGTTGAGCAAAGGCTCGCCCATGCCCATCATCACCACGTTGGTGATTTGTCGCTCACCCTTGGGACCGGCGGGCACAGCCTTGCTGCGCCTGAGCAGCGACTCGGCCATCCACAATTGCCCGATGATTTCACCGGTGGAGAGGTTGCGCGAGAAGCCCTGCTTACCTGTCGAGCAGAAACGACAATTGACCGCACAGCCAGCCTGCGTCGACACGCAGAGCGTGCCGCGAGTTTCTTCGGGGATGAATACGCACTCGACTGCATTGCCATTGCCCACATCCAATAGCCACTTGCGCGTGCCATCAGAGGACAGGTTGTCGCTGATGATGTCCGGCGCCGAGACCGTAGCGCGAAGCATGAGTTTTTCACGTAGCGATTTGGCCAGATCGGTCATGGCATCAAAATCGCACTCGCCGAACTGGTGAACCCAGCGCTGCAACTGCTTGGCGCGGAAAGGCTTCTCACCCAGCTCGCTGCACCAGCGCGCCAGCGCCGGCGGATCGAGATCGAGCAGATTGGTGGTTGCCGCCATGACGATATCTCCTGATGCCACGCGTGATGGCGGCTACCGTTGGTCCCGCGCCGATCAGCGCGAGTAGACGTTCAGCGACGGGAAGAAGTAGCTTATCTCGACCTTGGCCGTGTCGGGGCCGTCGGAGCCGTGTACTGCGTTGGCATCGATGGAATCGGCAAAATCGGCTCGGATGGTGCCTTTGTCAGCCTTCTTCGGATCGGTAGCGCCCATCAGGTCGCGGTTCTTCAGGATCGCATTCTCGCCCTCGAGTACCTGCACCATCACCGGGCCGGAAATCATGAAGTCGACCAAATCCTTGAAGAATGGGCGTTCGCGGTGCACCGCGTAGAAACCCTCGGCCTCGGCGCGGGAGAGCTGCATCATGCGCGCAGCGATGATTGTCAGGCCAGCGCCTTCGAACCGAGAGTAGATCTGTCCAATCACGTTTTTCGCCACAGCGTCGGGTTTGATGATCGACAGGGTGCGCTCGATTGCCATCTGTAAAAACTCCAATAATATTAAGGGGTTAAGGAAATTGCAGGGAATCCTGATTAACCTAGGATTTTAGCATGAATGGAGGTTCAAATGGCCCATTAGCAAAGCGTTTTGAGTCGGCTGGTATTGAAAATATCGGATAGACTCTCATATTCAGATTGGGTTAAATTATGCTTTTGGCAGTGTCGCGCTGGTTTGGCGCTTGCTGTCAGAGTGCTAACGTATCCACCTCACACAGGAGCATTTTATTTATGGATCAGCAACTTCAAGGTATGTACGGCGCGGCCAGCGATGTTTTCGCGGTTCGTCATCGCGTGCTGAGGAACACCTATTGGCTGCTGGCGCTGTCCATGATTCCGACCGTGCTCGGCGCCTGGATCGGCGTGCAGTTGAAATTCTCTCTGTTCGCTGGCAGCCCGATGATCAGCTTCATCGCCTTTTTGGCGATCGCTTTCGGCTTCTTCTATGCGATTGAAAGAACCAAGGACTCCGGCCTCGGCGTTGCTGTGCTGCTGGGCTTTACCTTCTTCATGGGCTTGATGCTGTCAAGACTGATCGAGCAGATCCTGCATTTCTCTAATGGGGCCTCGCTGATCATGACTGCTTTCGGCGGCACCGCGATCATCTTTGCTGTCATGGCGTCGATCGCCACGACCAGCAAGCGTGATTTTTCCGGTCTGGGTAGCTGGCTGTTCGCTGGTGTGATTGTGCTACTGCTGGCTGGTATCGCAAACATCTTCCTGCAGATGCCCCTGCTACAGGTTGTGATCTCGGCGATTGCCGTGATGATTTTCTCCGCCTATATCCTGTTCGACGTGCAGCGCATCATCAACGGCGGCGAAACGAATTACATCACTGCCACGCTGGCGATCTATCTCGATCTGTACAACATCTTCGTGCACCTGCTGGCTCTGCTGGGCATTCTGGGCGGCGAGCGTGACTGATGCGCCAAACTGATACGCGCAACTGATACCTCCGCTGCATCAGCAAAAGCGCCGACCTCGGGTCGGCGTTTTTCTTGGCGATCCATGTGGGGTATTCAATCGGCCGGCAGGATTTTCAATCAACTCTGTCGAACACAGCGATCGACTCCACGTGTGCGGTATGCGGAAACATGTTCACCACGCCCGCCTGAGACAATCGGTAGCCCGCCTGGCTGACCAGCACGCCTGCATCCCGCGCCAACGTCGATGGGTTGCATGACACATAGACCAGACGAAGCGGACGTGATCCCGGATCGGTGTCTTTCAAACTGGCCAGTGCCAGACTGACATCAATCGCACCCTCGCGCGGCGGATCAATCAGCATGCGGTCGAACCTGCCCAGCGCCCGTAAATCGTCGGCAGTAAACCCGAACAGATTGCGGCTGTGGAACCTAGTCTTGGCCTCCAGTCCGTTCAATCGTGCATTCTCCAGCGCGCGGGCCACCAGCGAATCGCTGCCCTCGATGCCGACCACTTCCTTCGCCAGCGTGGCAAGTGGCAGGGTGAAATTGCCGAGGCCACAAAACAGGTCAGCGACACGGTCCTGCGGCTGCACATCCAGCAAGCGAATCGCTCGCTGCACCAGTACGCGATTGATCTGGTGATTCACTTGGGTAAAGTCAGTCGGTCTGAACGGCATGCGCACGCCGAACTCAGGCAGCAGATATTCGAGCGCACTGTCCGCAGGATGAAACGGAGCGGCAGTATCCGGACCCTTGGGCTGGAGCCAAAAATGGATGTGCCATGCATCCGCAAAGGCGATCAGCCGTTGTCGGTCGTGCTCGGACGGCGGCTCCAGCACACGCAACACCATCACGATCACTCGGCCCTCGGCGCCCTCACCCACAGCCAGCTCGATCTGCGGCAGACGGTCGCGAATGGACAAGCCCTCGATCAGCGTGCGCATGGGCAGCAGCATCGCCGACACTTCCTGCGGCAGGACCTGGCAGCGCGTCATGTCGGCGACGTAGCTTGATCGTTTTTCATGAAAACCGATCAGCACGCCGCCTTTCTTGGGTACATAACGCACAGATAAACGCGCACGAAAACGATAGCCCCAGTTCGGCCCCTGCACCGGACGCAACAGGGTCTCGGCGCGCACTCTACCCAGATGATGAAGATTGTCTTCCAGTACTCGCTGCTTGATCGCCACCTGTGCAGAGGGCTCGAGATGCTGCATCGCGCAGCCGCCACAGAGCCCGAAGAACTCGCATTTTGGCGTCACGCGCAGCGCGGATTCATGCAAGAGCTCGGTCATGTCAGCCGCTTCCCATTTGGGCTTGCGACGGTAGGACTTGAAGCGCACACGCTCGCCGGGCAATGCGCCTTCGACAAAGATCACTTTGCCGGGGCTGCCATCATCATTGGCGAGATGGCCGATGCCGCGCGCTTCCATGTCGAGCGACTCGATCTGCAGTATGTCTTGCATAAAACGGAGTGAAATAAGTCAGCGGAGCGACAAAACACTCGATTGTAACGCGCGTGTGCAGCGCAAGAGTCCCACCAGCGAAGGGCTGTGCGAGTCGCTTACTTTTCTGCTGGCCAGGCGGCCAGATACTCGCGCCAGTGGCGCGCTTGCAGGGATTCGAGCGAACTCCTCACCAGCGCCAGCTCGGCGTCGTAGGCCGCGCGCGTCAGCTGTGCGCGCATTAGCTGATAGCGGCAATAGACAAGGTAGGTATTCACGACATCGGTCTCGCAGTAATCGCGTATCTGCTCAAGCCGGCCCTCTTGATACAGAGTCCAGACCTGCGAGCCATCGACGCCTAGCTTGCCGGGAAAGCCGCATAGCTTGGCCAGATCATCCAGTGGTGCATTGGCCCTTCCGGTATACATCGCCAGATGATCCATCAGATCCAGATGGCGAGAGTGATAGCGAGACAGGTAATTATTCCATTTGAAATCACGATCTTCATCACCCTGCTCCCAGTAGCGAGAGGCGCTGATACCGTGAATCAGCGCTCTGTAATGCAGCACCGGTAAATCAAAACCACCGCCATTCCATGACACCAGCTGCGGTGTGTAGCGATCAATGATCTTGAAAAAATCCTGTACCAGCTTTGCCTCGCCATCTTCCAGACTACCCAGTGAGCGCACGCGAAAGCCCTCGTCATCGCGAAACACGCACGAGATCGCCGCGACGCGATGCAGATGATGCTGTAGAAAATCAGAGCCCGTCTTCTCGCGCCTTGCGGCAAACGCCTGCGCGGCGACCTCCCCATCGGAAACCTCGGTGCCGAGTCCGGCAAGCGAGCGAAGACCGGCCACATCGGGAATCGTCTCGATGTCGAACACCAAGACCGGGATCACAGCAACGCGTCCTTGCCGACACCGCGCGCGAGCATGGCGCGCTTGAGCCTGATCAGGCCATCCTGTTGGATCTGTCTCACTCTCTCTCGGGTCACTCCCATCTCCTCGGCAAGCTCTTCCAATGTGGCCGGGCTGCCGTTATCAATGCCAAAACGACGCATGATCACCTGCCGCTGTTTGGCGGGAATCGTGCTCAGCCAGTGACGCACCAAGGTGATCATCTCATGATGCTCGGCATCGGCCTCTGGCCCTTGCTGAGCACCATCGGCAAGGATGTCGAGCAAGCTGGAATTCGGATCGCCGTCAATGGGCGTATCCAGCGACGTGACATGGTCGGCCATACCCAGTGTCTCCCGCACCTCATCGACGCTGCGCTCAACCAGATGCGCGATATCCTCCAGCCGCGCGTCGTGGCCACCGAACAAGCGAGATTCAAGATGATATTTTGCCCTCAGTACCTGATTGAGTTCGCGAATCCGGTGTACGGGCAAGCGTATGGTTCGCGCCTGATTCATGATCGCCCGCTCGATGCTCTGACGAATCCACCACGTCGCATAGGTCGAAAACCGGAAGCCCCGCTCAGGCTCGAACTTGCTGATCGCATGCATCAGCCCGAGGTTGCCTTCTTCTATCATGTCCAGCAGCGCCACACCGCGATCGATGTAGTGCTTGGCAATCGAGACGACCAGCCGGAGGTTGTGCTCAATCATCACCTGCCGCGCGCTGAAGTCGCCCTGCTTGGCCCGGGTGGCGAAGTGAACCTCCTGCTCCTGAGTCAGCAGCGGCCGCAGACCAATGCGGTTCAAATAACGCTGCGTCGCATCGCCAGATAGCTCAGTCTGCAGCAACGCGCGGAACTCCCGAAGACTTGTCTCATTGATGAGAAACTCGCTTTCCTCGACGGAGGGATCACCGGTAAATTCTTCGATCTCGTCCCGCTCTGGCTGATCGGAATTGTCGGAAAGATCGAAGGAATGACTCATGATGGCTATCGGCTGGGCAGCATGCTCACAGGATCGACCGGCTTGCCTAGCTGCCGGATCTCGAAGTGAAGTTTCACCATGTCGGTATCGGTGTCGCCCATCTCGGCGATACGTTGTCCCCTGGCGACTGTTTGACCTTCCTTCACCAGTATAGTTTTGTTGTGAGCATACGCAGATACGAGCCCATCGCCGTGATCGACGATCACCAGGTTGCCATAGCCGCGCATGTTTTTCGCGTACAGCACGGTGCCGTCGCCCGCAGCATTGACGGCTTGACCGGACTGACCAGCAATATCGATCCCTTTGCGGCTGGGATCAAAATTGCCGACGATGCGACCTTCGGTCGGCCAGCTGAACTTGCTGGCTGCAATCGCGTCAGGCTTTTTGGGAGTGTCCAGCGCGCGCGCTGCCGAGGGCTCCCCGCGCTGCATATCCGCCCAGGCTTGGTCGGTATAAGCGACTTTGCTGCCGAGCGGCGTGCTCTTAAGACTCGGCAAACCCGAGGCAGACGAACTGCTCGAGACCGGCTTAGCCTCCAGCGGCTTGGCCTCGAGCCCGGTGTCCATAGGCACAGAGGAGACTTGCGTTCCTTCTGCAGGCGCAACGCGCAGTACCTGTCCTACCTTGATGTCGTTCGGGTTGGATAAATTATTCCAGTCGGTGATGTCGCGTACCGACTGGCTGAATTGCTGGGCGATCTTGCGCAGCGTGTCGCCCTTTTTCACGGTGTAGAAACCGGGCGCATCGGGAGCAAGCGATTCCGCCGTGCTTCGATCTTTTTGATCTCTCTGATCTTTCGATTTCGCGGCGTTGCGGGCGGCCGTGCGGTCGTCAATCGGTGCGCGCGAGGGCATCTCGGCGCAAGCAGCCAACAGCAGCAAGAGCGCGAGGGCGATGATTTTTTTCTGCATGGTTTGCATGTTGTTCAGAATATTCGCATTGGCCAGTCTGTGCACCAATAAGCTGTCTCGTTAGGTTGATGGCAAGGCGGCCGTCCCGCAGACAGAGCAAATTCACGGCAAGCTACTGACAACGCCGCTAGCAGCCTGCCAAGACAGATTGCACTGGGTAAGTTCAGCCGAAAGTCCCAGGGCGCAACGGAACAAAATGGCAGCGTTCCAGCGTCTCGGTCGTCCATTCGTTCCGCTTGATCCGCCTGATCAGCTTGAGCACCTGATTTCGTACACCCACTGGCGCCACCAGCCTGCCACCGACCGCAATCTGGTCCAGCAAGGCCTGGGGCACTTCGAGACCTGCTGCCGCCAGAATGATGCCATCGAATGGCGCCAGCTGTGGAAGTCCCAGCATACCATCGCCGTAGTGCAGCCTCAGATTGGGAATCAGGAGTGCGCGCAGATTGCGGCGCGCCTGTTCATGCAGTGGCCGTATGCGCTCTATGGTGTAGACCTGATTGGCAATCTGCGCCAGCACTGCTGCCTGATAGCCGCAGCCGGTACCGATCTCGAGCACACGTGGCACTTTTCCCTCAATGCCATCGCGAATCACCTCGATCATGCGCGCAACGATATAGGGTTGCGAAATCGTCTGGTGGTAACCAATCGGCAGCGACGCATCGATGTATGCCTGACTGGCCAGTCCGGGCTCGACAAAAAAATGACGAGGTACCGCTTCCATTGCCGCCAGTACCGTCGCATCCTGAATGCCTTGCTGGGACAGACGCTGCACCATCGCCCGCCGCACGGCGTCGGACACCAGCGGCGAATTGACGACGCCGGTCTCGGCAAGCGGTCGCGGCGGTGGTTTGGGCAGGACGGCGGAGGAGGATGCCACCGCCCCGCTGGCAACAGGCGCTGACGCAGATGGCTGCGGGCTGTGCTGAGCCGCATTGCGCGTCGCAGTCTGCAAGCTGTTCAGCCGCGGCGCAGATGACGCGCGCTGACGATCGGCGCGACCGGTCAACTGATCAAGCGTCAGCGGAAAACGTCTTTTCGGAGGATCTTGATCCTTGCTCATGCCAGCGACCGCCTGAGTCGCTCGAGCTGAGCCGAGTGCGTGAGATCGATCTGCAGCGGAGTCACCGATATCCAGCCATGGGCGGTGGCGTGGAAATCCGTGCCTTCGCTGGCCTCCTTGGCCTTGCCCGCCGGCCCGATCCAGAAAATCTCATTGCCATGCGGATCGCGGCTCTTGATCACGGGCTCGGACTCGTGCCGTTTTCCCAAGCGGGTGGGCACCACCTTCTGCAACTCGGCATAGGGGCGGTTAGGAATGTTCACGTTCAGCAGGAAAGGGCGCTCAAGGTCGTCCAGTCTGCGCATCACAAAATCACGGGCCGCATCAGCGGCATCATCAAGATGCGCCCAGCCATGATCCACCTGCGAAAACGCAATGGCAGGAATGCCGAACAAAAAGCCCTCGGTCGCCGCCGCTACGGTGCCGGAGTACAGCGTGTCATCACCCATGTTCTGCCCCTGATTGATGCCGGACACGACCAGATCGGGCCGCTCATCGAGGATGCCCGTCAGCGCGATATGCACGCAGTCGCTCGGCGTGCCATTGATTGAATAAAAGCCATTGGCAGAGCGCATCACTCGTAACGGACGGTCGAGCGTCAAGGAGTTCGATGATCCTGAGCGATTGCTGTCCGGGGCGACGACGACGATATCGGCGACTGCCGCGAGCCTATCCGCCAGTGCGTTGATGCCGGGGGCCAGATAACCGTCGTCGTTACTGATGAGGATTTTCATGGGGCGGATTTTACCTGAACGCAGGCGCGTTAAATCCCGGGTTTGAGTACGATCAAATATGATCTGGCTCCGACGCGCTGAGTGTGGCATTCACCCAGCTTTTCAGGGAAGCCTATCGGTCGATGTCAAGCCATCCGGAATCTTGAGCTGCCAAGTAAAGCTGCTGCTGAGAAAAGGTCCGGCGTGTTTACTCCGAATCCGTTGCTGGCGCGTTTTGCAGGAAAGCCTGCACCGTGGCCAACTCTCGGCTGCGGGCGAACGGCGGCAAGCTTTGCCAGATGCGACGCCCGTAGGGCTTCGAGATCAGTCGCGGATCGCAAATCATCAGCACGCCCCGGTCGCGCTCATCACGAATCAGACGTCCGGCGCCCTGCTTCAGACTGATGATGGCCTCGGGTAGCTGATGATGCATGAAGCCATTCAGTCCACGCTTCTCCATGTCGGCGATGCGAGCCGCGAGCACCGGATCATCCGGCGGCGCGAACGGCAGCTTGTCGATGATGACGACGGACAGTGCATCACCACGCACATCCACCCCTTCCCAGAAACTCTGGCTGCCAATCAGCACCGCATTACCCGCGGAGCGAAAGCGAGACAACAACTCAGTGCGCCCCAGCTCGCCCTGCACCAGCAAGGGCCACGGTAACTGCTGCGTCGCGAAAGCCTCACGCAACAGCTCGGCCGCGCGTTTGACTGCACGTAGGGTCGTGCACAACAGGAAAGCCCGACCACGCGCCGCCTCGATCACGGGCAGCGCAGCCTCAACCACCGCGTCCGTGTAGCCGGGCGAATTGGGTGCGGGCAGATCAGGAGGCACATACAGCAGTGCCTGTCTGGCGTAATCGAAAGGACTGGGCCATGACTTTGATGGCTCGTCCGTCAGTCCAAGCTGCGCGCTGTAATGGCTGAAATCATTTTTTACCGCCAGCGTGGCCGAGGTAAAGATCCATGCCCGAGGCGGCCCCTCGCGCTGCTTGCTGAATACTGGCGCAATCGAGAGCGGCGTCTGGTGCAGCTGCAGCGACTGAGAAAAAGCCTCGACCCACAGCACTTTGGCGGCACGCTGTTCCGCATCATCCACCGGTACCCAAGCAACCAGACGCGCTCCCAGCTCAGCCGCGCGTGCACGACATTGCTCCAGGGTCTCCGCGCGTTCGGCTTGTGACGCCAGCACCGTTGTCATCTGCAACAGCATGGCCTTCAGATGCTCTAGCGCAGGAAAGAAAGGGCTGCTTTCGGCGATCTGTTCACGCGCGAGCTTGATGCCCTCCGCCGGAAAGGCCAGTCGGAGGTCGCGCACCGCTTTCTCGACCGGCGCAATCGTGGCTGCCCAGTCGGCGCCATCGCGCGCATGGGTGAGGCCCTCTGCCAGTACATCACGGCATAGCTCCATCACCTGCGAGGTCGAGACGGTGTCACCGAAAAACGTCGTCGCGGTGTCAGGCAGCTGATGTGCCTCATCAAAGATCACGGTATTGGCACTAGGCAGCAGCTCAGCAACGCCAGTGTCCTTGAGCGCGACATCGGCAAAGAACAGATGATGGTTGACAACCACCACATCGGCCTGCTGCGCCTCCTTGCGCGCTCGCATCACAAAACAATCCTGATAGTGGGCGCATTCAGCGCCAAGACAATTGTCGCGCGTGGAGGTCACTAGATTCCAGATCAGGGCGCTCTCGGGCACCCGAGAGAGCTCGGATTTGTCGCCCGTCGAGGTTGTCTTGGCGAAGCGCGCGATCTCTCGCAGGTAGCCGACATCCTCGCGTGCTGTCAGGCGGCCATTTTGTTGTGTGCGATCCAGATGAAAGTGACACAGGTAGTTCGCCCTGCCCTTGAGCAAGGCGATCGTCACAGGCGCATTCAGCGCCTTGCGCACCTCAGGAATATCACGCAGGAAAAGCTGGTCTTGTAAATTCTTCGTGCCCGTCGACACAATCACCTTGCCGCCCCACAGCAAGGCGGGCACCAGATAGGCAAAGGTCTTGCCTGTGCCAGTACCTGCTTCAGCCAGCAGGGTAGCCCGGCGCGCAATTGCATCCGCCACCGCGCGCGCCATGTCGGTCTGAGACTGACGCGGGCGAAAGTCGTCAATGCCGCGCGCAAGCGCTCCACGATCGGAAAAAAGCTCATCGATCTCTGCGTCGTGCTCGCCGGATTCAGCGAGCGCTTCCATAGCTTTGGCGAGTTCGGTCAAGGATCAATCCGGAAAAACGGTCTGTGTACCCCGGTGCTGGCGAAAGCCGCCGCGCAGCAAAACGATGAGGGGGGAAATCACGCGGGAATATCAGGCACCAGCTGCATCTTCAAGCGGATGATATGGTCTTTCAGTTGCAGCTTGCGCTTCTTCAGGCGCTGTAACTGCAACGCATCTGCTGTGGGTGCGGCTGCCAGCAACGCAATCGCCGCATCAAGATCACGATGCTCGGTTTCCAGTTCGATCACGCGCGCGCGAACCTGCTCTGCATCCATCACGGCTTGTCTGGCTTAGTCTCAGATTCCGGCGTCGCGCCGCCATCGCGCGCGGCGCCGGTAATGGGAATCGCTGGCCCCTCCAGCGGGCGCGCCGCGCGGCCCTGACGCTCCGCGATCTCGCGGTCTCGTTCCGCCGCTTTTTCCTTGCGCAAGAACGCATTCGCCTCGACCTCGACTTTGCGGATGCTTGACAGCGCGAGCCGTCTTATCTCCTTGGCTTCCGACAAACAGCTTGCGGTAAAGAATTTGTCGTAGCAACGCAATCGTTCATCGTCAAACATTTGCTCGGCTTCGCGGCGCGCAGCGTCGAGCTCGGCCAGCGCTTGCCGGGCGGCCGTCACCGAGGTGATGGAGCCCTGTGGGAAACGCCTGCTCAACGCCCGCTCCAGTGTTTCTGCAGCCAGCGCCGACGTGGCAAGTACCGCCGACATGATCAACGCATACAACGTGAGAGCTAATCGAATCATCGTCATTCCACTTCCATTCATCGGGTCAGACCTGCACCAGACGCTGGGCCAGGTGTATCTTGCATTGGGCATTCAAGTGATCAAACCAGCTGCCTGCCGCCGGACGCTCTCTTTATATTCGCGCGACTGCATCTCGGTAATACGCGACACCGTGCGATGAAACTCATTCGACATCACCCCCTCGGTGTACAGCAGGTCCGGCGCCACCGCCGCCGAGATGATCAGCTTCACGCGATGATCGTAAAGCACATCGATCAACCAAGTAAAGCGGCGCGCCTCGGAGGCCATCTCGGCAGTCATTCGCGGTACCTCAGACAAGATGACCGTGTGAAATCGGTTGGCGATCTCAAGGTAATCATTTTGCGAGCGCGGCCCACCGCACAAGGTGGCAAAATCGAACCAGACCACACCGCCAGCACGGCGTACACATCGAATTTCCCGCGATTCTATCTTGATTCGCGGGTCCTGCTCCCCAGCTTCGGCGATAGAGACAAACGCATGCAGCAGCGCGCTGTCGGCAGCGGGTCCGAGCGGGGTCTGGTAAGCCTCGACTTTTTCCATCACGCGACGACGGTAGTCGGTGCCTGCATCGACCGCCATCACGTCGAGCTTTTCCTTGAGAAGGTCAATGGCCGGCAGCATGCGATCTCGATGCAAGCCATCCGGATACAAGCCATCCGGGGGATAGTTCGAGGTCATCACAAAGCTGACGCCTTGGTCGAACAAGGCTTTGAGCAGGTTGTAGAGAATCATCGCGTCCGCAATATCGGACACATGGAATTCATCAAAGCAAATCAGCCGGTAGCGCCGCGCAATCTTTTGCGCGACCTGGTTCAGAGGGTTCTCGACATTTTTTTCTTCGTCCAGCGCCCGGTGAACCTCGCGCATGAACTCATGAAAATGGACCCGGGTCTTGCGTCTGACGGGAATCACGGCGTGGAAACTATCCATCAGGAAGGACTTGCCACGACCGACGCCGCCCCACAGATACACGCCTCTTGGAGGATCGGGATGAATGATCATGCGCCGCAGCCGCGACGAGCGCCGCGACATGTATGCACGCCACTCATCGAAGGAGCGCTGCAAACGCTCTACCGCGGCAAGCTGCGCCGGATCTGACTGATAGCCGCGCTCGGCCAGCGTCTTTTCGTAGAATTCCTGAACATTCATCAGCTCGGTCGCCGCTACAGCGGCGTCATCTCGACCACGACCCGGGAAGGGTAGGTCGCGCGTCCGGAGGACAGGGGAAACCCAAAACCCAGTGAAATGCCGACGCCGCTGTAACCACCAAAACCACCACCCATACCGACGCCCACACGCGTTGCGCCGGGCACGCCGCTACTGCCGCGACGGAAGACGACCTCGGAGGTACGATAGCCTTCCTTGTTGCAAACCACTTTGAGGTCGCCCTTGGGCTGGCCGACCTGCACCGAGTCCGGCGTCGTGACCGTCCACTGGCCAGCGCCGGTCTCGACCTCGCACTGCGCTCCCTGTAGCGGCTGCGAGCGCGCGGTCGTCAATATCTCGATGCGATCCTCCGCCGGCTTCGTGCTTGCGCACGAGGCCAGCAAGATCATCAGCGGGACAACTATCCACGATCTCAAGCGAAGGCTCCTGTCAGACCAGAAGATCGTATCAGCATTGCGCAAGACACTGTCTGGTCGGCTAAAAAGGGGGCGACTGCGAGTCAAAAGTTCAGTGCGCGCTTGTCCACCGCCAGTGCCGCTTCCTTGGTCGCTTCCGATAACGTCGGATGCGCATGGCATATACGGGCAATGTCTTCGGACGAGGCGCGGAATTCCATTGCCACAACAGCCTCGGAAATCAACTCGGAAGCCATGGGTCCGATGATGTGCACGCCAAGGATCTCGTCGGTTTTTGCATCGGCCAGCACCTTGACCATGCCCGAGGTGTCGCCCAGTGCCCGTGCGCGCCCATTCGCAAGAAACGGGAACGCGCCCGCCTTGTACGCAACGCCATCGGCTTTCAGCTGCTGCTCGGTCCGCCCTACCCAGGCAATCTCCGGCGAGGTATAAATAACCCAGGGAATAGTTACGAAGTTCACATGACCGTGCTGACCCGCGATGCGCTCGGCGACCGCAACGCCCTCTTCTTCGGCCTTGTGCGCCAGCATCGGACCACGCACCACATCGCCTACCGCCCAGACATTGGGTAGGTTGGTACGGCAGTGTTCGTCTACCGCGATAAAGCCGCGCTCGTCGAGTGCAAGGCCCACGGCTTCTGCGTTCAATCCGGTAGTGTTCGGCACGCGACCGATTGATATGATCAGCTTGTCGACACTGAGCTTGTGAGATTCACCCTTGGCATCAGTGTATTCGACGCTGACATCCTTGCCGGACTTGATTTCACCGATCTTCACGCCCATCTGTATATCAAGGCCCTGCTTGGCGAAGAGCTTGTGCGCCTCTTTCGCAATGGTTTCGTCGGCCGCCCCCAGAAATGTTGGCAGCGCTTCGAGCACAGTGACTTGTGCGCCGAGACGACGCCAGACACTACCCATCTCCAGACCGATCACGCCAGCGCCAATCACGCCCAGCTTTTTGGGGACAGCATCAATTGCCAGCGCGCCCGTGTTCGACAAAATGAGCTTCTCATCGAAAGGAACATTCGGCAGTGCGCGGGGACTCGAACCGGTGGCCACAATGACTTGCTTGGCGAGCAGCGTCTCTGCCGAAGCGCCAGTCACCTCGATCTCGTAGAGCCCATCCGCCAGGTTGGCGAACGAGCCCCGTCCATGGAAGAAGCTGACCTTGTTTTTCTTGAACAGGTAGAGGATGCCTTCGTTGTTCTGTTTGACCACGCCATCCTTACGAGCGAGCATCTGCGCAAGATTGAGCTTGACGCCCTTGACCTCGATACCGTGCTCGGCGAAACCATGATTCGCGTGGTCGAAATGCTCGGAAGACTGCAGCAGCGCCTTGGAGGGAATGCAGCCGACGTTGGTGCAAGTACCCCCCGGCGCGGGGCCGCCCTTTTCGTTTTCCCACTCGTCGATGCACGCGACCGAAAAGCCCAGTTGGGCAGCGCGAATGGCGGCCACATAACCACCCGGGCCACCGCCGATGACGATGACATCAAATTGCTTGGACATGGCTCGCCTCCTTACAGATCCAGCAGCAGACGGGCCGGATCTTCCAGCGCCTCTTTCATCGCCACCAGTCCGAGCACGGCCTCACGACCATCGATCAGACGATGGTCATACGACATGGCAAGGTAGTTCATCGGACGAATCACGATTTGACCATTTTCAACCACGGCGCGTTCCTTGGTCGCATGCACACCGAGAATGGCTGACTGCGGTGGATTGATGATCGGCGTCGACAGCATCGAGCCGAACACGCCACCATTCGAGATCGAGAAGGTACCGCCGGTCAGTTCATCCAGCGTCAGCTTGCCATCCTTGGCTTTCTGACCGAATTCACCGATCTTTTTCTCGATGTCGGCAATCGTCATTTGGTCGGCGTTGCGCAAGATGGGCACCACTAATCCGCGCGGTGATCCCACTGCGATACCGACATCGAAGTAACCGTGATAGACCACATCATTGCCATCGATGGACGCATTCAGCACCGGGTACTTCTTCAGTGCGGCCACAGCGGCCTTCACAAAGAAGGACATGAAGCCCATCTTCACGCCATGTTCTTTTTCGAACTTGTCCTTGTACTTGTTGCGCAGGTCCATGACCGGCTGCATATTGACTTCATTGAAGGTCGTCAGAATCGCATTCGTCGATTGCGACTCCAGTAGACGCTCGGCGATACGCGCGCGCAGGCGACTCATCGGCACACGCTGCTCGGGGCGGTCACCCAGATCAATCGACACCGGCGCAGCGACTGCGGGCAGCGAGGCCTTGGGCGCTACCGGCGCCGAGGCGGGTGACGAAGGTTTGTTGAGCGCATTGATCACATCGCCCTTGGTCACGCGGCCATCGCGACCGGTGCCGGGCACGGCGTCGGCAGACATCTTGTTCTCGGCCAGCATTTTTGCGGCTGCAGGCATTGCCATGGCGCCGCCGGCAGGTGCCGCGGCTGTCGCGGGTGCGGGTGCTGCTGGCGGAGCGGCAGCCGCCGGCGCTACCGCCGGCGCAGAGGCTGACGCTGTCGCTTCGGTATCAATGCGCGCAATGATTTCGCCAGCGACCACGGTGCTGCCATCGCCCTTGATGATCTCGACGATCACACCCTGCGCAGGCGCGGGCAGCTCCAGCACGACTTTGTCGGTTTCAATATCGATCAGGTTTTCGTCGCGGGCCACAGCCTCACCGGCTTTTTTGTGCCACTGCAGCAGGGTCGCTTCTGCGACCGACTCCGACAGCTGGGGTACCTGGACTTCCAGAATTGCCATTTCACTCTCCGTTTCGGGTTGTTCGCACAGTGGGCCGGCTTCCGGCACACCGCGGGGTCTTTATTTGGTCAGGATGAAGCCTTTGAGCTTCGAGAATGCCGTATCGATCAGCGCCTTTTGCTGCGCATAATGCTTGTCGTAATAACCGACAGCGGG
>Ga0315902_10001090_pt1 | contig 44097 bp, 30 predicted proteins | sample LakEriMetagenome_9_FD_203523 | JGI IMG/M metagenome (GOLD analysis project Ga0315902, IMG submission 203523) | Freshwater fungal communities from buoy surface, Lake Erie, Ohio, United States - Buoy 12 MA117 | ecosystem: Environmental > Aquatic > Freshwater > Lake > Lake biofilm | place: USA...
ACCAGCGAATCGTAGAAGCTGAAATCGAGATCGGGCAGGCCTCGGTCATCCTTCGGCGCATTCGGCAAGTGCTCGACGTACCGAACCACATCGTACCCCGCGTACCCGATCGCACCGCCAGCGAAGGGTGGCAGGCCATCGACCGGCGCCACCGAACGCTGTCCAATGAGCTGTTCCAGTTCGGAAAGCGGGTCGGCCGCAGTCCACTTCTTGCAATCGCCTTCGCGATGGAGTTCCACCTGATCGCGATAGGCGACAAATCGCATCTTGGGCTGAGCGGCCACCAGGCTGTAGCGTCCGACTTTTTCTCCACCGATCACGCTCTCAAAGAGCGCGCAGGGCTGGGCATCCTGCCGGAGACTTTTCAGGGCGCTGACCGGCGTCGCACTGTCGCTTAGCAATCTCCGGTAGACCGGGACCAGATCGTACTGCTGGGCCAATCGTTGGAATTCAGCAAGATTCGGGTGCGCCATGGCAATGGGTTTCTATCTGAGGAATCCGGCGCTGGGTTGTGGCCTGGAGGATTGGTTGGTTTGAGGGCTGGGGGTATGGAACTTGCAAACCATCTGTTCGTCGGATGCGATCGGGTGCCGGCGCTCGATTCTTTCGATGTGTTGGAACGCAATCGGGGAGATGTCGAGCCCTGTTGCTGTCGCTGATCCAGGAGGCCATGCAAGGGCCGGAGCGGCGCCTGGGGGAAGGAGAGGCTGGGCGACTGACCAGAGAGTCATCGATCCCGTCTGCTACCTCATTCCCATTTCGATTTTAACGTCCCGCAACAAAAACTCCTAGCGACAGCGACCGACGGTCTGGAAGACTTGATCGATCGATAGGCTGGGAAAAGGCTTTCTTGCATCACTGAGAAAAGGGTTCGTTCGTCGTCGGGGCCGGTAGTGACGCATCCGGACGGGCAGGAGGTGCCGCTGCATGCTTGAGATGAAAAAAGAGAATCGTTCGGGCGATTGGAGTTAGTGCGTCGGGTTGCCACACCAAGTGCCCAGGGCTTTGATCGATCCAGCCAATCGCGACCGCAGCGCCGGGCGGCAGTTCCGCTTCTCCTAGAATGGCCTTCAGTGCATCGGTTAGTGGAAGTGGGTCTTGTTGACTGGAGGACCTGCTAGTGGCCGGATGTTTATCCCAGCCTTCCATCCAGCCCTCTTCAAAATTGTCGATTTCCATTTGGGTATCGCAGGAAGCCCCCGCGGCAAGATCACCGATCCACGCCGACTCCAACTGATTGGATTTCGTCCGTCCGAAGATCGCCAGTCCCTGAATCGTTTGGCTCATCCGGTTGGTCAGCTTCCAGGAGGCCCCTGAGTTGGTTGGTTCGGCATCGAGCCCACCTTCCAGAGTCAGTACCTCTTCGCTGTGGAAGAGATCGGAGGAGGAGCTGTTGATGGGAAAGGGAACTAGGCCATTGCCTTCGCTGTCGGCGGTGTTGTAGGTCAGTTTCTTGCCGTCGCGTCGCATCTGAGAGAAAACGTAAGGAAGCACCACGCCACGGTTGTCGGGATAGGTGATCCGGAAACGGTTGGCCAGTGACGTGAAGGTGGCATGGAATGCGGTGTGATGCGCGACGGGCTGGTTGGCAAATCCTTCCAGCAGGCCCAGTTCAAACCGGCGCGTGGTCATTCCAACATCCAGATGCACCAGTCGAAAGACGACACCGGCCCCCAGCACGGCCAGGATGGGGGCAGCGACCCATGCCAGTTCCAGTCGTCGGATCCACCAGAAGACCAGCCAGTTGAGCGGCACCAGGACTAGCAGGTAACCTGCCAGGAGAGTGGCGACCAGGGACAGCCTTGGGACCGGATTGCCGGAGGATTCCAGCAGCGTGTCGGTGGCCGCTTCCGCCAGCGGCGAGGCGTCATTCCAGGAAGCGGGGCTTCGTCTTGCTGGTCTTTCCTCATCCAGATCGATCAGGTCTGGATCGATCAGCGTATTGCTGGCGGATGCTTCGCGAGGTTGCATCGTTTTGCGGCGACCGGATTCCGATGCATCGCGCTGGGCGTTGATGGTGGTGCCTTTCAGCATCCTGATTCCATGCGGATAGGATTCGTTGGGGTGATTGAATCCCATCCCCAGATCGCGTCCTAGAAAACGGAGGGTGCTGGTGAATCGGGGATCGAGCCCATCGTTTGCCGGGAGGTCGGCGTAACGCAATTCTCCCAGTCCGTCGGCGATCACCCAGGCGCGTGGCGGGTGGCCCAAGATCGCACCATTGACAAAACTACTGATCCCCGACCATTTCACCAGCCATTCCTCGCTGAGCGGCACGGTGGAGAGGACTACCCTGCCCTTCCCTACCCGTTTTTCCGCGACGATCCCCTCGGCTCCTTGGACCCAGTTGGCACCTTCCACGAGATCTCCCTGCAGCCGGACGATCCGTCTGGACTCGGGAAGCTGACGCCATGTTTCCTTGTCGTTATTGCCGGGTACCGACCACGCTTCCAGGAAGGGTTCCCAAGTCTGCTGGTCTAGCACTCCGCTTTGGACTTCCTGCATCGGCAGGTGGCGAGCCAGCGGGGAACGGAAGATGCCGGCCAGTGCATCGGGTCCGCTGACAACCCATTGACCTCCGAAATAGAGCCACTGTTCCATCGCCTCCAGTTGCGCTTCGGTCAGTTGGGTTGGATCGGCATCGTAGAAGACGATATGGCTGGCCGATGTCCAGAAGAGGCATCGCGAGGGGAGCATCTGTGCGGCCGACTGGTTGGTGATCTCGACCACGCGATGGGGAGTCACCTTCAACGCTTCGCTCCGCCCCTCGGCCGGCCAGACGACGCAGGAAAGCCCGGGCCAGAACGCATTGCGATCGGGTTGGCTGCTCCAGACAATCAGTTGGTACTGTTCGGCTGGAGCGATATTGGCCGGAAAGGCGGCCGCTCCAACGATCCCACCCAGGGACGCATCGACAAACTCGGTCTGAATCGATGGCCTCAGGGGGGTTTCATCCAGAGTGAGTGTGTTGGGAAGGTCAGGCAGATAAAATTGCAGATCGAACTCTTTCAATTGGCCCTGTGCGAAGACAGCCTGCCGCTGAAAATCGACGAAGTCCATCGACCCCAGCAGTGCCAGTGGGCGCAACGTCCTTTCGGTGACTCGGGTGTTGAGCCGCAGGTTTTCCTCCTGCAGCAGCGCCTTGGTCTGCAGGCGGGCTTCGATCCAGTGCCCCGGTTTAAGCACCAGCGTGCGGTCGACAATCGAGGGCCTCGGCAGCAGCTCACGGATCTCCAGCCGCTGGTTGGGATCTTTCTTCTCCTTGTCGTCGGCGGCCTTATTCCGAAAATCCCAACCATCGCACCCTCGGCACCCCGAGATGCTCATCAGCAGAAGGATCAGTCCGATCAGCCGCATGGGAAAGCTTGGATGCGGTGAGGATGGTTGAAGCGGGCGGAGGCCCCGATCTTTCATGGTGCTGCTTCCACCGCCGCGGGCTGGTCACCTGTTCCCTCGAACCAGACTCCTGCCTGATCGGATTGGCCGGCATCGATCGCCAGGATCAATTGATGGTTGCCCGGTTCGATCTTGATCTTGCCGCCACTGGCGACCAGATCGATTGGTTTACCATCCCACCAGCTTTTCCATTCCTTGACCCCTTCGACATGCAGTTGCAGTTCCCCTCCCTGCTTGCAGTTCAGTTGGGATCGGAATGCGACAAATGGCTTCATGTTTCCATGTGGCTGGTACTTAGCCAGTTCGCCCAGGGGGACTTTGCCGTTGACTAGCGTCACGATGGGGGACCACTGGAGGACTTTCTGGTCGGTAGCCATGGAGTCGAGGCTAGTGCGATTGAGCAATTGATTTCCTTCGGGCGTGTGCTGCAGCGCTTCCCAGCGACGAATCCATGGCTGGGTGGAGATGGTGAATTCCGGGGTTCTTCCTAGTTCGCTGAGGAATCGCACCAGGTCGGCAAGCTGAGCTTTCGACAGGGTATCGACCAAGCCGGCTGGCATCAGCGACTTGCCGACCTTTTCCTCTTCGATCGAATCGCGGGGGATGCGGACCACTTTCCCTTCTGCGGTCAGAAGTTGAAGGGCTTCGTCGGAACGACTTTGTTCTAGCCCGCTAATCACCTCGCCCGAATCGGTCAGGACGACGATGGTCTGGAATCCTTCCTTCAACCGCGCATCGGGCGAGAGGATCGATTCGAGGATGTAATCAAGCTGGGAGCTTCCGCCCAGGCTGACCAGGTTCGGCCCGATCTGCCCACCTGCGGTTCCGATCGGGTGGCATCGCGAGCATTGCAGAGAGCTGCGCCGGTAGAGCGCTTCCCCGCGGTGTGGGTCGGCCTGGGATGCAGCAAGTTGCGAGATCTCCTCGAGCAGCTTGGGGCCATACTCCCAGCGTTGGTCGCTCATCTTTCCAATCCGTCGGATGGCATCGAGGAGAGCGGGATTCTGGATCGAATTCTTCTGCAGCGACTCCAGAGCGATCCTTGCCGAATCGGTCGGCCATTGCTCCACCTTCTCCAAGGCCGCCACCAGCGCCTCGGGGCCACCCTGTCTGGCCGCTACCAGTGGGATGGTTGCGGCATCCAGCGGTTCGGTCTGGCCGGCGATCGTTTCGGCCAAGCGCGTAGCAGCGGCACCCAGATCCAGTTTGGCCAGCGAACCGATTGCTGCCGAACGGATCGCAGGAGTCTTTCCTTCCCGGAATGCCTGTTCTAGGAGAGCGGTCCAAGGTTCATTTTTGGAACCGGGGAACCCGTCCAGCACTGCGGCGATCCGTTCGGGGGGAAGGCGATCGAGCGCCGAACTGAGCCACTGGGCGGTGGAGACCTGAAGGCCGGCAACATTCCATTTCCCTGCCGCCATCGCAGCCAGCCAGTCGATCCGATCGGTCAAATTGGGATCGGTCTGCTTCTGGGCGGCTTCCCGGAATTTTCCAAGCAGATCGGCGGCTTGGTCGGGTGCGGCGTTGCGGCGACTGGAGGCATCCCAGAGGGCTGGCATCCAGCGATCGAGCTGGTCGATGGGAACTGGTTGCTTCTGAACCTCCTGGGTGATCGCGGTGAGGGCAGCCGAAAGATCCTGGGGATCCCCCTTGGCGGCGATTGCTTCCAGCAGGGCGCGACGACCATCGACATCGTTGGTGACTTCAGAGAGATGCTGTCCAAGCCATTTGGCCAGTGCACCGCCTCGGGCTGCTTGGCTGGCAAAGACAAGGGCCTGCGGTTTGCTCATCCAGGGCAGCTTGCCGTCGGCGATCGCCGTGGTCCACTCCCCTTCGCTTTCACGGAGGAAACTCCAGAGGGCAAAGTCGATCGCGGGATGCATCGGTCGGTCGAGCACTTGCATGGCCAGCGAGAGCGCTTCGGGAGAGCCTTGTCGGCGCAAAGCGACCACTCCTTCCAGCCGAACCTGCCAGTCTGCGTCAACGACCGCCTGCTGCAGCGAAGGCATCGGGTCATTCCAGCTGTCGAGGTTCCATCCTGCTAGACGCAAAGCCCCGGCGCGAACGCGTGGTTCTGGATGCTTCATCAGTTGCTTGGCAAGGCTCTGGTCCCACTGCCCACAGGCTTCGGAGACGTAGAGTTTTTCCAGTTGCCGAGTGGCAGCCCAAGGGAGTTCTCCGTTGCTGGAGTCGGCGGGAACTTCGCTGGCGACCCATCGGTCTAGAGCGGGTGCGACCTGCTGCCAGGGGTGTCGCGCGAGCGCCAGGCGAGCCCATTGCCTTGTCAGTTCCAAGGGATCATCAAGCGAAGCGACGAGGGCTTCGATCGGTGCGTTGGGATTGAATCGATAGGCTGACAGGGGCCGATCCTTGCAGCGGACACGCCATACGCGCCCGTGGATCCGGTCGCGACGATCGTCGCGGAAGTCGACTTCCCCGTGTTGGATGATCGGGTTGTACCAGTCGGCGATGTAGAGGGCACCATCGGGGCCCATCTTGGCATCGATTGGCCGGAATGCGATGTGTTCGGATCGAATCACTTCGGGTTGCTGCTGGCTGGTGTACCCTTCTTCGTTGCGCTGCACCTGGAATCGACAGACGCGATGCGACCGAAAATCGTTGGCGATCATCTGGCCGCTCCACTGCGGCGGGAAATGATTGCCGCTGATCCGCTCCAGACCACAATGCTTGGGGCTTCCGGGATTGAGACCGCTCAGCCAGCGTTCGGCACCTGGGGAGGTGACGAAGACCGAGCCAGGGAAGACGTAATTGACGCCTTCTCCATAGGCGCCGTCGGTTGCGAATTGCTGAAAGGCGCGATCGAAGACATGGCCCCAAGGATTGACGAACCCCTTGCAGACCACCTCCAGACGCTGCGTCGGGGGATGGTAGCGCCAGATGCCACCACCATCCAGATGCTTGGTGCCGTAGGGCGTTTCCACGTGGCTGTGGATGTAGATCGACTGATTCATGTAAAGCCAGCCATCGGGTCCCCAGCGCAGCGTGTGAAGGAGATGGTGGGTGTCTTCGGTGCCGAAACCCGACAGGACGATCCTGCGCGAATCGGCTTTGCCATCGCCGTCGGTGTCGGAGAGGTAGAGCAATTGGGTGCTGGCAGCAACGTAGGCGCTGCGTCCGTCGATGTCGGGGAGGACACCGGTGGGAATCAGCAGCTGGTCGGCGAAGATGGTGTTCTTATCGGCCTTGCCGTCCCCGTCGGTATCCTCCAGCACCTGAATCTGATCATTGGCTACCTCGCCAGGTGCCAGCTGTGGGTAGGTAGCGCTGCTAGCAACCCACAGCCTTCCCAGAGGATCGAAGTTCATGTGGATCGGTTTGGTGATCGCTGGATCGGAGGCAAACAGTTCCACCTCCAGCGTCGGATCCACTTGCATTGCAGCGCGTTCGGCAACCGGATTGGGCTGCGGGATCTCTTTCAGATCTCGCTGAGCCCAGGTCGACTGGCACCAGATGGAAGGGATAGCGACAGCAAGGCTGGCCCGCAACGCGGTGCGAAGCAGACGGCTCATGGGGCGAAACTTCATGGAAGAAATCCTCCGATCAGGGCAACACCGGAGCGCCGCGCGTCGAATCCGCGACGGATTGGCCGGTGGTGCGTCGGTAGAGTGGAGTGGCATGTTCCGATTTGGCTGGCGGGGCCGACCGATGGCCATCGGTACCCTTCGGTTTCACCGCTAGGGTGCCAAAAACGTCCCGTCAGTGTAGCACGAAAGCGGATCGCCAACAAAGAATTGCCAGTCCTCCTGGACGATGTTGGCAGGCTTCTGCTGGGAAGACCGAATCGCCGCAGCCGCGATTCACAGACGACAGTTGCGGATGGCCGTTTCGAGGATGGCCGATGCGCCGAGCCGCTCCAGCTTTTCCATCGCGTCGATCACTTCGCTGCTGCGCACCATGACCCGCACCGCGCACCAGTCGGATTCCTCCAGCGCACTGATCGTCGGCGATCGGAACCCAGGCGTCACCTGTTCTGCTTCGGCCAGTCGATCTCTGGGAATGTTGTATTCCAGCAAGGAGTAGTCCCTGGCGATCACCACTCCCTGCAATCGCCGCTCGATTCGCTGCGCGGTTTCCGGGTCGTGCACGTTGCGGCTCTGGATCAGCACCGTTTCGTATTGGCCGACCTCGTCGAGGATCCGAAGATGATTGGCGGCCAGGGTGCTGCCGGTCTCCACCAGATCGACAATCGCATCGGCGACTCCCAGCGTGATCATCACCTCGACGCTGCCCATCAATTCCACCAGGTGCACCTGGGCACCGTGGGATTCCAGGTAGGACTGAGTGATTCCTGGGAAGCTGGTAGCGATCCGTTTACCGTCGAGCTGCGAAGGGCTTTCAATCGTCGAATCCTCCGGGACGCAGATCGCCAGACGGCATTTGCCGACCCCCAAAGGCATGCGCACTTGGACATCCGCCTTCGACTCGGCCACCAAATCGCTGCCGGTGATCCCCAGGTCGATCGCCCCTTCGGCACAAAGCGTCGGGATGTCGTCGGCTCGAAGAAAGGTGATTTCGATCGGAAGGCCGCGTACGCGCGCGAACAGGGACCGGTCCTGGCGCCGGAACTGCAGCCCGGACTGCTGAAGCAGTTCAATTGCCAGTTCGCTCAAGCGTCCCTTGCTGGGGACTCCGAGCCGCAGTGCCTGAGCCGACATGGTTCATTGTCCTTTGCAATCTCAATCCAAATGACGCGGTGGGCTACCAAACCCAAGATGGCGGGCATGCCTGCTGAGGGGATTGCCGACCAAGGACGTCGGTCTCCGACAGCGGAGTGGTTTCTTTATTGTGATCGCCCGAAAAAATTTTCAGAAGGGGGCTACGTTTTCTTCGGTCGACTGGCTTTCTCTTGAAGCCCGGAAACCCCCTCCCGTCGTTCCAGCTCCTTTTGTAGATCTTCCAGGGTAATCTCCCGCGAGGCGACCAGAACGAAGAGATGAAAAAGCAGGTCGCACGCCTCGCGAATGGTGTGCTGGCGTCCCTCCTCTCCAGGCTCCCCGGCCGCTTCCACCACCTCCGCCGCTTCTTCCGTGACCTTAGCGCCCATTCGAGAGACACCACCGCGCAGTAGCTGGGTGGTGTAAGATCCTTCGGGCATCTCGGACACCCGCTGGTGGATCTGCTGCATCAGTCGTTCGAGCATCTGGTGGGTCATGATTCAAGTCAAGCTCTAGGGGGTTGCTGGGTTGGTCGAGCACCAGTCTAACAGCCGCCCCTTAGGGCTCAAGGCAAACTGTCTCCAGGGAAATGAATTCTCTTAGGCTTGGCCGGGAGAATAATAATGAAGAGAGCTGTTCGAGCTGGGGTGGATCGGTGGTTGGGTTCGATTGAGCCCGCCCGAACTGCGGGCGACCGGCGAATCATTGAGGATGGAAGACGCTAGCGGATGAACGAAGGATGGAAAGTGGAATCGACCGGCTCGGGGGAAGCGCCAGAGGCCTTGCAGATAGAATCTTGGATTCAGCCTCCTTTGAAAGACGCCTGGTATCTGACTGGCGCGACCGCAAGTGGCAAGTCGAACTTGGCGCTGGATCTTGCCGAGCGGATGGGGGCGGAAATCGTGTCGGTCGACTCCATGGCCATCTACCGCGGGATGGATATCGGGACGGCCAAGCCCGATGCCGCCATGCAGCGACGCGTCCCGCACCACCTGATCGATCTGGTCGACCCGACTGAGGAATTCAGCGTCTCTCAGTACGTGCTGGCAGCGCATCGGAAGGCAGCAGAGATTCGATCCCGAGGCAAGCAGGTGCTGCTGGTCGGTGGAACACCGCTCTACCTGAAGACACTGCTGCGAGGGATGTTCCTAGGGCCACCGGGAGATCCTGCCTTTCGCACCGAAGTCGAGCAGGAGGTCCAGCAGCATGGCGTCGAGTCGCTGCGACAGAGGCTCTGGCAAGTCGACCCGCTGGCCGCTCACCGGATCCTTCCAGGTGACTGGCGCCGGATGATCCGCGCGCTGGAGGTGGCCAAAGCGACCGGGCGTCCGCTGAGCCATTGGCAGACGCAGTTTGATCGGGTCGACTCACAGCAGCGGCGCCGAGCTTTCGTCCTGCAGTGGCCTCGCGAACAGATCCATCGCCGCGTCAATCAGCGCGTCCACCAAATGATCCTGGGTGGACTGGTCGATGAGGTGAAGGGACTGAAGGAGCGTTTTGGCTCCTTAGGCCGCACCGCCAGCCAGGCTGTCGGCTATCAGGAGATCGCTCAGGTGCTCGATGGCTCCCTGTCGCTGGAGGAGGCGATCCCAAAGATTCAAGCGCGCAGTCGGCAGTTCGTAAGGCGACAAGAAATCTGGTTTCGTTCGATCGATGAACTGACGCCGCTGGATGCGGGTGCTGCCCACTTGGCCGACTCGCTTTTCCTGTCGATCCAGCAGCGCCAGGAAGAATGCTGAACGCACTCGTCGCTGCCATCTGCCAGCAGCGGTTGGAGCATGGCGGTCGACAGACGATTCTTCTGCGGGGATGCAGACCGCTGGCCGGGCGGTTATCTTGGGGCTTGGGCAAGCCGAATTTCCTTGCCCTATGCCGAATTTGGACCTGAGTAACCTTCTGCCTTCCTGAGTTGGAACGAGCTGGACATGACGCGTTTGGATGCGATCGTTCGTCGGATTGCCGTTTCTCTGTCGATCGCTGGCGCCTGGAGTGCCACCCTGCTTGCGGTCTGGGCGCAAGAAGCGGTGCCTCCCCAGTGGGTTGGTGAATACCAAAAGCCAGGGACGGGAGTTCAGGCGACACAAGAGAAAGACCAGACGGCGAAACTGCTGGTCTATGGCGGCGGGCTGCCGGGGGCGGGATGGGACCGTCAAGCCGTCCGGCAGGTGGAACTGGAAATCGACGAGGTCGAGCGATTTTTGAAAGACCTCGCGGTCGAGAAAGTCGTTCGGTCCAGCCCCACCCTGGGGGCCCAGCCACCGATCGGCGCCAAAGTCCTTTTTGATGGCAGCCAGGCATCGCTGAAGGAACAGTGGGAAGCCGGTGCGAAGGTCGATGCAGACGGGAGTCTGGTGGCTGGCGCGACCACTCAAGAGCGATTCGGAGACTATCGACTCCATCTGGAATTTCAGATTCCTTGGATGCCCGACGCATCAGGTCAGGGCCGTGGCAACAGCGGGGTATACCATCAGGGGCGCTACGAGACGCAGGTGCTTGACTCCTTTGGAATGGAGAATTTGCCCGATGGATGCGGGGCGATCTATGCGGTCAAGCCAGCGCAGTTCAATGCCTCTCTTCCACCTGGGACCTGGCAGACTTATGACATCGAATTCCAGGCGGCTCGCTGGGACGCTCAGGGGAAGAAAATTTCGGATGCTAGGCTGACGGTGGACCTCAACGGACAGCGCGTACACACCGCCGAGCCGGTTCCTGGGTCGACGCGAGCTGCGCCTCTGGGGGAAGATGCCAATGCAGGGCCGATTCATCTGCAGGATCATGGCAACCCGGTCAAGTATCGAAACATCTGGGTTGTTCCGTTCGATAGTCGCAAGGAAGAGCTACGTCCGCGAGTCGCTGGCTATGAGCGGTTTCCAGAGGGCTGGGATACCCAAGGGGATCCGCATGCAGCAGGTCGCTTGCTGGTGGGGGAACTGGGGTGCGTCCGATGCCATTCGCCTGGGGCTTTGGAGCCTTCGCTGTTTCCGAAAGAAGCTCCCCGATTGGATCTGGTTTCCAGCCGCCTGAAGGCACCTTGGGTGGAGGCGTATCTGAAGGATCCTGCATCGGTGCATCCTGGGGCGACCATGCCCGACCTCTTGAATGGAAAGGATGCAGGGGATCGAGCGACGATCGCCAAGGAGCTGACCGCCTACCTCTTTGAATCGTCCAGGCCAATGCGAGGCGCATTGGCTGACAGCAACGCATCGGCCCGGGGTAAACAGCTTTACGAGACAACCGGATGCCTCGTCTGTCATGGGGAGCAACAAGAAGCAGGTAGGTCGCGCGGGTTGGTTCCCTTGCCCGTGATCGCCGACAAGTACCGAGTGGAAGGATTGGTCTCGTTTCTGCTCAATCCCCACCAGACACGTCCTTCCGGGCGAATGCCCTCCATGCGGCTCAGCGAACAGGAGGCGCGGGATGTGGCGCTCTACCTGATCCCTCAGGGGCAGGAAAGCCAGTTGCAGCCCAATGTGCGTTTTGAAGCATTCGAAGGGAGTTGGGAACGGCTTCCAGATTTCTCCAAGCTGAAGGCTTATCGCCAGGGGACCACCGCAGGATTCGATCTCCGTGAAGCCCAGCGAACCAACCAGTTCGCGATGCGATTCGAAGGATATTTGGAGTTGGCATCGGACGGGGAGTATCAATTCACCATTGGATCGGACGATGGAAGCCGACTAAAGATCGATGGAGAATCGATCGTCGACGTCGATGGGGTTCACCCCCACCAGACCCGCGCTGGATCGCGCCGGTTGGCCGCCGGTATCCATCGGGTGGAGGTGGAGTATTTTCAAGGGGGTGGTGAGTGGACGCTACAGCTTGACTGGGAGGGGCCGGGTGTCGAAAGGCAGCCGCTAGCCGAATCGCTGCGCGTCGACCAGAAGCCGGTAGCCAAGCCTGTCGAAGATGTCGAAGCGACCAAACGACTCGCGGCGAAAGGGAAGCAATGGTTCGGATCGCTTGGCTGCATTCAGTGCCATGCGCTCGATCGGGCGAACGAGGAGCCCGCGAAGGTCCAGGCCAATCTAGTGCCGCTCGATCGCGCCTCCGTGGATCGTGGCTGCTTGGCCGCAACGCCTGCTCCGGGAGTCCCCAACTATCGATTGACCCAGCGCCAAAGGGAGTCGATCGCTGGGGCGCTGCGCGAGAACGGTGTGCCGACAAATGGAACGGATCGATCGACCGTCGATCAGATAAAATGGCTGCACCAGCGGATGGTCGCTCTCCAGTGCACGCAGTGCCACCAGAGGAACACGGTGGGGGGTCCGGAACTGACTTCGCTGGCAGCGTTCCAGTCGACCACGCCCGAGATGGGCGATGAAGGAAGATTGCCTCCTGCTTTGAATGGTGCTGGGGATAAGCTGCGGGATGAGTACCTGGATCGCATTTTGCGTGAAGGGGCCAAGGATCGCCCTGCCATGCTGACGCGGATGCCTGCCTACCACGATGCAACTTCCGGGATGCGCGATGCCCTGATAGCGATCGATCGGAAACCCGATTCGGAGGAAGCCAAGGAGACCGCAGCCGATCCCAAGATGCTGGCTGCTGGTAGGCAACTGGTGGGATCGAAAGGGCTTGCCTGCGTGCAGTGCCACGGCTTTGGGGAACGCAAATCGTTGGGCATTCCTTCGCTTAGTCTCTTGGCGATGCCCGAGCGGGTGCGAAAGGATTGGTTCGTCCGCTACATGCTGCATCCGACTGCCTACCGACCAGGGACGCGCATGCCCGCTAGCTTTCCCGAGGGAAAGAGCGTTTTGACTTCGATCTACGATGGCGATGGGCGGCGTCAGATCGATGCGATCTGGCAGTTCCTCAAGCAAGGATCCCAGGCGGCGATCCCCGAAGGACTGATGCGAGATCAGATCGTGCTGGAGCCGATCGATCGGCCGATTTTGTATCGCAATTTTCTGGAAGGCATGTCGCCGCGGGGGATCGCCGTTGGATTCCCGCAGGGGGTGCACGGCGCGTGGGATGCCGAGTGGATGCACTGGCGATGGCTGTGGCAGAACCAGTTCATCGATGCCAGTCTGCATTGGCGAGACCGAGGAGTCGGTCGACAGAAACCGCTCGGGGACAATTTGCTGGCCTGGGAAGATCGATCGCCACTAGCCCGACTGGACAAACCGGAAGATCCCTGGCCTGCCGATTCAGCTCGTCAGCGAGGCGCCCAATTCCTGGGCTATCAACTCGACTCGGCCGGTGTCCCCACGTTCCGTTATCGGATGGATGGGTTGCTGGTGGAGGATCGCATGCAACCGGTCGATGGCCAGGCAGGCACCATGACCCGGATGCTGCGCATCACGCGAGAGGGCGAAGCCACAACGGACGAGAGCGTGGAAAAGAAATGCTATTACCGTTGGCTGCAAGGAGACTCGCTCGCGGAAATCCAGCCAGGTGTCTGGAAAGATGGGGAACGATGGCGAGTGGAGTGGCAAGGAAATTTGCCTCTGCTGTTCCGTTCGGAACAGGGGGGACGCACCTCGGTACTCCTGGAGCTGCCCGAACTGAAGGCGGGCCAATCGATAGAGTGGCAATGGCAAGTGCAGTGGTGAAGTCGGAATCGCAGCCATGCAATGGGATGCGGGTAGAGTTCAGTCCAGCGTGAGATCGGTTTCATCGAGAGGTTTTGCAAGATGAGTGGTATCGGAAGGATGAGCCCATGGCGCGCTGCGAGTAGTTGCCTATGGATCCTTGGAATTGGTGTGGCGCTGGGCTCAGCGCCGAGCAGAGCGCAAGAGGCTCGTCCACAGGAATCGGATTACTATCGCATTGTCACTTTCCAGACACCGGAAGGGGTCGAACTGGAAGCGACCAGTTTTCAGCGGTTGCCAGATGGGAAACTGGCGGTCGCATCCCGTCGCGGGGAAATCTGGATGGTGTCGCTGCCGATGGCCGAGAGCGTCACCAGTGCTCAGTTCCAGCGATTCGCTCACGGTCTTCACGAACCGATTGGGTTGGCTTGGAAGGATGGCTGGTTGTACGTCACGCAGCGCAGCGATGTGTCTCGACTGAAGGACCAGGATGGTGATGGGGAGGCCGATCTTTTTGAAGTGGTCGCCGATGGATGGGGAATCACCGGTGATTACCACGAATATGCCTTCGGTTCGAAATTCGACCGCCAGGGGAACCTTTGGGTCGCGCTTTGTCTGACAGGATCGTTCGGTAGCGATGCACCCTTTCGCGGCTGGGCCATGCGGATCACTCCGGATGGCAAGACTGTCCCAACCACCAGCGGCCTCCGATCACCCGGTGGCGTCGGCATGAATCTGGATGGAGATGTCTTTTACACCGACAATCAAGGTCCCTGGAATGGTACTTGTGCATTAAAGCAATTGTCCCCTGGGAAATTCGTCGGGCATCCAGGTGGATTCCGCTGGTACGAACAAGCTTCCTCAGAGATGGGGCCGCGGCCGATGGAGCCGAAGGATGGAAGTCGCTGGGCGATCGAAGCGGACCGTATTCCGGAATTCCAGCCGCCGGTGATTCTGTTTCCCTACGGCAAGATGGGGCAATCGGCAGCTGGCATCGCCGCCGATTCCAGTGAAGGTGGGTTCGGTCCCTTTGCAGGGCAGCTTTTCGTCGGGGATCAGACCCACAGTACGGTGATGCGCTGCGCGCTGGAAAAGGTGGATGGCCAGTGGCAAGGTGCCTGCTTCCCATTCCGCGAGGGGTTTGATTGCGGTGTGGTGGGATTGGAGATGTCCGAAGAAGGAAGTCTGTTTGTTGGGGGGACCAACCGAGGCTGGGGGTCCCGGGGAGGGAAGCCATTCTGCGTCCAGCGGCTCGACTGGACGGGACGTGTTCCCTTCGAGCTGCATCGCATGGAAGCGGTTGCCGATGGGTTTGTGCTGCATTGCACCGAACCGGTCGATGTCGCATCTGCGACCGACATCGCATCGTATCGGATGTCGACATTCACCTACATTTTCCAAAGCGCCTATGGCAGTCCAGAAGTCGATCCAACCGAACCGAAGGTCGTGGCAGCAACGGTAGGAGAGGATGGCAAATCGATCTCATTGAAGATCGAAGGGCTTCAGCGAGGTCACGTGCATCATCTGAAGGCCGATGGGTTGCGAGCGAAAGATGGTCGCCCGTTGCTGCATGCCGATGCGTACTACACGCTGATGCGGATTCCCCAGCCCGCCAAATGACACAAAGCGTTAGGCGGTCTATCGAAACTCGATCGGCTCGATACCCAATCTCGAAAGTGCTTTGTGCAACCCCTGGCGGCTCATCCTCGCCTCCTGGGCAGCTCGAGTGATATTCCCTCGATGGCGGCGCAGCAGTTCCATCAGATAACGACGTTCTTGTTCGGCCAGATGTTCTCCGTGGGTGGATCGATCGCCCGAAAGCTTGTGGTGGGGAGATAACGGGTCATTGGACAGTCGCTGAAGGCTGGCTGCGATCGAATCAGTATCGATCCAGTTGCCCGCTGCCAGGCATGCGGCGCGTTCCATCGTGTTTTCCAGTTCTCGGACATTGCCTAGCCAGTTGTGGGAGGTGAGCAATTGCATCACTGCTCGCCGTCTAATGCTATAGTCCCTGGCATTAGGCCTACGCTGCCTTCTTCCCGTTGCCGCCTCCGGAAATCGATATACTGCGATCTCTGAGGACCGCGTTGCAATCTGTCTGAGGTTCTGCTGGGGAGGTGTTGGGATGCATTGGTCGATTCGTCCAAAAGTCAGGAACTGGTTGGTAAGGTCGCTTGGCATCGCTGCAGCCTTGGGCTCGGTCACACTACCAGCAAGTGGTCAGGATTCCCCTTCTGGATACCAGAAAGTACTCACCGAAGACTTTTCGGAAGACAAGGGACGCTGGCGGACGATCGACCCGTCGTCGTGGGAATGGAGCACGATCGATGGAGAGTCGGTGTTGGCGATTCGCCGACGCGAGAGCAACTACCAACCAAAGGTTCGTAGCCCCTTGCATCTCGCTCTGCTACAGGGCCCTCCCGTCGACGATTTCCTTCTTCGATTTCGCGTTCGGAATCTTGAGGATACTGGCGGGCATCGCGACTGCTGCGTCTTTTTTGGATATCAGGACCCCGAGCACTTCTACTATGTGCATCTAGGTGCCAAGCCCGATCCTGCCAGCGGTCAGATCATGATCGTCGATGGGGCTCCAAGAAGGCCGTTGACCGACAACAAGAAGGAAGTCCCGTGGAGCGATGGTTGGCATTGGGTGCAGGTCGAACGGAATGTGAAGTCGGGGACGATCCGTGTGTACTTTGATGACATGACCCAGCCGCTCTATGAGGTTGTCGATAAGTCATTCGGAAAGGGGCTGGTTGGCTTCGGGTCGTTTGATGACAAGAATGCATTTGACGATTTGAGTCTTCAGGTTCCGGAGGCAAAGGCTGCGGCAATCAAAAAGCAGATCGATAAGGAATATCCGGCACGTCCAGCGCCTACCGTCTCAGATCTTCCCTATGGACCCCACCCACGTCAGCGAATCGATTTTTGGCAGGCATCGTCTACCGAACCGACTCCCGTGGTCGTTCTGATCCACGGTGGCGGATGGGTTGGTGGAGATAAGAGACGCTATGGAAAGTCGATGATCGATCCATTCCTGAACGCTGGGATTTCGGTTGCCGCTATCAATTACCGATTCATCCCACAGGCTATGGAGGCGAAGATTGAGCCGCCGGTGAAAGGTTGTCTTGGGGATGCGGCACGAGCGATCCAGACACTTCGGGCCAAAGCGGATGAATGGAACCTTGATCCGGATCGTTTCGCAGCGACCGGAAGTTCCGCCGGCGCTTGCACTTCCTTGTGGCTTGCTCTCCACGATGACCTGGCCGATCCCAACGGCGACGATCCGATCGCCCGACAGTCGACGCGACTGCTGGGTGTCGCCGTCACCGGAGCTCAAACCTCACTCGACCCGGTCCAGTTGAGGAGCTGGATTCCGAATGCCATCTACGGTGGTCATGCCTTTGGATTTGCGGCCAAAGGGCGAAGTCGCGCTGAGGAATTCGAGCAATTAATGAGCCACCGGGCTGAGGTGCTTCCATGGATTCAGGAGTATTCTCCGATCGAACTGGTGAGCGAAGGGGATCCCCCGCTGTTCCTGGAATACCCCAATCAGAAGAAGCCTCCAGTGCTGGGGCAGAAAGAAGACGATCCCACGCACTCCGCACTCTATGGAACAGAGTTCCAGAAGCGATGCCTGGAAAAGAAGGTCTCCTGCGAATTGGTCTATCCAGGTCACCCAGGAGTCACGGCGAAAAACAATGTCGAGTTCCTGCTGAAGCTGTTGAAGGATCGATGACATAGCCGCAAGGCGATCGATCGCACTTCCGATCGTCATGCGTATGCGATCGTAGGGGACCGGCGTAGGGTTTGTGCCAGATGGTCTCGGCGACGGACCTGCGTTCTCCATGAAGCCGAGGCGCGCTGCCTTGGTTCTGAGATCATGGAGTGGATTTAGAAAGCAGCCAGAGGGCAAGTAGTGCTCGCGGGGTATCGTCAGGATAAAGACTTCGCAAGCGGCCTGCCGTGGCACGCCATGGTTCGTTCGGATGGATGCCGGTCGACAACAGGACATGATCGACCTGTTGATCCCAATCCAGTTTCGAACGCGCAATGCGATCGGTCCATCCCTTCACTTCCGGTGCTGGCGCATCAAGTAGTTCTAGTTTTCGATCGATGGAAGCGAAGGTTTCCGGTAACTCTTGCTTTCCCGGAGGCGAGAAGGTTGGAGGGGGCAGCGATGTAGCTGGCTGGGCTAGGCGCTGGCGGCTTGCTAGGTCGCTTGAGGAGTTTCCTGCCGCGTGGTCGATCCAGCGATCCAGTTGCGCCATCGGGATCGAATCGGCTTCCTGATGGACTGGAGACCAAGAGGCAAAAAGACGCCTTCGGGTCAGACGATCGTGCTTTTGATCTTTTGGTTCCAGCAATCGTGATGACGGTAGCATGGGCTCTTCGGCGAGCAGCCAGGGGGCGGATGCGGAGATCCAGCCGACTAAAACCGGTAGCGACTCGCCATGTGCGGTCCACTGAGTGGCGAGGAAATCGAGCAATTCGCGTCGAGCATTCCCTTCGACGCTTTCTTCGATGAAGTCGGAAGGAACCAGAGGTTCTCCGAAGGCTTCTTGCCATACCCAGTTGACCATGTCCTTTGGACGGTTGGGATGGCGCAGCATCCAGTCCGAGAGATCGCTCCAGTCGGAGGCCGAATCTTCGCCCGGCAAGGTTGCGTTTGCTTGAGCTACGGTGCCATCCGGCCTTTCATAGAACGAACTCTTGGCCGGTATGATCCGCCAGGCTGGTTGCTGCTTTTCTCCCGCCGCCTTCTCGACGCTCAGCGTCGACTGGACCGCCACTAGCGACCAGTAATTGGCTTGGGAAAATCCAGATTGGTCATGGCAGCGAGAGCAACCGACCGACATCCCGAGGAATTCTTGACAAGTTTTCTCCAGGATCGCTTTCGAGTCCTGATTTGCTGGGATCCAAAGCGCGGCGATCGGTTGTGCGCCATCCTCTCCCTCTTCGATCGAAAGGATGCGTCGCTGAATCTCCAATATCGACTGATCGGCGATCAGTTGCCGGGCGATCCATTGTCGGAACGCATCAGAGGGTGACTGGTCCTCCTGCGGAGCAGCACCGATCTGCCACTTGCGGCTTAATCGCGTCGACCATCGGTCGGCAAATCGATCGATGTCGACCGGGAGGCTTTCGAGCCATCGCCAGCGTTGAGCGACTGAGTCCAGATTTCTGGGTGGGTCAGGTAAGGTTGTTGAATCGGATACTCCAAGCCACTGCCGGACGCGATCGGTCCACTGACGGGTATCGACTCGATCTGCTGGCTTGATGGCGGCTACTTCCCACAGGTGCTCCAGTTGCTGGTCGATCACCTGCACGACCGCTTCGGATTCGATCGCTGCTATTTTCGAACGGGAGGGGGTGTTGAGGTTGGGTGTTGGGTTCTTCTGATTCGAGTTTGCAAAAGCGGGTAGGTCGAGCGACCGGGCGGGGGAGTGGGGAGTCGCAGGGGGGGGCGATCGTTGAGCGAGTGACGGATCAGTGGAAGGTGGTGTGGCCTCCGGTGGGTTGGGGATCATTGCGACCGAAGGGGAACCCGAAGGGGTTACCTGCGTAGCCTGTTCGCGCCTGGCCCAGACGAGCCCCAAGAAGAGGGTGGCGGCGATGGAAAGGCCGGCAATCCAGTTGACTTTCGGAATGCGCGGACTGCTGCGGCCGGACCGAGGCAAAGATGACTGCGGGGCTGCCGCTTCCAGAGCTACTTGCCGCAGTCTCTCCAGACGCTCGGCGGATAGCTGGCGCGACCTCTGGGCCACTTGGTGCGCGAGGTCCTGTGGAGGGTTCTTCTTCTGGAAGTATTCCTCAAGCAACGCGTCGATGGGATCGCCTTGCGATGGCTCATTCATGATCCAGTTGGCTCTCGATGCATTGTCGAAGTTGTTCTTTGGCCCGTTGCAAAAGATTTTTGACGCCATGCTCTCCCATGGCGAGTTTGGTGGCGATCTGGGACCGCGAAGCTTCATCACGGTATTTCATTTCAATCGCTACCCTCGCTCGCTCCGAAAGTCGCTGCAGGCATCGCTCGAGGATCTCCATCGTCCTTCCCTCTTCGGCTCGACGATCCCAAAGCCAATCGGGCAATTGACCATCTGGTGGGAGTGGAACTGCTGGACTTCTAGCGATCCGTTTACGATCGGCGAGGACCAGGTGGTAGGCGATCTTGCGCAGGTACTCGATCGTCTGTGGTTCGCTCAACTCCCGAAATCCGCTTCGGATCAGCGCGATGAAGGTGTCTTGAGTAATCTCTTCGGCGAGCGCCGGATCACACCCAAGACTCCTCGCGTAGCGCCAAACCATCGCCTGATGACGAGCGATCAGTGCAACGACCGTCGATGGAAGCAGTGGCTGGTTTTGCGGGTTGTTTTCCGAGTCCACCCATCCTCCGCTTCCAGGGCGCAACATCGATCCCTCGTGCACCGCAACCGGCGGTCGGGCCGCCGTCAAGCACAGACCATCAACAGATCAGGCGAACAGTTCCTTGATCGGCGCCCCACCTCCGGCGATCTTCATCGGACGACCACTGCGGCTGGTGTAGGTTGTCTCCAACGAGATCCCCAGCGCCTGGCAGACAGAAGCCATGAGATCTTCGGACGAGTGAGGGGTGCTGGCGACATCCATGCCATCGGGGCTGGTTTCACCGACGGCGATGCCGCCGCGGAAATTCCCACCACCAACCACGCAACTCCAGGCTCTAGCGAAGTGATCGCGCCCAGCATCACCATTGATTCGGGGAGTTCTGCCGAACTCACCCATCCAGATCACCACGGTATCCTTCAGCAGTCCTCGCTGATCGAGATCTTCCACCAAGGCGCTCATGGCTTGATCGAGCACTGGGAGACGGTCCTCAGAGAGGATCCGATGAATATCGCCGTGATTATCCCAGCCACCCAGGTCGACTTCGACGAACGGCACTCCCGACTCGACAAGTCTTCGAGCCAGCAGGCAACCTTCGCCGAAGTTGTTCTTTCCGTAGCGTTCTTTGACGGTGTCTGCCTCTTTATCGACCTGGAACGCTTCCATCTGCTGGCTAGTCATCAGATCGAGAGTCTTCTTTAGGATTTTGCGGTGTTCTTCACCGGCGTTACCGCGACGCTGCGCGATGTATCCTTTTTCGATCAGATCCAGGGCAGCCATCCGCTGCATCAATCGCTGTTCGTTCAGTTGCATATCGAGATTGCGGATGCGACCGTTGCTGCTGACCGAGAAAGGGGCCCACGCCATTCCCAGGAATCCTGGGCCTTCGCTTGCGCCACCCACCGAAATGAAAGGAGGAATTTCCAGCCCCTGCCGCTGCTCCATCAGTTCGTGGGCGATCACCGATCCATAGCTAGGGTGTTCGATGTTCGCATTGGGTACGTAGCCGGTGTGCATGTAGTACCTGCCTCGATCATGGTCCGCCTCCCGCGTGCTCATCGACCGAACGATCGCCATGTGATGCATCTGCTTGGCCATCATCGGCAGGTGTTCGCAGATCTGCACATCGCCCGAGGTGGAGATTGGTCGGAAGGGGCCACCGTTGGCGTTCCCCGGCTTGAGGTCCCAGAGGTCGATCGTCGATGGTCCGCCACCCATCCACAGCAGGATGGCGCTCTTGCGATTCTTCTTCAGGTCATCGGCATGAAGTCGAAGGGAGTGCCCCATCGCCAGCGAGGATCCCATAAGCGCCGAAGCGCCCGCCATGTGGCTCATGAAATGCCGTCGGGACATCCCGCTAGGGGTCAGATGCGTTTTCCAGTTCATCGTATGTTCCTTGATCTGATGGTGCTTGACTGGTCAGTGATTGATGATGAATTCGTTGCTGTTGAGAATGGCCCACCACATATCTTGCAGCATGGCAGAGGTATCTCCTTCGCGAGCCGCTAGAAGTTCGCCTGAGGCGGCAAGTTCCTCGGGACGGGCGCGTCGTCCCAATCCAGCCAGGAAGAGGAAATTCACTTTCTCGGCTGGTTTGCCGTTGCTGCTGGCGATCTGCGCGATCCAGCTGCCCGGTTCGTTGCTGGTCGCCTTTTGGATCAGGTCCCCGTTGAACATCATGAGCGACTGCGGAATTGAACCGTTGAAGGTGGTCGTCTCGCCGCCGTCGTCGGTTCCGAAGGCGACGACGAACTGCTGAAGCCACTGATCTCGCTGCTTCTGCTGCTCTTCGAGTGTTCCGCGTCGATCCGCCTGCGTGGCGGCAACCATCGACTGATACAGCTCCTCAGGCCCCATCTGCCGGCTGTAGAAATGAGAGAACCGAGGGGGCTCACCTGACTGCGGATCATCAGCGCGGTTTCCATCGCCAATGCGACTGGATAGCTGGTAAGGCTTGGACAGAACGATCCATCGAATCAGCATCTTCATGTCGTAGCTGGACTCACGAAAACTTTTTCCTAGCCGCTCTAGCAACTCCGGATCGGTCGGCGGATTGTGCGGCCCCAGATCGTCGGTCGGCTTGGTGAAGCCATATCCAAGGAAATGAGCCCACATGCGGTTGACGATCATCTGATCCAGGAATTCACTCTTGAGCACCAACTTGCCGAGTTCCTCCCGTCGATTGACATCGCTGATGTATCCGCTTCGTTCAATCTGAGTCCCATCGACAAAGACCGGGTAGGCGACTTTGGTCTGCCCATTGCGCAATAGGAAGTAGATGTCTGCTTCCTGAGTCCTTTTGCTCTCGCCTTCGAAATCCTGATTGATCAGCTTGGCATGGTCGATGTCTCGCGTTCCTGGGACAAACCTTCGAAGGGCACGGGTCTGGCGAAAGAATGCATTGAACTCCCAGAACTTCTGCTGCTTCCACTGGTTGAACGGATGGTTGTGGCACTGGGTGCACTGCACCTGGAGGCCGAGGAAGACTTTCGATACGGCTGCCGTGGCCTGGACTCCTCCCTCTTCGTTGACTTTCATCGCCAGAAAGTTCGTCGCTCCATTGAACTCTTCGGTCCCTGGCTTGGTGGTCCCAGTGGCTGTGATCAACTCAAAAACCATCTGGTCGTACGGTTTGTTTCGAGCGAAATGGTCGCGAAGGTACTTGCGCATCCCTTCGCGATTGGTCAGCGTGTTCTGTTCGGTTCCTCCGGCGCGGCCAATCAGGATATTGGTCCACAGATCCGACCATCGACTGGCGTATTCTTCGGTGTAGGCAGGGTCATCGAGAAGAAGGTCGACCAGTTTTTGTCGCTTCTGAGGATGCGTGTCTTTGAGAAACCGCTGGAGTTCTTCGAACTTCGGGATGCGGCCGAGAAGGTCGAGATAGATGCGCCGGCACCAGACGCCATCCTCCTCGACTTTGGAAGGGGTTAGATCCGATTCTTTCCAAATCCGCGTGATCGATTCATCGATCCAGCCAACTTGAGGAGGCACCGGTAGATTGCCCTGGGCTTTCACCCCAGTTACGTTCGTCCAAGCCACCAACACCCCGGCCGCGCACCAAGCAACCAGAGGGATTAGCCTTTGAGCGAGTTTCCAGGAATCGCCCAAAGAGTCGATCGGCGGTTGCTTCCAAATGGCCATCTCTCACAACTCCCGTTCGATTTGCATTCCGGACAGGCAGGCCGCCACGGTCCATCGGTGGCCGAAGGAAATCAGGTTCTCCCTGCCCAATATCAGAATAAGTGAATAGGTAGCCTGAGTGTACTCAGAAATTGCTGGCGAATCAGCGAAGTTTCCTCTGTTCCTTTGTTCACCAATCTGCTGATGTCGGTACCGGGATCCGATCGGATCCCGGGTGAACCTACGCGAGGTGCGGTTGGACGGGTTGGTCGGAGATACTTTCTAAAGCTTTCCGTCGAGCGCCAGTTGATGGAAGAAATGAGGGATCTGGTGCTGATTCTTCAGCAGCCAGTCGATTCCAGGTTCGTCGTTCAGCGCTTTTCCGATCGCTTTGCAGGTGGCGGCTCGATTGGTGCGGAAGAGAACTTCCGGATCGTACTGGACATCGACGATCGATGGATCCAACCAGACCGACACGATGATCCCCAGGTCGTTGGCCAATTGCTTGGGAATGAAACCTTCCCTCACGGCATCCAGCACGCCATGGGCGATGGCTGCCTGGACAGTTCCCATCAGAATGTTCGTGTACTTTTCACTCTGAACAGTCACCTTACTGACCATCACCGTGGCGGGCCGAATTTGAACATCGCTGTTTAGGATGGCAAATACCTTGGTGTGCCCTTTCACCTGGTTGCCGATCAACTGAGCGATGGCGTAACCGACTGGACCATCCAGGGCGCCAATGACCACTTCGGGTTCCGCCGCCGACCAAGCGGGTTCTTCCTCCACCAGCGCTTCCCCGGTCTTCAGCACGATTCGCTTTGGCACAATCCGTTTGGCCTTGATGGCCGACTTCGCGGAACCTTTTTTCTTCGCCATGGTGTTTGATCCTCCTCCATGCGGAAATGATCGTCCAAAAGAAACCACAATCGGACTACTGATTTTAACCGATCGATCCGATCCAAGTGGGGGCCAACCTTGCCTCCGATGGCAAGCTCCTCAACGCTGCGTCTCGCAGCGGATCGGCTATCATGTGACGGTGAGAGCGGGATGGATCGGCGATAAGGGAAAACCAAGAAGTAGCAGGCGGGGAAATGGAAAAGTATTCGTTCGGAATGGGGGATCGATTCGCTCACGAAGCCATCGCTCAGCTGGAATCGATTCAAGAGATGGGGCGCCTGGGGGTGACGATCGCGCCGGTGTGGAACAAGTCGAATCGAGAGCACGGTTTTGTCGGATCGCATCCACGGTCGGTCTGGGAAGCGGCGGAGAAAGCGACGCTTGCCTGCGGTTGGTCCCAGCCCTGGTATGTCGATGCCGATCACATCCGCTTCGACACGGTCGATCCCTTTCTCGACTGCTCCAATTTCTTCACTCTGGATGTCGCCGATCAAATCGGCAAGCGATCGGAGAATTGGTCGGTGGAGCGTTTTTTGGAGAGCCATCCTGAGTTTTCCAAACCGGTCGCTCTCTCGGAGGCGGGGCCTCCTATCGAAATACCACGGGAGCTGATCGAGCGGACCGGAAGCAATTACGCGGCGGCGGCCGAGGAGGCGGGACGCATCGCAAGGAAAATCGAACAGCAGAAGCGAGGGGATCGCTACGTCGTAGAAGTTTCGATGGATGAGACCGATGCGCCCCAGGGACCCGAGGAACTGTTGATCATTCTGGCCCTACTGGCCGACCAGCAGATCCCGCTCGATACGATCGCTCCCAAGTTCACAGGACGATTCAACAAAGGGGTCGATTATGTCGGTGATTTGAAGCAGTTTGAGAAGGAGTTGCGGCAGGATGTGGCCGTGCTGCGGCTGGCTGCCTCTCGGTACGGCTTCCCCGAGTCGTTGAAACTGAGCGTGCACAGCGGCAGCGACAAATTCTCGCTCTATCCAATCCTTCGCAGGGTCCTTGCCGAAACCGGCTGTGGGCTGCATGTGAAAACCGCAGGCACGACTTGGCTGGAGGAGCTCATCGGGCTGTGCGAGGCGGGTGGTGACGGTTTGGCTCTGACGCAGGAGATCTATCGGCAGGCCTTCGATCATCTGGAGGAGTTGTGCGCTCCGTATGCCACGGTGATCGATATCGATCCAGGGAAGCTGCCCAGCCCCTCCCAGACATCCACCTGGGATGGCGCGACCTGGGCCAGCACGATCCGGCACGTTCCATCGCATCGGGCATTCCATCCTGGAGTTCGGCAGCTGCTGCATGTTTCCTTCAAGCTGGCCGCCAAGCAAGGATCAAGGTTTCTCGACCTCCTGAAGACGCATCGGCAGGTGATCGCAACGCAGGTGCGAGAGAATCTGCTGGAGCGTCATTTGAAGCCGATCTTCGGGGGATTGGAGAGCCAGCATGCGTAGCGCGGTGACGATCTGTCTGGTACCCGAGGCCGCGCGAGGGCCTTTTGTCTTTCATGAATCCTTGGAGCGAGGCTGCCAGTTGGCGGCGACACTGGGGTTCGATGCGGTCGAGGTGTTTCCCAATGGACCGGACGATCCGCAGTTGGCGCGGCTGCCAGATCTGCTTGCGGAGCATCGACTCCAGTTGGCTGCGATCGGCACGGGAGCCGGATGGCTGAAGCATCAGTGGTCTTTGAGTTCTTCGGACCCCGAGATTCGTCGCAAGGCCATTGGATTTGTCGAGGGGATCATCGATCGCGCGGGCACCCTAGGGGCGCCTGCCATCATCGGGTCGATGCAGGGGAGATCGCAACCTTCGGCAGCACGCGAAGGCTGCCTGGATCGCCTGGCGGATGCTCTACGCCATTTGTCCAGGCACGCGGCCGATGCGCATCAGACGGCGCTTCTCTATGAACCACTCAATCGCTACGAGACGGACCTCTTCTGTCAGTTGACTCCCGCGAGGCGTTGGCTGGAAGAGAAGGGACTGGACTGCGTGCGACTGCTAGCCGACCTTTTTCATATGAATCTGGAAGAGCATCATCCGGCTCAGGCGATCCTCTCCAACGGTGCAGCGATCGGTCATGTCCATCTGGCCGATTCCAATCGGCAGGCGATGGGGCGAGGCCACACCGATCAAAGGGCGATCCTGGAGGCGCTTCGGCGCATTGGCTACAACGGCTTCCTGTCGGCTGAGGTTTTTCCGATCCCGACCGCGATGGTTGCTGCCAAGCAGACTCGGGTGGCGGTCGATCAGTGGAGAGGCTGGCTGGGTGGTTCCGGGGGTACCCCCGCTGCGCGCTGATCAGCCGCGCATCACGAAACCGCCATCGACATTCAAACACTGGCCGGTGATGCTGGCGCCGTGCTTGCTGGCCAGGTAGACGATCATCGATGCCACTTCCCGGGTGGTCTGCCAGCGCCCCAAGGGGACCACCCTTTGGATCTTGGCCATCGCCCAACTCTCGTAGGACTCCTGCTGGTCGGCTGGAAGACCTTCCTGGGAAGCAGCCCAGACGCTGCGATTGAGCGACGTTTGGACCATGCCCGGATTGACGATGTTCACGCGCACCTGATGCGGCGCCAGATCCTTGGCTAGGCACTGCATGAAATTGATATTGGCCGCCTTGCTAGCGCTGTAGGGTGGGTCGGTTTGCGACCCCATTTGCCCGGCAACGCTTCCCAGGAACGTCATCGATCCCTCGCGTTCCCGCCGCATCGGCTCGGCAAACAAATGAGCCACATGCACCATCCCCATGATGTTGACTTGCAGAATCGCATGCCAATCTTCGGGCGAGAGTCGATCAAAAGGGAAACCAAACCGCCCGGAACCAATGGCAGCCGTCAGCACGACGTGGCGGGGAGTCGGCCCGGACTGTCGGGTGGCCGCCAGCGCCGCCTCCAGCGATTCGAGCTTCGTCACGTCGACGGCATGAAACTCCCATGGCTTGCTGGTTGATGGAGTTGCAGAGGGGGTTGGCCGATGGCGATCCCAAATCACCACCTCGGCGCCTTCCTCCGCAAAAACCTCCGCCGTCGACCACCCGATGCCCTGCGCGCCACCGATCACGACGACGCGTTGGCCTTCCAATCCCATATCCATCGTGCCAATTCCGTTTCTAACTGAGCAGCGCTAACAGCCATTCTGCTGGTTTTGCACACCTTACGCTGTCGTCGGAATATCTGAAGAAAAGTGCCGCGCGAGGCTTGGGTGTGGTTTCCCGAATCGTACCACAATCGAAAGATTGGAAAGGGAGAGAGGACGGGGCGGCTGGTGTCGAGCGGCTTCTACGACGAATGGAGTTCTGGAAAGACTTCGGCATCGAGTGGCAGTCGCCCCAGGAGACTGCGCGTGCGTTCGATGAAGTCGGACTTGTAGTTGGCCACCTGTTGCTCGGTAATCCCCAGCAACTCGGCCACCTCCTTATTCGATTTCCCTGCCACCAGCAGCAGTTCGATGCACTGGAGCTTTCCCCAGTCTCTTTTGCTTTTCCACTTTTCAATCTGGGTGCTGAGCGCTTCACGAAGAGCCGACTCCTCGAGTTGGCGCTGTTCATCGCTTCTTGCATGAGCGCTGGCACGCTGGTCGCGCCCGGCGACCTGCCACTCGGATCCCAGAGAGCTGCTCGATCCAGACCGACTGGGGCGGACCAGTCGGGGGCGTCTTCCCGCCTTGCGAAGCTGGTCGGTTAGTTTGTAGGAGCAGATCGAGAATAGATAGGCTTCCAGAGGCCGCCGCGCATCGTAGTTGGGGAGACTGGTCAGCAAGCCAACAAACGCTTCCTGAACGATATCTTCGGCCAGTGCGCGGTCGTGGATTCGCTGTAGTACGTAGGCCAGTAGCCTGCCTTCGTACTGTTCGATCAATTCCTGCCAAGCCTCTGCGTCCCCCTGGCGAATCTTTCCAATCAAACCCGCGTCCGCGGCGCCGATGGTTTCCTCAGGGTTGGGCTGTTCAGGCGTCGTCACGGAAGAACCTCATGCCCCGTCTGCAAGGAGATCGATCTGGCGCGTCGCCTCCGCAGCCATCCAATGCTGCGTAGCAGGCCACTGGACATGCCGATCGAAGCCAGGCATGTCAGCGCGACAAGAGCGACTTCCTGTGTCCGCTCCTGACGCTTGGACTCTTCGCTCCAAAGCTGCACTAGGCGACGGTCCGACGGCGGTACCTCCAGCAGAAGCCACGCTTGGTGGTAGGTGGCCCCTGAGGCTTGCAGCGTAGCATCAAACGGTGGCTGATCTACCAACCAGTGTTTTCGGATCCACTGGGGCGTCAGTTGCTGGATCGCTTCGGCGGAGCCGCCAACCAGGACGTGCTGATCGAGGTAGTCGCGTACGACTTCCATCAATCGCTGGTCGCTGCTGACCAGACTTTCCGCCAACGATTCGGCTGGCAGGCAATCGACCGCCAAGCGGTGCGTCTTCTCGCGAAGGTCTGGGCTCTGTGAGATCCACTCGGGGAGATCGTCGGAAAGGAGTCGTTTGATGCGAATTTCTTGGCTGGCCGAACCCAGGCTGTCGTCGGTGGGATTCGCCGGAATTCGTATCGAGTCAGAGCCAGTCTTTTCGCCGGAAGGTTGCAGTCGTCTCTGGTTGCTGGCCAGGAGTGGCTGGGAATCGCCCTGCGGTCTGTCAACTCCAGAAAGGCGGTCGACTGGATTCAATCGCTTGGCGATTTCCTGGTTCGACGAATCGGCCGACTGGAGCGCCTGGAGTCGTTGCTGCAACTGCGGCGTCTGCCATCCCTTTTGGAACAGGTCAAAGGCGAAGGTGATCGTCACACGGCCCGCCTGCATCGGCACCGGCTCCAAGCCCGCCGGAAGCTCCAGGTCCTCATAGGGAATCAGATCCAGGTCCAGGGCGGAGTTCAAAGAGTTAGCAACCCACTGCCTCCAACCACCTGCACTCCACCAACCACCAAGTTCCGGAGGCTGCTGGGCGCTGCTTGCGGGACGGATCCACCCGAGCGAGGCGAAGATTCCGACCAGAAGGCCAACGAGGAATCGTCGTTCGATCGACTCCATCGAAGCTCGCCGGAATGACCGGGCTTTGGCGATGAGCTTTTGGGCTTTCAGGACCATCCGTCTAGCTCCAGGACTGGGTGGTCTGTCGACCGACTCCAGACGTTGCAACCGCGATACCAAGGCTCAAACTGTTTCCCTGATCTTCCTGTGCTGGTCTCCACCCATCCCCGCCCAGGAATATCGGCCCGACTGCCTCGCTCCCTCACTATGATCGTAGGGAATCCAGGGGGACGCAAGGGACACTGTGCCGGCAATTCCGGCTGCGATGGCCCAGCCCCAGGGCTGGGCGATGGGGATAAGTCCCGTCAAAAGTGTCTCCAATGCCAAGGCGCTTGCCAGCCCCAGGAGGCTCAAACGCCGCCGCCTCAGGGGGTCGGCCATCCGCCACCACCGCACCATTCCAAAGAGAAGTCCGAAGTGAATCAGGTAGACGGGCAGGGTGGGAACCCCATTTTCTTCATAAAAACTTCCCCACCAACGGTATCGCGGCACCGTTTTGGAGACCTGACCTTCCGAGGTTTCGATCGTGACCGTGTCGGCTGTCAATGAATACGTTTCGATCATTTTTTGGTCTTCGGAGTACTGCACCACTTTGGTGAGTGGAAAAAGACCTCCATAGCGATTGGTGTCGCCCACCAAATCCCACGGGATCATCAGATACTGAGCGATGAAGAATGCGCCGGCTCCCAGCGCCATGCCGCCGGCCAGTTGCAGGAAGCGGAAAAGGATGCCGTCTTCATCACGAGCAGAAAAACCGCTGGCCAGCGCCAGGAGAAGGCTGGAGCCTCCCCAGATCACCAGACCGCTCCAGCAGGCAGCCGCCAGCCAGCCGGGTTGCTCCCAACGTCCCCAGCCACCTCCAAAGAGCGTCCCGAGGATGCCCAGCACCGACACCACGCAAAAAGCGAAGAACCAGTTGCCGGTGATCGCCTGCCAGCGTTCGATTTTTGGCTGAGCCGCCAATCGCTGACGCTCGGCAACCACCCACTGCTTTCGCGTCATCGGCACCGGGGTTGCCAGCGACTGGATCGGCTGGCTGGAACTGTTGCCGGGAAGGAAACGGGTGAGGAAATGAGGGAGCAGTCGTTTACGTCCGGTCGACTCCCAGACGATCAAGGCTGCCAGTCCCCCCCACAGCACGACCTGAAACAAGCCTCTGAAGAGCGACAGAGGCTGAAGCAGCAGGGACGCGACCAGCAGGCTAGCCCAGAGATTCCAGGGATCCCAAGGCTTGCCGCTCTTGCCCTTGCGCCGACCGGTCTCCTGCGGCTGTGCGCCGGGGAGTTTTGCCATCCAAGCTTTCTGCTTCTCTTCGAACTTGGCAAGCCATCCTTCTACTGCGTCGACTGCCTGCTGCCCATCAGGCGACCACCACTCCGTCTTCTGCAGTCGTTTGGATCGTTTGGCCTCAGTCGCCTCAGGGGTATCCTCGACTGGTCCGAAACGGACCGCATCGGGATCGATCGCCGGCAGCGGTTCGAGAATCGGTGGCGAGGTGGTTTGGTGTGGCGTTGCGGTACCAGGGGAGCCGGCAGACGGATGGATCCGGGAGGCAAGCCCGTTAGGTTCGATCTGCAGTCCCAGTGGCAGGAGCATCTGCCGGACCGAGGAGTACCGTTCCTTGGGGTCTTTGGCCAGCGCCTTTTCGATCACGCTGCGAAAGGGTTCGGGTAGATGCCGGAGATCAGGCCGCTGGGTCAGGTGCTTGAGCAGGATCTCCTGACCGCTCTCCCCGTCGAAAGGAACCTCCCCCGTCAGCATCTCACACAGGATGATTCCCAAAGCATAGATGTCGATTTCCTTGCCATACTCCCCTTTGCCGATCTCCGGGGCCATGTAGTGAAGCGTCCCGACGCTTTCCGTCTGGCCACCGCGCCGCGACTGGGAGATGAACTTCGTGAGCCCGTAGTCGCCGATTTTGATCAGCGATCCGTCGATGAAGATGTTGGCTGGCTTGAGATCGCGATGGACGATTCCCGAATCGTGGAGGTACGCCACCGCCGATGCAACCTGACCAAACCAGGAGAGCACCTCCTCGGTGGAAAGACCCTGAGGGTTGCGATCGATGCGATCGCGCAGGCTCTCTCCCGCCACATACTCCATGACAATCCAGCCCTGCCCCTGTTCGTCGATTCGCAGATCGTACAGATCGATCAGGTGGGTGTGCCGCAGGTTGATGCACTGACGGACACCACGGGCTTCGACATCGAGATTCTTCTGGATTCGCTTGAGCGCCACTTCCTTGCCGGCGTCGTTGGTTGCCAGATAGACTTCTCCAAATCCGCCGACTCCGACGCCACGGCGGATGGTGAAGCCCGCAAGTGGCTGGTCTCCATTGCCATATCCAAATCTCATCGACTGCTCCAGTGTACGAGACGCTCCGATGTCCCAGGTTCCCGGGGATCGGAATCGGGGCGGTGCCAACCGCTGGAATAGGATTCGGTCTCCCTTCGAACGCGCCGTGGCCAGCAAGTGGTTTTTCGGCCGGCCGGAAGGGAGCAGGAAAACGGGTATCGATCCAAACGCATCAAGCGACTTGAAGGCTTAAGGAAAAGTCTGGGCCAAGCAACCGCTTGCCGGGTTCCAGTGGCGCCACCATGCCAATCTCTTTCCCCTGGCATTCCAGAGGCACTGACGATTTGACATGCCATGTTTCGGCTTCCCGCCAAATCACCACTTGGTCCTTCCATTCCAGACACCGGAGGTGGCACTGGGAGGAAGCGCCCAGCACGATGCACCTGTCGACCATCAGCACTCCGTCGATCGCTTCACGCCAGCGATGTGGCGGAAGAATTTTCAGCAGCGCTGTAGCACTCCATGGATTGGACAACTGGTATTCTAGACGAACGCTTTCTCCAAGGATAATCCGATCGCCATGCCTCAGCCGTTTCGGTTCCGCCCCTGCGATCTCCGGTAGATCGAACCCCAGGTGCTTTTCTCCAGTCCGCCAAATCTGGTAGGACCTATCCCCCAAATCTCCCAGGATCTGGCAATCGCAGCTTTGGCTTCCCGTGCGGCCTAGAAGGAGGCGGGGCAGGGTCCAGAGCAGGTATCCACCAACTCCATCAACCCACAGGATGGGGGTTTCACCGCCAACCATCGCTGGAAGACTCCTTTTTTCGCACCACTTCACCCCCTCTCCCCTGCTTCGATAACCGGATGGCTGGACGATCGGACACTTTGTCTGCCGTAGGTTTCCGATCGGCGAATCGCCCTCCAAGCTTAGGGGGTCACGACCACCGTTTCCACCTGGGGCTCGCCAAAGTACCGCGAGATCTGGTCGAGCAGATCTTCGGATTGGGGCTGGTCGACTGGAATGGCGCCGGTTGGTTCGACTTCGGCATCCAGAAGCTTTTCAGCCACATCGATACGGCTGCCGATCGAATCGATCAGCTCCCTTGTCTTGCTCAGCTGGCTGTCGTGGACGGTGACGCGACTGGAAGCTTCGGCGACTTCCACCATCGTCAGACGCGCCTGCAGATTCTCCACCTCTACCTCCAGTTGCCGCTTGGCCGACAGCATCGAATCGAGTTTCTGGCGAGCCGCGATGAGATTCTTCTGTCGGGCATGGAAGACCTGATCCAGCTTCTCGACAGTCGCTTCCTGGGTCTGCAATTGGCGGAAGCGAGTAGCGAGGTCTTCCTTCACTTCCTCGGCTGTGTAGCTCTTCTTGGCATAGACGAAACGTTCCTTGCCACTTTCCAGGTCGTCTTTCAGTCGAACCACATCCGATCGCGCCTTATCGGACCGCTGCCGCTTGGTCTCCAGTTCCTCCTCCAACCGTTCCAGGTCGACCTCCTCTTTGGCGATGCGGCGAAGGTTTTCGGCGATCTCCGGCTTCAATTCGGCAATCATTTGCCTGGCGCGCTGCAATTCCACCTGGACCGGAATCCGATCGGCGATCTCCTGCCGAACTGATGTGATCCCCATACGCAGGTAGCTGAGCGCGGTTGTCCCTGCCACCAAGCCGACGCCACCGACCGTGACCATCGAACCCAAAAGAAGTTTGCTGAGCATCTTTCTGACTCCTTGTGTTTCCCCGACCGGCCTTTGCTGGCCTTCCCTTCGCCCCCGTGCCATGTGGGTGCTACCTTGGGCGATTCGCGGGGTACCGGACCATCTTGGAAACTCGCCAGAAAGAATTTTTGAGGCAGAAAGCGAGTTGGACGGAGCGCCGTTCTCGCGGATGGGAGCCGGTGGTTGGCTGAGTGGAAGGGTCTATCGACGGGAGCCCCGTTGCCCACCATCTGGTGAGCGTCACGCTGTCGGCCATCGCAAGGAAGACTCCTGATTCGTCCAACCGCAGGGACAAGCTTGCTGCTTGCCCACAGTCCCTGGATTGACCATCCCCTACGAGATGACTCATCTATGGGAAACCCCAGGCCATCGCGTACAATCCGAGATGTCGCCGACTGATGTCTCAGTGGTCTTTGCCAATCGCCAGCGAGGGCTTTTCGTGTCGAATCAACCACCCCCCAAGCCGACCAGAAACATCGCCGAGCTGCTCAAGGAGTTTCGGGAGCATCGGGATGCGATGCAGCAAGAACTGGCTAAGGCAATCATCGGGCAGGAGGAGGTGATCGAGCAATTGATGGCGGCGATCTTTACGCGCGGGCACTGCCTGCTGGAAGGGGTACCCGGCCTGGCCAAAACGCTCATGGTCAGCTCACTTGCCAAGATCGTCGATGCCCAATTCAAGCGAATTCAGTTCACTCCCGATTTGATGCCATCGGACATCACAGGGACCAACGTCCTGGAGGAGGAAGAGGGAAAGCGGATATTTCGGTTCGTCGAGGGACCGATCTTCACCAACATCCTGCTGGCCGACGAAATCAACCGGACCCCTCCCAAGACTCAGGCGGCTTTGCTGCAGGCGATGCAGGAGCGTGAGGTTTCGGTGGGGCGGGAGACGTATGCGCTGCCCGAGCCATTTTTTACGATCGCCACGCAGAATCCGATCGAGCAGGAGGGCACCTATCCACTACCCGAGGCGCAGCTGGACCGTTTCATGTTCAACATCCGAATCGGTTATCCTTCGGCCGATGAGGAAGAGAAGATCTTGATGGCGACGACGCGGAACGAGAAGCCGGAGATCCAGAAGATCCTCTCGGCCAGGGCGATCCTGAACATCCAGAAGCTGGTATCCAGCGTGGCGGTCAGCCCCTACATCGTCAAATACGTCGCGATGCTGGTGCGAGCGACCAGGCCAGCCGATCCCAAGTCACCTGCTTTTGTGAAGGAACTGGTCGATTGGGGCGCCGGCCCGCGCGCTGGACAGTTCTTGATTCAGGGTGGCAAAGCGATGGCCGCCATGGATGGTCGATTCAGCATCGCCATCGACGACATTCGGCGCATCGCCGTTCCGGTGCTTCGCCATCGGCTGAGCACCAATTTTCAGGCGCAGGCCGACGGCATGACTACCGATCGGATCGTCGAAAAACTACTGCGGGAACTCCCCGAGCCGGAGGTACCCAAGTTCGCGACGTGATCGATAGCTCGCGGGGCAGTTTGCGTGCCTAGCGGCTGGGTTGAAGTGGAGGGGACAGCAGGGATTCTTTTGCGGAACGGATGGGATGGTCGCTGTTGAACAGTATCTGAAACCCGAGCTGGCTTCGCAGATCAAGCGGCTGGACCTGCGCGCCCAGATGATCGTGCGAGGCTTTCTGCAAGGACTGCACGCCAGCCCCTACCAGGGTTTTTCGGTGGAGTTCAGCGAGCATCGTCGTTATGCGCCGGGTGACGACCCGAAGGATATCGACTGGCTGGCCTACGCGAAAACCAATCGCTATTACGTGAAGAAGTTCGAGTCGGAGACGAATCTGACTGGCTATCTGGCGATGGACCTGAGCGCCTCGATGGCGTACTCCTATCGCCAGAAACTGACCAAGTTTGAGTATGCGATCTGCTTGGCGGCGGCGCTGGCCTACCTGATGATCATGCAGCAGGATCCTGTTGGACTGGTGACCTTCGATACCCGACTTCATGCCAGCGTCCCGCCCAGAAGCCGACGAGGCCAGCTGCCCGCCATCCTCAGTCATCTGTCGAAACTGAAGGCTGTCGGGCAGACCGATCTGGCGCAAAGTCTGATGCAGCTTTCTTCCATGATGCGCCATCGTAGCCTAGTGATGTTGATGAGCGATCTTCTGGGGGACCCGGAATCCACCATGCAGTCGCTGCGGCAGTTGCGACACCGAGGTCACGACGTGATCGTTTTTCATATCTTGGATGAAGCCGAGGTCCATTTTCCATTCGAGGGCAGCGTGCAGCTGGAGGAGCCAGAGACGGGGCAGTCGCTGACGGTGCGGGCGGAGGAGGTGGCGAAGGAATATCGAGAGCAGATCGAGGCGTTTCGCGCCGATTTTCGATCCCAGTGCGCCGCGCAGCGGATCGACTACGTACCTCTCGATACCAGCATGCCCTACGACAAGGCGCTGACCGAATACCTGCTCAGTCGCCGGGGACGTTTTTGAGATGACGTTCCTTCACCTGTCGCTGCTGTTGGGAGCCGGATTGGGGCTGGCACCGATCCTGTTTCATCTGATGGCCAAACGGCCGCCCAAGCGGATCGTCTTTCCAGCCCTTCGGTTCGTCCGCAAGACGCAGATCGATTCCAATCGAGGCTGGCGTGTCCAGCACTGGCTATTGCTGGCGCTGCGGGTGCTGTTGATCGGTCTCTTAGCCCTGCTACTGGCCGGGCCTCGCGTCTCCAGCAACCTTCTGACGGTAACCACGTTGCTTCTTGGCGGAGGTGTGCTGGCGCTTCTGATGACCGCTGCCAGCTGGATCGCCCTGGCCAGGCGACGTCCGTTGCGCGTCCTTCTAACGACGTCGATCACGGCGGGAATCCTCTGGGCGCTGGTTGCTGCCGGGTTGGGCTGGATGTGGCTTAACGGCACCGCCCCGCCCATGCCCAATCCCAGCGGACCGATCGCCACCGCCATCCTCATCGACTCCAGCCCCTCCATGGACTACCGCCACTTGAATAAGACTCGTTTGCAAGAAGCCACCGAGACGGCTCAGTGGCTGATCGACCGCATGCCGCCGGAAAGTCAAGCTGCTCTGATCGGTGGCGAAGGGTTGGCGCGTCTGAGCAGCGATCGGATCACGCTGAAGAGACAGCTGGAGAGACTTTCGGTTGATGGCCAAGCAGTCCCCATGCCGCAGCGCATCGCGCAGGCCGTCGATCTGGTCCGTCAAAGCGACCTGGACCGAAAGGAAATCTATGTTCTCTCCGATCTGTCGGCCAGCAGTTGGTCGATCGAAGAGAACCAGGGACTTGCCCAACTGCTGGCCAAGGAGCCTCCCGTTCTGCTGCAGTTGGTCGATCTGGGAATGCAGCAGCCAACCAACCTGGGCATCCGCTCCGTCACGCTGAGTTCCCAAAGCGTTGCCACCGGAGGCATGGTGGAGATCCAGGCAAGCCTTCAGGCGGAAGGGCCTCCTCCTTCCCGACAGGCCACCGCCGAACTTTATCAGGAACCGATCGATGCCACGCTTCCTAGAATCGTCGATGGCAAATTGCAGACACCAGAGCCCAAGCTGGTCGATCGTCAGACGGTGGAGGTCCAAACAGGCACTCCGGGGGTGGTGCGATTCGTGGTGCGCGATCTGCAAGCTGGGACTCATCATCTGGAGCTCAGGCTAGCGAATCCCGATCCCCTGGAAATCGACAACCGCTACCCCGTTTCGGTCGTCGCCGGACCTCAGGGTCGTTCGCTGTTTGTCGCCCGCGATCCCCAGCAAGCAATGGCCGCTGCCGCAACCATCGACCCGCAGGCTGGCCAATCGCTTCCCGATTCCTCTTCGGTGCTGACCGATTACTTTCAGTTGGATATCGCTGAGCTTTCCAGCTATCGGGCGGTGATGTTGATCGATCCAGCGGATCTCCCCGAGTCGTCGGTAAAGCGGTTGTCCGACTATGTCGAACAAGGGGGAAGCCTGCTGATCGGTCTGGGGCCGGCAGCGGGCAGTGCCGAGATTCTAGCCAAATCGCCTCTGGCCAAACTGCTCCCTGGAGTTCCAGCTCGCATCGTACGGCGTCCCGATGATGCACCGGCCTTCCTGCAACCGGCGATGCCATCCCATCCCATCTTCTTCCCTTTCGATTCCATGCTGGATCAGACCCCGTGGAATCTATTTGATACCTATCGATTTTGGGAATTCGATCGACTCAATCCGGGCGCGGCGGCTCTGGTGCAGTTCTCTCCAACGGGGCAGGCTGCAATGATCGAACAGCCTATGGGAACTGGCCGCATCATCACCATCACCACGCCTCTTCCCGAAGAGGCATATCCAGAAGGCCGAAGTCCCTGGAACCAACTCTGGAGCGGTCCGGATGCATGGCCCGCTTACGCACTTCTTTTGGGAACCGTCCAGTACCTGTCGGGACAGGGCAGGGAGCGATTCAATGTCCCAGCAGGGACACCGATGGTACTGGCCAACGATCCCGCCACGATGCCTCAGCGCTACGATCTGTTTACTCCGCAGGCGGAACTGATCCGTGCCGAGAGTCAGGACGGGAATCTACCGGTCCCTTCTACCCGACGTCCCGGGCATTATCGACTGCGCGGCATCAAGGATGGAAAGACGCTGCTGCGCGGCTTCTCGACCTACATTCCCGACGACTCGCTGACCTTGCAGCGAACCACCACCGAACAACTCGATGAGATCCTCGGGAAGGAAACTTATCTTTTGGCGAAGGATCGCGATGCGCTCACCCACAGCATCGGCGCCGGTCGCTTTGGCCGAGAATTGTACCCCTATCTGATGTTGATCCTGGCTGCGTTTCTGATCGCCGAACAGGCGATCGCCAGTCGCTTCTACCAGCTTGGCACCGCACGGAGCAGCAAGCAGGCATGATCCACTGGACGATCGATCCCATCTTCGGTTCCCCATGGCTGGCCTTTGGCCTAGCGTTTCTGCTGCTGGCGTTGCCGTGGTGGATGGGGGAGTCAGCGACCGTGACCCCGCGAAGGCTCTGGGTGCTTCGGTTGCTCCGCGCCCTGGTGGCTCTGCTGCTGCTGTTGGCCACCTTGCGGCCCGGCATCTCATGGACTCGCGAAGGCCTTCCCAAGGGAGCCGTTGCCGTTCTGATCGATAGCTCCCGAAGCATGGAGCTGCCCGCAGGACAGGCCAGTCAGAGTCGCTGGGAGATCGAGCGGAAGATATGGGAAAGCCTCCAGGAGGGTGAGAGCCTGCTTGGGGAGGACACGCGACTGGTTCCTTACCTTTACGATCAATCGCTCCGTGCTCTCCCTAAGGAACCGGGGCTATCCGCTCTACCCAAGACCCCTGTAGGTGAAGCGACCGATGTGGGTGGTGCGCTGGCGAAAGTCATGCAGCAACAGACCGATCCGCCTCTGGTGGCTGTCGTCTGGATGGGTGATGGAGCCCAGACGGCGACCGGATCGCAGGATGATCCTCAAGGGTTGGCAAGGCAACTGACCCAGCTGAGTGTCCCGATGTTGCTGTTTGGCATCGGTCCGCGCGATGCGTCGACAGAAATTCGCGATCTGGCGATCGAATCGGTGCCCGAGCAACTGGATGTGTTTACCAGCAACCAGAGTTCCGTGCGTGGTGTGCTTCATGCGCGAGGGTTTGCCAATCGAGAGTTCACCGTATTGCTTCGCGCCCGAACGCCCGAGGGGACCTACCAGACGATCACGCAGCAGGTCGTCTCTAGCACTTCGACCGATCAGCGGGTCGCCTTCCAGCTGCCTTTGATCGCACCGGCTCAGGGAAGCTACGAGCTGGAGGTTTCGGTAGCCCCTGAGGCAAATGAGCCGGTGGTGGAGAATAACGCGGTGACCTGCTACCTCAACGTGCGCGACGGTGGAGCGCGCGTGCTGTATTTGGAAGGAGAGCCGCGTGCAGAACAGAAGTTTCTGCGTCGAGCGCTGGCCGACAGCGCGGAATTGCAGATCGATTTTCTCCCAGTCCTTCGCTACACCGCCCCCAACTGGCCACTCGATTTCGCGAATCAGCTTTCCTCCGGAGTCTATGACGCTTACATTCTTGGCGACCTTGATGCATCGGCCATCTCGGAAGCGTCGATGAAATTGCTGGAGCAGCGGGTACGGGAAGGCGCCGGTCTGATCACCCTGGGCGGTTATCATGCCTACGGCCCGGGGGGCTATGGCAACACCCCGATCGCTGCTTTGCTTCCCGTCGAATTTGATTCGCGCGTCCGCCAGGCATTCGGAAGCCCGATCATCGAGGCGTTGCATCACGCAGGCCCACTTCCGATGAAGATGATCGCCAATCATCCCATCGTCACCCTGGGAGACCAAGTCGATAGCGCCGAACTCTGGAAGGCATTTCCGCCTCTACAGGGTGCGAATCGCTGGCGGCGAATCCGCAACGCTCCAGGAGTGCAGGTGCTGGTCGCAGGCCCCAAGGAACAGCCTTTCGTGGTGGTGGGTGAGGCGGAAAAAGGACGCGTGCTGTCGCTGGCCTTCGATGGTTCTTATCAGTGGTGGCTGGCCGGCAAAGAGGAACAGCACAAACGATTCTGGCGCCAAGCTCTGCTCTGGTGCATGCGCCGCGAATCGGCCGAAGAGGGACTCTCGATCGCGATGGACAAACGACGTCTTTTTCGAGACGAATCGACCAATCTGGAGGTGATCTGGAATCCAGGGGAATCCGATCAGCCGATTCCCGATGGTACTCGCATGCGGCTTTTTCGCGATGGTATGGACCAAGGAGGCATCATCCTCAATCGCAGCGACGCTAACAGGATGAGCGGCAAGTTGCAGTCGGGACTTCCCCCCGGTCGCTATCAGCTAAAAGCCACCACCAACAACAGTCAAGGGAAACCATTGGAAGCAAATCTGCCATTTTCCATCCTCTCCAGTTCGGCAGAGACCATGGAGTCGAATCCAGACTGGGGATTGATCGAACAGATGGCCAAGCTGAATGAGCCGGCAGGAGGGGCGATCTACGCGCCCGAACAGGTCCCCGACGCACTCGACTGGCTGACCAAACATCGCAAGGCGTCGGCGGTTCCATGGTCGGATAACCATCGCCTGGGAGATGGTCTAGCCGACAGCTGGCTGTTGTTTCTGGCGATCGTCACCCTATGGCTGATCCAGTGGTGGCTGCGCATGCGTTGGAGTCTTCCCTGAGCGATAAATTGCTGGGACTGCTTTGTGCATCCCAGTCCCAGGCCACTCCCGGTGCACCATGAAAAACGGCCGATTATCCGGTTGTCCTTCAGCCTCCGATCCACTGGTAGACCAGGCTAGCCAGCAAGCCACCTAGGATCGGGCCTGCGACAGGAACCCACGCATACGACCAATCGCTCGATCCCTTCCCGGGAATCGGAAGCAGATGATGAGCCAGTCGAGGCATGAGATCCCGAGCCGGGTTGATGGCATAGCCCGTCGTTCCCCCCAGCGACAGGCCGATCGCAAAGACCAGTAGTGCGACCGGAATCAGTCCCAAAGCCCCCATCCCCAGAGTTCCTTCACTATGGGTTGCCTTGGCGCTCAGGAAGATGGCGAGCACCAGCACAAAGGTACCAACCACTTCACAGAAAAAAGCCTGCGCGTTGCCTGGAAGGTTCGCGTTGGTGGAAAAGCAAGCCAGCTTGGCACCAGGATCCTCGGTCGCCTGGAAATGGGGGCGATAAAAAAAGTAGACCAGCACAGCTCCCAGCCAAGCTCCGGCACATTGAGCGATGATGTAGGTGATGCAGTCAGACCAAGCGAGTTTGCCAGAAGCCGCGATCGCTAGAGTCAGGGCGGGGTTCAGATGTGCGCCGCTGACCGGCTCAGAACACATCGCGCCGATGTAAACCGCCATGGCCCAGCCGGCTGTGATCACAATCCAGCCGGCATTGTTCCCCTTGGTGCCTTGGAGAAGCACGTTGGCCACTACGCCGTTGCCCAGTAGGATCAGAATCATTGTGCCTAAGAACTCAGCCATCCAAGGTGACATCGTTTTCTCCTACCGTAGGGAACTGGTTGATGGGAGGCAGTGCCTGAAATGAGAGGGGGTTAGGTGATCTGGTGGACATCGACAATCTTCCGCCAACGCACCATCTGCTGTTCGATCCAGGAGTCGTCATAACCCAAAGCGTCCGCCATCTCTTTTGCTACCTGCCCGGCGATTCCATCGGCAGTTCGAGCATCCTGCAGCAGCAATCGAGATCTTCTGGCCAGAACGTCCTCGACCTGCCTTGCCATCTGGTGGCTGACGGCCCAGCGGATATCGCAGATGCGAAGAGGGAGATTCGGGTCGATGCGTCTGGCCCACTCGGGGTGCTCCCCCAGCAGCGAGTCGGCTAGGGATGAGGAGTCGGGAATAGGATGGTTTTTGGTCTGGGAGGGAGGGCCTGCTGGAGTCCATTCCTTTTGGATCTGTTGGACTGCATCTTCGGCCATCTTCCGCACTGTGGTCCACTTGCCCCCGGTGACGGTCCAGAATCCGTCGGCTTCACGCTTCACCAAGTGGTCGCGGGAAAGCGAGGCGGTGCGGGCGGTCCCCGACGACTGGACCAGCGGCCGAATGCCAGTAAAGACACTCCGTACATCCTCTCGCCGAGGTCGTCGCGACAGATAATCACCTGCGGTATGCAGCAGGAACTCAATCTCTTCTTCCTGCGCCCTGGGTTCGACTTCCGCCTTAGTTAAAGGGGTGTCAGTGGTGCCGATGAGTGTGGTATCCAGCCATGGGATCATGAAAATGACGCGGCCATCGGAAGTCTTCGGAACGATGACGGCGGTATCGCCTGGAAGGAAGCTATGGTCGAGCACCAGGTGCACTCCCTGGCTGGCGGCGACGATTGGGGCGGTATCGGCCGATGCCATGCGTCGGACTTCATCGCAGAAGGGGCCAGCCGCATTGACCACGGCTCGCGCACCGATCGCCAGCATCTGGCCGCTCTCGCTGTCCAGCGCCTGCACGCCCTCGATTCTTTGATTGTTTCGAATCAATCCTGTCGCAGCGACGTAGTTGATCAGGCAGGCTCCCAGTCGGTCGGCTTCGCATGCCATGTCGATCAGCAGACGGCTGTCATCGAACTGGCCATCCGAGTAAAGGACGCCATGGCGGATGGTCTTCTTGTCCAATGTCGGAAGCAGTTTTTGCATCGTCTTGCCGGAGACCATGCGGGATTTTTCCCAGCCGTGGCTGCCCGCCAACAGATCGTAAACCTTCATCCCAATGCCATAGAACCACTGCTGCCATCGCGAACGACAAGGGATGGCAAAGGTGCGAGCGTGAACGACATGCGGTGCGTTTTGGCGCAGCAGAGTCCTTTCCCTCAAGGCATCTCGAACCAGTCCGATCTGCGCCTGCTGCAAATAACGGACTCCTCCGTGGACCAGTTTCGTCGAACGGCTGCTGGTACCCTTTCCGAAATCGAATCGTTCGATCAGCGCCACCTCCATGCCTCGCAGCCTAGCATCCAGCGCGATACCAACGCCGGTGGCACCACCTCCGATCACCACCAGGTCCCACGGCTCTCGCCGCGACAAAAGGCGTTCGAGATTCGCTTGTCGATCCATCCTGCAGGACTCCCTTCAAGGTGCTGGGCGGTCGTGTTCGACGATTGGCCGACATCTCAAGCGTCTGGAAGCGACCAGCCGCTCGATCGCTCCACCGCGCGATTCCACTGCGCGCGAAGTTCCGAAGCCCGATCGGCCGACAACAGCGGCTCAAATACCCGTTCCGCTTCCCAGCATTTGGCCAGTTCCTGCCTGTCTTTCCAGAGTCCGGCCTGCAAGCCAGCCAGATAGGCAGCTCCCAAGGCCGTCGTCTCTAGGACGCGTGGTCGCACGACAGGTGCCTGCAGCAGATCGGCCTGGAACTGCATCAGCAGATCGTTGGCGGCTGCCCCACCATCGACTCGCAGTTGCTCCACACGGATCCCCGAGTCGGCTTCCATGGCTCCCAGCACGTCGGCGACCTGATAGGCGATACCCTCCAGGCAAGCGCGCGCCAGGTGTGCTTTGGTCGTACCTCGGGTGATTCCCAGGATCGTTCCTCGCGCGTCGGGATCCCAGTGGGGAGCTCCTAGACCGGTCAGAGCAGGAACAACGTAGACGCCTCCACTGTCGGGCACCTCCCTTGCCAATTGCTCCACCTCGCTCGCATGCTGGATCACTCCCAGCCCGTCCCTCAACCACTGCACGATCGCCCCCGCGATGAAGACGCTGCCTTCCAGTGCGTACTCCAACTTGCCATCGGTTTTCCAGGCGATGGTTGTCAGCAACTGACGCTGGCTGGCGCGTGGCTTGTCTCCTGTGTGCATCAGCATGAAGCAACCGGTACCGTACGTGTTCTTTGCCATCCCATCGTGATGGCAGATCTGGCCAAATAGCGCCGCTTGCTGGTCCCCTGCCACACCACCGATTGCGATCGGCCGACCAAACCACTCGGCATCCGAGGCCCCAAACAGATGGCTGGAGGGAAGGATTTCCGGCAGTACCGCACGAGGGATCTGGAACAGATCCAGCAGGCTGTCATCCCACTGGCCTGTCTTCAGGTCGACCAGCAACGTCCGTGATGCATTGCTGACGTCGGTGGCATGCACCTTGCCGCCGGTTAGCTTCCAAAGCAACCAAGAGTCGACCGTGCCAAACGCCAACTCACCCGCCTGGGCGCGGCGCCGCGCGTCGGGGAAATGGTCGAGCATCCACTGGAGCTTGGTGGCCGAGAAATAGGAATCCAGCACCAGGCCGGTGCGGTGCTGAATCATCGGGCCGCGTCCGTCGGCGATCAGTTGCCGGCATTGCGGCGCCGTGCGGCGATCCTGCCATACGATCGCCGGTCCCAGTGGTTGCCCCGTCTTTCGGTCCCAGAGGATCGTCGTCTCCCGCTGGTTGGTGATACCGATCGATGCGATATCGCCAGATGCCATCCCCGCTTTGCGAAGAACCTCTTGAGCCACCTCGATCTGCGACTGCCAGATCTCCATCGCGTCATGCTCGACCCACCCCGGTTTGGGATAGTGCTGACGGAATTCCTTTTGAGCCACCTGCAGCACCCTCCCCTGCCGATCGAAAAGCAGGGCGCGGGAACTGGTGGTACCTTGGTCGAGCGCGAGGATCGCTTGCATCATCCACCTGAGTCATCGGAGAGGAGAGGA
>Ga0315902_10001091_pt1 | contig 44062 bp, 47 predicted proteins | sample LakEriMetagenome_9_FD_203523 | JGI IMG/M metagenome (GOLD analysis project Ga0315902, IMG submission 203523) | Freshwater fungal communities from buoy surface, Lake Erie, Ohio, United States - Buoy 12 MA117 | ecosystem: Environmental > Aquatic > Freshwater > Lake > Lake biofilm | place: USA...
TTTTCAAGAGCACTATTGGCGCCATTAGGCATTGATCTTCCAGTCTATCCGGTCAAGGGTTATTCGCTCACCATTCCAATAGTTGACGAATCGTTGTCTCCGGTTTCGACTGTGCTGGACGAGACTCACAAGATTGCACTTACACGCTTTGACCAGCGCATTCGCGTTGGAGGCATGGCTCAACTTTCTGGTTTTGATCGTTCTTTGTGTCCACAGCGGCGTGCGACTCTGGAGATGGTCACCACGCAATTGTTCCCTGGCGGCGACCTGACAAGAGCAGAGTTCTGGACAGGCTTGCGCCCAATGACCCCAGACAGCACGCCAATCGTAGGGCGTACCTTCCACCCCAACCTGTTCCTCAACACCGGCCACGGCACTCTGGGCTGGACGATGGCTTGTGGCAGTGGACGACTTCTGACGGATACGATCCTTGGCAAAACACCGGAAATCTCCGCAGAAGGCCTGTCCTTAGATCGTTATGGAAAAGCGTCTGTACCCCTGTCGATGAAAAGTGCGGGGTCGTACGCATGACGCATGCCTGCGCCCGCTACCGTTGATTTGGGTGCGTTGCGTGCGAATTACCTGCAGGCGCGCGCTTTACTTCAAGGTCGAGTCGTCGCCGTTATGAAGGCAAACGCCTATGGTCATGGCGCCATTCGATGTGCCAAAGTAATTGCCGATATCGCCGATACACACGCTGTGGCGTTCACAGATGAATCGCCCCGGATTTGAACTGACCCCAAGAGTTGGACAAACTCTTCAACGTGCATGGCGAGATTGAGTTGGTCAACCACCCCTGCCCAGTTCGAATCCAGTTGAATATTTTCTTTTAAAAAAGTCGCTTGACTTGATGTCCAACAGGGTGCGTCTTCAAGCCTTAAGCAATTATTCAAGGGGGAGTTTTGGGCTATGAAAAATTTGATGCTGCAAGTATCCGACGGCAAGCCCAGTTGATCAAACAACTCCTCAAAGCGGTGATAGGTTGAGTCCATTTTTTATTTCAGTCTTATGGCATAAGTGCCGCAGTGCTCGCGTTTCATAAGATATTCGTAAACACCAAAAAAGTGTGGGACGGCAAGTCTGTCCCACACTTAGATTTTTGACGTCAACTCAATTTATTTGTCCGAACAGTCATAAGCTGCTTTCGTACTTTTTTGCGCCGTGTTGCAGCAATCCATTGCGCTCTTAGAACTGATCTTGGCATCACTCATTTTGTTGTGATCGTGGCATTCTGCAGCTTTGTGGTGGTGCTTTGCAGCCGCCTCATGATCGCTTGCGGCTTTTTTATGCAGGGTGCTGGCTTCGTTGGTTTGTGTCATGATGAACTTTCCCAATTTGGATATGTGGATGAACTAGAAGACAAAGTGCACTGACCTCGCTTTCGCTTGATCGCTGTGCCACTTCAATGTAGGCATTCGAATGCGCAAGCTCAGTGCGTTAGCCCACGCCATCGGAACTCCGGCATGTGTGGTTTAGTGACCACCGCCCTCAGATAGCGCCGGTCAACAAATCGGTTCGCTTGCGCACAGACCATTGGATGGCCATTGGCTAGCCTGTATGTGTGCGACCTTCGTCACACGTCGATACAAGTTCGATCAACTTTTAAGGGGCACATCATGAGCATCAACAAAGGTCAAGTCAAAGGACGTGCCAACGAGGCTATTGGCAAAGTCAAAGAGATAGTGGGTGAAGCTGTGGGCAATAAAAAACTTGAAATCAAGGGTGCGATTCAGATTAATATCGGGAACGTTCAAGCCAGGGTTGGCGACATAAAGTCGGCTGTCACCAAAATATAAACCAGCTACCAATCACGATTTTTCTCTTTTTCAACAGCACAGATGTTTTGCATTCCCCCGAATCAGTAGACAAATAATGATGTCAAAACTGAAGAGGAGCCATGCAAATGGAACGAACCAAATATGCCGCCGAGTTCAAGTCCGAGGCGGTCAAACAAGTCATCGATAAAGGTCATGCCGTCGTCGATGTGGCCAAGCGGGTTGGAGCTCCCGAGGGCGCCCTTTACGGCTGGGTCAACAAGTTGAAAAGTCAGATGCACCACAGTCAAGCAGCCCCCATGAGCTCGAGCGGCAATGTCAAACGCGCTATGAAAAGTGTCTAGAGGTCTGGGGAAATGCCGTCGTATCCAGTCGGAGAACTCTTTGGCGATGGCTCTGTCACTCGATGAATTGGTGCCGCTTTCATACCCCAGCCTTTATCGATAAGGCGAGCGTGGTGCGGTCGAGCAACTTGTTGAGTCTGCAACGTTACCGCCAAATCTCTTTGAAGACAGGGCCGCAGTCAATTTCGACGCCCTAGCGTATGGCTATGCCGAGAGAGGGGTTGACGAGGGGGTGTATTTATTGGTGACGTCTTTGAGTTCTGATGACCGCAGAGCGTGACGAAAGTGTATAGTTATGTTTTCAACTCTTTCATATTAATTATGAATCATCAAACAATCAAAAAAGTCGTCCTTCTAGCAATTGTTGTGACCATTCTTGTCGTGGTTTTTGCAAATTACATTGATGAGTCTCCATCGCATCAGGTCTTTCGATCCGCTGCTGAAGTAATGAAAGATGCCAAAGATGATGATGTTGCTCAGCTCACTGGAAACATTGTTGAACGTATTAGCAAAGAGAGGTTTATCTTTAGAGATGCGACGGGCGAAATTCAGGTAACGATCGATCAAGAGAAGATGCCAACCCAGACCTTTGATGAAAAAACTGTCTTTGAGATTTCGGGGGAAGTTGAACTGGTATCTAAGGGCTCAGTTGAGATCGACGTCGACTCCATAAAAGTGGTGAAATGAAGGCGATCAAACATGGTCTGCGAAAGGGTGGGTGAGCAACTCGCACCTGAACTGTTGGCGTCGACCCAGTTTTGACCACCCCCAGATCGGGGGTCGGAGCTCTGTGTAGAAGGGGCTGTAGTCCTTGAGCACTTTGCCTCGGTAAACCGGAGTAGCGGGGCTTTCTGAGGCTGTAAAGCAACTCACTGGTGTGGGTGCTCTTGATCTGCCTAAGCGTGTGGAGGCCGTCTCCTGTGGCGATGGCCAAAACCATACGTTATGGTGAGCCAACCCCTTTGGTTTGGCGTGGCTCCGAGCACGTCATGGTTGTTGAAGGCGGAGTTGATCTGCTTTCGGCTGTGGTGATGGGCACACGTCGAACCGTCATAGGTTTGCCAGGAGCCAGAAATTGGAGCGAGGCAGATGCCTGGATCACGTCTTTGAGCGGCAAGCATGTTCTGCTCGCCACTGATGATGATGAAGCAGGAAACAGCGGCGCCCATGACTTGCAAGCCGTCCTCAAAGGTCTGGCCACCACACGGCGATACCAACACCGGGCAGGATGCAAAGACCTGAATGATCAACTCAGACTTGAGTCTGGAATCAAGTGACCCCGCCCCAAGCGGCCTCTTCGGAGGCCGCTTTTCTTTTACCGGTGCGAAACAAGGATTTCGCTGCAGCTGCGGCGGTAGCGCCAGATCAGCTCGACATGGCGGTCATGTTCCTCATTTGGTCTGCTGTCGCCATCGGCGCTAGATGCTATGAATTCGCACTTGGCATCGAGTTCGCGTTGTAGCTCATACTTGCTGCGAAGTCGGTATTCGGCGATGAACATCCCGCAGTAGAGCTTGAGCATCCACTGGTGGAATGCTTCGAAGCCTTGGTGGTCCAAGGCGATGGCGCGTGCTGCCAGCGTGTGCTGTTCAGCCATTGGAAGGTGCAGCATGGCCATTCGCAGGTGTTTGGGGGAGAGGAGTACGCCCAGCAGATCGTGTTCAAGCAGGGCGTCAATCACCGCTCTGGCGACTTCAAGCTGTTGGTGCGTGGCTTCTGAAAACTCTTGGTTTGTAGCACCGTTTTTGAGTTGGTTCATGTTCGTCATTGATCTTGGTGGATCCAAGAACGCAGCATCCTCCCCACAGGGTGGAACGATCAGCCTATCTGTTCGATGACTCGATCACGAGGGCGTATCGGTGCTTGCCTCATGGGCGTACGCTCGGTTGGTTTGGTTCAAGTCAATGACGGGGACTTGTCCCGGCGCCCGAAGTGGCTGATGCCACTTGAGCTGTTGATGGCTGAATCGAGTTCAGCGGAATGACGGGGGCTTTCTGAAATCAAAAAGCAGTGGTACTGAGAAGAATTATATGTTCAGGGATGCGTATGTAAACCCCGCTTTTGCCTTATCCGAGTTCTCAGCGCCCGGTTGTGGCGATGTGGCAGGCGTGACGGTAGCGCCTTTCATTTTCAATCTTGGCGTGCTCGCGCAAAGACACTTCGATGCGGATGTCGGCGGTGAAAAGATCGCACGCATACAACTCAAATTTTTGGTCAAGCGCTGCATGAAGTTCAGCGCGTGAGGGGATGCGGCTCTCCTTGATGTGCAGGCCCTGGTATGTCCGCAGCAAATATATGTGGATCTCGTCCACTACTTCGGTGTTCAAGATGATTCTTTGGATCATTTGCGACTGGGCTGGTGGTGCATAGGTGCTGTAGTGCGCTAGGAAGCGCCGCAGGTGTGCTGAGGACAGCAAGAACCCCATGAGGTCGCGATCTAGAAGTTCATCAATGATCTCGCGACACAACTCAGCCTGAGTAATCCGCTTCCAATCGAGGAATTCTTGATCGCCCAGGGCATCGTTCACCCTGGCACCCATGGCAGCGTAAATCGTGAGTACTTTCATGTGGGTACGTTTTCGTTTCGTGTGAATCGGTAAACCGCGCGAACTATTTTTAATTCTATGGTTATCTTAAATTTTTATCAAATAACAAACGAATATTAACTAATGACTTATTTCTCTTGCTGACATCTCCACCGCAGTTTCGGCAATCCCGCCGACAACAACTTGGAGAACCTCATGAGAAATTTGATGATCCTGGCCAAGTGGCTGGCCGGTCGTGCAGACATCGATGTGTGTGAAAGCAATGGCGATACAGCCTGTATCGCTCTGATCAACGGCCGCCGCATGATTCAGATCCCCAGTCATTGGAGCTACACCAACGATCCCGAGGCAGCAGAATTGCTGGAGGGTGTGATCGACCACGAGGCCTTGGGCCATGGCCGATTTACTGATTTGCAAGGGCGAGCAAAAGCAGAGGATGAGGGCCTCATCACCTTCAACAGTCTCAGTTCTGCGATTCAAAATATCCTCGAAGACGTTTACATCGAGAACAAGGCCATCGAGACCTACCCGGGGGTCAAGGCCAACCTGAAGAGGACGGTGGAAATCCTGGTGGGTCGAGGCTTTTTTGGTTCGCCTGTGGACTTTGCAAAGGCGCAGCCTGCACAGCTTCTGACCGGAGCTTTTCTCAATGTCTTGCGTGCCAAGTTAGTCCCTGGACAAGATGAGGTGCTAAAGGCCAATGTACAGGCTTTGGAGCGGCTGATGCCTCAGGCCTTTGGCCGTCTCTGGGACGATGTGCTGGCCATTGCGATGGAGGTTAAAAACTCGCGTTGCACGGCCGACAACATCGCCTTGACGGTGCGCATCATGAAGCTGATTGAATCAGTCTCGAATGATGCTGCCAATGATCAGCAAAAGGGTGCAGGCGGAACCAGCGACTCGAATGAGGTGCAGGATTCGCATCAAGGCCAAGCTCAGGCTGATGAGGATGGGCCCAGCGAGGAGGGCGCCGCCGATGGTGGAGTGCCCAAACACGATGAGGACGAGCCCACGGGCGAGTCTTCTGATGTGTACCTCGGCGAACCGGCCGACAGCGGCAGTGGCAGCTCGAACGAACAGGCATCCGGCAAGGATGGCGGGTTGAAAGAGCCGGGTCGGCCTGAAGGGCAGGGCCAAGGTGGCTCCGGCAACGAGCTCGCACAACCGTCGCAGCAGTCTGGTCTGTCTGGCACCCACGGTGGGCACTTCGGTGCTTTGTCCGAGGGATACACGCAAGATGAGATCGATGCGGCCAGATGCGTTTTTGAAGATCGCAATGGGGTAATGCCTCAGACCGAGATAGGAGACGCGGCTTCCCAGGAGGTCGAGCGGGTTGCTCAATCGGGTGGCTATCAGCCATTGCCCGAGGTGGCCTTCAAAACCGGATTGTCTCCAGAGGCGGTTCGGGTGTCTGTCATGGTCAAGAGTGCAGCAGATGAACTGCAAGATGCTTTGCGTACCGAGACGCGATGCGAGAAAAGCACAAAGCTGGTGGGCAAGTCCATCAACAGTCGTGTTCTCTCTCGTGTTCGACTTGGAAATGCAAGGATCTTTAGACAGAAGAACGAAGGTCTGGGTCTGTCAACCGCGGTTCAGTTCGTGGTTGATATGTCCGGGTCAATGCAAGACCGTCTCCATGATGGGATAGCGCGGCTGGACGCTGCTGTGGGGCTGGTGTATGGGATGGGAGACGTGCTCGATGAGTACGAGGTCCCCTTCCAGATCAACGCTTACAGCGAAGTCTATGCAAGCTTGAAGAGTTTTTCTGAAGACTGGACTCAGGTACGAAAGCGCCGAGAGCGTCCTCGCATCTGCGGAGGAACTGTCACAGGAATGGCCGTTCAAAGGGCGCTTTGTGACATGGTGGTCCGCCAGGAGGAGCGAAAGCTGCTCGTGGTCATCACCGACGGAGACACGGCGGATCTGCCGGTTCTTATGTCTTGCTATGCCGAGGCCCGTGAAATGGGCATCGAAATCGCCAGCGTGATGATTGGTCCAAGGATCGGCTCCATCGATGCTCTTGCCTCAGCGTTTGGCTTCAAAGCGACGAGCATCAATGTCAGTTCCGGTCTTGGCCGGTTTGCTGTGGATCGCGTCCTCGAAGCAATTTAGTGCAACCCCAAACGGCCACCTCGGTGGCCGTTTTCTTTGATCTGGACATCTCCCAAGCAGTTACAGCAATTCCGCTGAACACAAAGGAGAACCCGATGAAAACTTCAATCTGGATCAATGTGGCTGCTGCCATGGTCGTCACCGGTTTGATGGCAATCGACTACAAACTTGTCAAAGACACTGAGCAGCCAGTCATCCTTTATTGCGATACCCGTGTGGCTTATGACAAGTCCGGCAGCATGTATTGCATGGAAGGCGTGGATGAGGCGGTCAAGGTGTCGCAAAAATGAGTGATCCCAAACACTTGTCGGAGACGGGCTGCTTCGCCGGTCGCAGGCTGTGCCAGTCCAATGAAGGCGAATCTGTGCATGCTGTCTACCTCCTTTGGCTAACCCCGACTTCAGGGACAAGTGCTGCAAGCAGTGTTTGAAGGTGTGGGCTTCTGAAGCTTATGTTGATGGAGACGAAATGCCCGATTGGGTCTTTGAAATGTGGCAAGCGCCCAGCGCCTGCCAAAGTGCCTGAGATCAGGCGCTCGCGCATCCCAGACACCGGCCCATGCGGTCGGTGTTTCTTTTTGGTGGACATCTCCTGTGTGGTTTCGGCAATTCTGCCGGCTATTTACTCAGAGGAAACCATCATGAATGTAGCAACGCAATCCCCCACAAAAGAGTCTTTCGATCTGGCTGAAGCCCTGTGGTCGGCTATGCAGGACGGACTGGCGCCCTGGCAGAAAGCCTGGAAGGGCGGTGCGGCCCCTGGTCGCCCGGCTAACGTGACATCAGGCAAGGAGTATCGGTCTGGTAACGCCGTGTTCCTGATGTTCATAGCCATGCGAAATGGCTGGTCGTCCAAATGGATCTCCTTCGTGGAGAGCAGCAAACTTGGCGGCAATCTCAAGGGTGCCAAATCTGTGAAGATCGAGGTGCCATTGATCAAAAAAGAGATGGACAAGACGACTGGCCAAGAAAAGGAGATCTTGCGGGGCTTTCGCACCGCATCGGTTTTCAACATTGACCAGGTGCAGGGTATTGATTTCCCTGATGCAACGCCCAAGAACCTGATTGAGTCAGTCTCTTCGGTTGACCGCATGCTTGCCAAGCTCCAGGATCGGGGGCTGTCCTACATCGAGCCCACAGAGAACGGTGGATGTTGGTACTTGCCCGCTGAGGACAAGATCGGTATGCCCAGGCGCGAGGCTTTTGCTGACACCTACGAGTTTTACTCGGCGTTGTGTCGCGAAATGGCCCATGCCACGATGAAGGAGGGCCGTGTCGAGCGCCCTAAGGTGAGCTACGCGTACGAGGAGATGCGCGCAGAAATTGCAGCAACGCTCTTGTGCTCAACGCTCAACTTGCCACGCACTCAGGCACAGGTCGATAAGCATGCCGCCTACCTGCAACCTTGGGTGGAAGAGTTTTCTGACCAAAAGCAGATGCTTCTCAAGGCTGCCTCGGAGGCTCAGGTCATCCATGATTACCTCATTGGCCTGAACAGCTGAGTGTACAGTGCAATCCCAAACCCGACTTCGGTCGGGTTTTCTCTTGGTTGGACATCTCCCCCATGGTTTCGGCATTTCGCCGTGACACGACTTTCAAGGAGATACCCATGAAAAAATCCGAAAGCATCAGCAACCTGGCCAAAGCCTTGATTGCTGCCACCCGTCAAATCGACTCCAAGGTGCTCAAGAACGCGCTCAATGATTCGCTGGGGGTCAATTACGCTGATCTGGGAGCCATCATCGATGCGATCAAGGCGCCGTTGTTTGATGCTGGGATTGTCGTGGTGCAGTCTCCAACTGCCAGCAGCAATCCTCAAGAGATCAGTTTGACAACCGTTCTTTTGCATGAAACAGGCGAGTGGCTTGAAGACACGCTGACTTGCCCGCTGGTCTTTCAGGATCCGCAAGGCTTTGGCAGCGCTATCTCGTATGTCCGCCGCTATTGCCTGGGCTCCATGCTCTTGCTTTACAGCGCTGACGATGATGGCCAGGAGGCGACTCGCAGGGTCATTGACAACGCCCAGCAAAAGGGATCGCCAGAGACAGTTGCCGCGCCCGAAAAGCGAAAAGCACCATCTGATGCCTCTTTGCCTCCTGATGTCCAAAAGCGTGTCGATTCGTGGCTCAACACCATCAAAAACGCGTCGCTTAGCCGTCTTGAGACTTCCCGCACAAGTGCCAAAACCACTTTTGCGGGGAAGGCCTTTGAGATTGTTGACCGGGCATTTGACGTGCGCATTGCGGCTCTGCGTGCTGCTGCCAGGCAAACGGCTTGACGGTTTTTCTGTTCCACCCAAACGACCTCCTCGGAGGTCGTTTTCTTTGGATGGACATCTCCCGCGAAGTGATTGGCAATGAAGCCATTCCTCAACAAGGAGATCCTATGAAATCAAGCGCTGAACTCTTTTGCGTTGTTGTCTGGCATCGCGATGCGGTCTATGGGGTGCATCAATCTATGTTGCTCAAAGCGGCCACTGCAGCGCAGGCACTGACGAGCTTTTCCAAGTATGTGCGAAAGGTTCCACCGCAAATGAGATCTTTCGGGCCCCGTCATCAGGTCCAGTTGTATGGACCGGATGGAAAGATCGCAGACATCCCTCACATTGCTCAGTAACCCCAAGCCCGGCTTCGTGCCGGGCTTTTTCTATTGGGGGTCGTGACCCCATCGACATAGAAACTGAATCAATTGCCCACTGAATTCTGAGACCCTTTTCATGCGAGTCTTTTTCAACTCAAGACATATGCCCAGTAGAGATTTTGAGCGCACACCATGCCGTAGTAGGCCGTACCAATTGTGAGCAGGGCTCGATCAAACACGCTGTCCTGCGAGCGGGAAACGGCCCAGGTCATCAATCCAATGATGAGCAACTTGGTGATCAAGATCGAGGTCCCAATCGTGGTGGACGATAGGGCCGCGAGGCTGACCAGAAGCTCGTTTTTTTCTTCGGCGTGGCCGGTGTCCAACGCGAGCATTGTGGATAAGTAATCCAGAGCCTGAAGCCCTACAAACAGGGTGAAGAGGGAGCGTACCCCAATGAAGAAAATATTTTGCAGCTGCACAGTGACACTCAAGCATTTGCGTGAGCGCCAAATGTATCACCCGAATTAACAAAACCGATAAGGAAATCTTGAGGGGCTTGCTTGCTGCCAGGCGAGCGCTGGCGTGCCTTAGCGGCCGAAATATCTGCGCCTGTTGCGTGAAGAAAAGTTGCTACCCAACTCGTCTTTGGTGGGCTGCCAAGAGCGGTAGATCCCAAGCAGGCTGGTCAGTGTGAACCCGCACTGCATGAGCAGCAAACCTTGGTGACCGCCGAGCAAAGAAAAGGCGATCAGCAGGGCGTTGGAGGCGAGGAAGAGAAACCACCCATAGCGTGACAGGTGTGAGTTTGTGGCCAGTAGCACGGCCCCGGCAAGGCCTGTAAAGCTGCCTGCCCATTCAATCAGTTGGATATCCATTTGTTCTTTGTTCAGTAAGGGGTCATTTGTGCTTTGAGGTAGTAGCTTACAGGGGGGCGTCCCACTGCAAAAGGCAGATCGCTCGCCTCTAAAACCAGGGCATGTCCTTCGCGGCGCATGTTTCCGAAGACTCGCTGGTTCATGTGCTCATGTTGGCAGCCCTCGAGTTTCCCGTTGAAGGTCCACAAGCCGTTGGACGCCAGCGGAGCGGCAAAACCTGACAGAACACAGTTGTTGCCTGATTTGAAAAGGATCTGGCCCGTGGGCATGACGGCGCCATAGATCAGTCCCGTCCAGTCGGTGATGTATGGAGCGAAACTTGCCTCGCTCGTGAAGCTGCTGATGCGGCCTTGCTTGGTCTGCCATTTGCCGATCAACGGTTTGAATGTGTCGGAGTTTGCGTACTGAGCTTGACTCCATGCGGGGCCTGCGAGCATGGCCAGTGTGCTGGCGATGGCAAGGGTAGGGCGCTTCATCGTGTTGATCCTCATGCGGGGGGGGGCCTGTGCCTGGCCAGCCACTTGTCGCGCTGACTGGGCTTGGGTTCGGATTCGGCGACGAACGCTGATTCGCCTTCCTCAGGCCCGCTGCCGAAGTCCAGCATGATCTCGGGCTTGGGGAGCGGTGGCCTCTCATGCGTTTTGTGTGCGGTTGCGATGTGTGCTTGCACCGCAACCGGTGGAGCTGGGTGCGGCCCTCTGGGTTTGTCCACCTTGGCTTGTCTGGACGGGCCCGCCTGACTGGACTTGGCGCCGGCATGCGCCGCTGGCTCCTGGCCCATCTCGCGCAATAGCTGGCTGCTCACCGGCCTTTGGCCCATGGCCGCATGTGAGCTTGCCGCCACAAACAGCTGTCTTCGGAAATCTGAGTCGGTGGCCGTGCTCTGGTGCTTGACCATCCAGTCGCGCAGGGCCTCGCGGATCATGGCGTTGGTGTTGCCCCCCGAAATAAAGAGCAGCGTATGGATGTCCGGATCGGTCGCGTAGTTGGTGAAGAAACTGTGCCGGAATTTGGTGTCCCACTGCTTTTCGTCGGCCTGGCGCCCATTGGGGTTCATGAGCTTTGCCTCAAACCAGGGTCGACAGGCCAAAGCGCGGTTGTGCTGGAATGATCGCGTTCGGGTATTTGGCCCTGATCTCGCTGCCCACAATGTAGGCGCCGCCACTGGGGACGATGATGCCGTCCATCGAGCGTGCCTTCGTGCCAAATCGAGAGGAGACCTCGTCCATGATGTACGTGGTGAATTCGGACACCGCTGGCTGCACGATGTCGTTGATGTCCTCCTCTTTGCCGAAGTCCTTGACCTTGCGGGTTTGGATGGCCTTCGTGATCATCTCGTAGCTCGCTTCGTAGCCCCGTTGCTTGAATCCAGCGCCGATACGGTCATAGATCATGCTTACCCAGCGTGCAGAACTGGCTGCAGCATCAACTTCCTGTCCACGGTCGTGCAGTGTGAAGTCGGTGGTGAACTGGCCGATTTCTACGACCCCCCACGTTTCTTCTTCGCCTGCGCGGCCGGTCTCTTGACCGTAGGCGTCAAAGACCACGCAAAGAAGGGGAGCGCGAGATTGCGACTCGATGTAGATCTGCAGATCTTGGTGTGGTTTGACCAGGCGTTGCAAAAGGCAGCGCGCCCGCTGCAACAACACTTCGCGTTGCTCGGCGTAGTAGGAGGCGGGCAGGCCTAGAACAACAGAAACCTGATCGGGATCGGCCAAGCTGTTTTCTGACCTTGCCAGAACGGCCATGGCCCGATGCCAAGCGCTCACAAGCAGAGCGTCGTGTTGTTCGGTCTCAATCCAGTTGCGGTTTTGTCCGGTGAATGTCTCCGCTTGGCTTTGCCGCTGTGCCGTCTCGCCCACGAAAAACTTCTTGCCGTTGATCTCGACCGTGTCGGCTTCTGCCCTGCGTGCCGTCTCCTCGTTGGCGATTTGCACCCAGTCTCGAACAACGGTCGGGAAGATGGTGGTGCCGCCTAGGATGGGGAGCTTGATGCCGGTCTTGATGGAGGTTTTGACGCTGGAGTGGCCCAGGTCGGTACCAATGGAGGCAGTGGTTTTCATGTTGTTAAGGAAAAATTAAAAATACTTGTTGCGAATTATATAACGTAGCCGCCAAAACTTCCAGTTATTGCCGCTCGCCTCATGTGTCACACAAATTGAGTTCATGTGTTACACATGTTCGGAACATGTGCAGTGCGGGCTTGTCGGTGGTGTCTTTGGTGTTTTCTGTGCTCCGGCCGCGATCGCTTTGGATTGGGCTGCGAGTGGCATCTGCGCGGCGTGCAGTAATGAGACTCAAGGGGCCATTCTGCGAGCTGATCTGGTGGGCCACGTGATTGCTGGAGACCTTGATTTGGGCGCGTGCCAGCGTGAATTTCAATAGCCGCCGACCCCCCCTCGAAATTGAATCTTGATATTTAGGAGCCGACCCCCCTCAAAATCTGATGACAAAAGCCCATCGACCCGAGGCCGATAAAACACGCGCCCTTGAGGCAAAACGGGGGTCTTCGCTTGCCCAACGCCGGGCCTGCATCCATCTACGGGCTCGCTCGCTAGCGCTCGCATCGCCCTGATGCCCGGCTACCCATGGACAGATCCGTTCACGCCCCCTGCGCTTGCCCAACCCATAAGACGGCTTGCCCATCACAGGGGCGGCCGCCCAAGACATGGCGGCTGCTTTGGCGCTGTGGCTTGCACACATCGTGGCGCGCTTGGCTGGCATGCCGGGCCACTTTGGCGGCGCCGTTGGTTTGCCGCTGGCGGCTTGCTCGGCTGATTGCGCATCGGGCTTCGGCCTTGGGGCCTCGCCCTCGCGCATGATCCCGCCAGCGCTGAAGTTGGCCAGCCCTAACTTAAGTGCGCTGAGTGCATGGCTGAACTGCTGCTTGCGAAGAAGTGACGATCCAGCAGCGCAGCCTTGAGTTGCCGAGCCGCACATAGGACAGCTTGCTTCATGGCTTGCCCCGATTTGCCTCGTTGGTTTTTTCAGCTCCCTTGACAGAGCGGTGGCCATTTCAGACGGGTCTGCCACGAAAAAGGCGATCGTGCGCAAGCTGCTGGGGGAAGGCAACGCCGGGCCTGCAGCAATGGATCGGTTCGGCACTCGCTGCGCTTGCGCCCAACCGGATGCCCGGCTCCCATGGATTGCCTTCTTGTCTTTTGATGAGTGCCCTGTGCAAGGGCCACGCCAGTCCGCTTTGCGACCTATCATGCCCCTTGCCCTGACAGGCTGGCACATCAGCGGCTTTGGCGAGCACATGGCGTGGTCTCACGCGATCCACCAGGTGCCAAAGCTGGCCCGGCGCTGTGACCAGCGCCTAGCCCTCTTTGTCATCGCTTAGGCAGACACCTCCCTGCGGTCGGTGATTGCCGTCGCTCCTGGTGGTTCTCGTGCGCCCTAGACACAGCCCTGAACATGGAGGTCGCCTAACGGCCCCGGCGTGCATCCTGATTGGGTTGTGGCCTTGAATCGAGCGGCGCGGATCCTAGGAAGTGGGTGCACACCAACCGCGTCACCGCAGCCCGCTGCGGTGACCGTATTGGCCTGCATCTTCGTGCCTCGATGCAGCCCGCACTCGTGGTCTCGATGGCTTGGGCTTGCTTGTCCGCGCCTCCGCTTGGGTGTGGCCTTGGGGAGTTCGGAGTCAGCGCAGGGCGGGCATGGCTATGCCATTGGGTGAGCTCGTACTGGAAACGGACAGGGGAGAACGCCCAAGCCACGCCCGGTGTGGGCGTGTCCAGTTGTCAGACATCTTCGTGCCTCGATGCCTGCCGCCTTCTTGGTCTCGTTTACACGGGAATGCCTGATCGCCGGAGTGCGCCATCTTTGCCCGCCGCCAGCCTTTTTTCCTGCCTGGTGAGCTATTGCTTGCCTGCTCAAAAACTGAGCACTGCTTGGCCGCCCTTATAAGTCAAAGCCTTGCGCACAAGCTGACTCGTTCCCCCCCAGAGTTATCCACAGAAACCGTGGACAAGTCAGGCGCCCTCTTTGAAAAAGGAATGACCTGTCCTTGCTCGCATCACGTCCGCTCTTTTCCATCGCTGACACATCTCCCGCGCAGTTACAGCAGTCCTGCTGCAACACAACACGAAAGGTGAATGCCTATGAATTTTAAGAAATTGGGACAAGGCCGTCGCTTCAACAGCAAACAGATCGAAGGCTTGGCCAAGCTCCTTGAGGGACTTGCTCAGGCGTTCATCATTGAATTGTCTATCGGATCCACAACCTCAACACGAGTCGGAGTCTGTTGTCGGTCTGTGTGTTTTTTGGCTGTGCCATGGTTTTTGTGGTCACTGCTGCCTTCTTGCGGCGGATGAAGGAGTAAAGCAATGCAAACTGAAAGTCTGATCGGCTTTGTCGTCTTTACGGCCGTCGTTTCAGCGTTCGCTTGGTATGTCTACAAGCACAGTGAGTAACGCCTTGTAGGCCGCCTGAACGCCGTGTGCATCAAAACCCAGCAGCCTCTTCGGAGGCTGTTTTCTTTTGTGATGCCCCTTTGACTCGGCGCAAGCACCCGATCGCTGAGCTTGCGTGGCGCAGCCAGACTCCTCCGCCCCCGGTGACCCGGAGCCTGACCGCCCTGTGTATGGCACGACCCATTTTGCGAACGCCTACAGATGAAGGTTCATTCCCATGAGGCGCGCCTATTGGCTGTAAAAACAGAAGATGCCTTCTTAAAATTGACCGTTAAACGGTTAACGGATAAAATAAGCCATGGCGATTCAATCATTTGCTTGTGCAGACACGCAAGCTCTTTTTACCACTGGGCGCTGCCCCCGTTTTGCCAACATCAAAAAAGTTGCAGAACGCAAGTTGGCTCAACTGGACGCGGCGCCCTCTTTGATGTTCATGAAAGCGCCACCGGGTAACGACTTGAAAGAGTATGCGGGGTCATGGCATGTCAGGATCAACGATCAGTGGCGATTAACTTTCAAGTGGGGGCCTAACGGCCCTATGGATGTCTTGATTGAAGACCCACATTGAATATTTTGGAGAATCCAGTCCTATGTTTAAAAACGGAATGCGCCCCATCCACCCAGGAGAAGTGCTGCTTGAAGACTACATCAAGCCGATGGGCTTCAGTGTGCGTGCCCTGTCCATTGCTTTGCACGTCCCTTATTCACGCCTGCGTGAAATAGTAGATGGCAAGCGAGGTGTCTCTGCTGACACGGCGTTGCGGTTGGAGCGCTACTTTGGTAGCGATGCACAAGGTTGGCTTGCCCTTCAATCGGCATATGACTTGCGTACCGCAGAAAAGCAGAGTGCAAAAGCCATCACCAAAGAAATATCCCCATGGTCTATGGCGGTAGCTTAAAAGCGCGGAATCTTGGCCTGTCTATAAAGCTTCGCCAAATTCAAAGCGACATTGTCTGGCCTTTCTTCATTGTTCAGCGTTGCAGCGTGTTGTGTCCTCTGCAGCATCAGCCAACGCCGATGGACTCAACATAACGGCCCATCGAGGATAGCGCGCGGCGCTACAAGCCCTCCCGGGTCCCCGATATCCGTTATGTCTGACTCCCGCTGCGCCTCCTGGCGTCGGCTTGGGGTAAGTCCCTCGGCTCACTCTCGCAGCAGCCTGGCTCCCGTCGAGCCCGGCCCGTCCCAATGCCCGTGCTCTCCCCTTCGGGTCGGCCCAGGCATAGTGCAGCGTTGCACTTGCACGAGGACTTGCTTCTTCGTGTGCCCTCAATAGATAGAGACCGACCATGGCCGAGCGGTCGGGTCTTTTCTGCAGCGATACATCTCCAGCCTCAGTCACAGCAATGGCGCTGGGACGCATTCAAACAGGAGATTCCATGACCGAGTTCACCATTGAGCTGCCAAAGCGCATCTACTTTCGCGCCAACATGGAGGCCAACAGCTTCTCGCTGTGTGACCCCCAAGAAAATAAATGGATATTGGCCCTGCTGATGAACGGCGAGATGACCACGGCGAAACAGGCCGCACTTGCACAGCGCATGACCGTGTGCTGGAACGCGTGTGCGGGCATCGGCACTGAAGAGCTCGAGTGCATCGCGAGCCAGAAGGCTGGTGTGCGTGCCCGCCTCAATGTAGTCGTATCCGTGCCGTGATTGACCAGTCCACCCCAAGCCTCATCCCTCAACGGATGGGGCTTTTTCATGGGTTTTCCTGTGGCCGGGTGTGACCATGATCGGCTAGGGGTTCGCTCGGGCTTGCTTGAGTTTGGTGTCCTTCCCTGTGTCACCGCTGCTGTGGCTTGTTTGCTGCGGGGTCAGCTCTGAACGAGCCGCCCCTTGCCTTACGCGGCAGCGCTTAACGCCCTTCGCCCTGGACGGGCTGCGGTCTACGCCCGCCTTGCGCATCCCTCGCTGGGTGCTCGAGACTGTCGGGCCTGAACGGCCCGCCATCGGCCTATGCCGTGCTGCTGTGCGCCCCAAGACAAGAGGATGGTCCTTACGCGATGCCCATCCTCAACCCCTTGCGATACCAGATACGGCTGGCCATCGCGCATCGTCTGCTTGTTTGTGTGAGCTTCGCGGCTGCCGCAAGTCGATGCTTTCAAAGAGGGCTGCAGTGGGCGCACTCCCCGGGCTTTAGTGGGACTGGCGTGCATAACGCCCTTCTTTCCTGCTCGGTGGGGTGATACCGGTTCAGGCCGGACGGTGCGGGCTGGTCTGCACGCTCTTGAGAGAGCTTGCCTGTGCCCAGCCTCGCACCATTGGCGCGATGGAACTCGGCTGGGCAGCCTGCCTTGCCCGTCCGCTTGAGCTTCGCGGTTGCCAATGGCGTCAGTGAGAAAACCACACTTCTCATTGTGTTGCAAATGTCGTGGCCATTTCTTATACTGGCGCTGTGTCCTGGAAAATTAGGTGTTTGACAGGGCGAAGGGTGGTTCCACCTTGCTGATGTTTGCGGTTCTGGCTTTTGGGCCCGGCGACTTTGTAAGGCACCCTTGGCATCCGATGTCCTTTTTTTGGTGCCGCTAAATCCTCGCCAAGAACAGCGGGGATTTTTTGTTTTTGGAGATGGCCTTTTGACTAAACCCGCTGCTGACACTGAACCATTCAAGCCCACGCTGCAGACGTGGCGTCTGAAGGGGGCCTCCAATATGGTCAGGCAGATCGGTGAGGCGATCTACATGCTCGATCTCACCATCGAGCAGTGGGTTGAGCAACTTAATCGGGCTCAGCCACTTAGGCCCTTCCGGCTTGCGGTCATATTCACGCGATCTGCTCGTACCCGAATGGATGGCCAGATTTACTACGATACAGAGCCTGTTGTGGGGCGCATGGTCCAGTTGCGATCAGGTGCTTGGCGTTTTGCCAGGCTCACCGCTCGGGTGCGCTACAGCAAGCTCTCAGATTTGCGCGTGGGTAAAGGTCTGCCCGGCGATTCGCGCGTGGTGCGCCTCATTGATGGCATTGAGGACATGCTTACGCAGCGAATGGGCCTGTTGGAGGTCTTGTCTTCGCTGAGCAAGGCCATGCCGGGCAAACTCTCCTCCATCCTGGCGCAATGCGCTCGTCGTTCCGATGAGGTCATCGATATGTCTGAACGGATCCATATTGACTGGAATGCGGACGCCAGAGCGGCAGAAGAGTCAGTCAGGGCCAAGCGACGTGAGCGTTATCAAAAGCTAAAGCAGGCTGACAAAGTCGATGAAGCTGTTGGGGCTTGAGCGCTCACCGCTCATAAGACCGGTCCTGAACACACTTGCATTTCGTTCAGTGTTGCATCTTTCGATAAACAAAAGGATGCCCGATATGATTGACAGATCCCGAGAAATTAGGAATTGTTATGACAAGTTTTGCAGGTCAATTCAGAAGTGAGGTCAGTCGCCTCGCTAAGCGCGAAGTCAAATCGGAAGTGCAAACCCTTAAGAGTGCATCCGCGCAACACAGGGCAGATATTGCGGCGTTGAAGCGACGGGTTGCGGCGCTTGAGTCACAACTGAAGAAGTTGTCAAAGGCCGGCGCGAACCAAACGGTACCTGACGAGCAGCCCGCCGGAGAGAAGACACTCCGGTTCAGGATGGATGGGTTCATCTCACTTCGCAAGAAGCTCGGGTTGACTGCGGCACAGATGGGCTCTCTCATCGGCGTTTCGGCTCAGAGTGTTTACCATTGGGAGGCAGGCAAGAGCAAACCAAGGGCTTCGCAACTGCCAGCAATAGCCACTTTGAGAAAGATGCGGAGAGCTCAGATCGTGAAGATGTTGGAGGTGGAGGCGTTGAGCCATTCGATGCGGTGATCTCGTCTGGGAAGACTTCCGAGGCGCATTTGGCAATCTAGGTCTTTAGGCTGACGAGAGCTAAGTTGAAGACGTCGGCGCTTTGTCTGTGTTTACTCAGAGAGCCATTTAGAGAAATGCCAGCCAAGTCACGTAACCAACCGCCGTAGCCGATGTTGCACCCATTACGCGGCTCTTTCTGCGCCGCGGCTGAGTTGCTTGATAGACGACACAGATCACGAACGAGACTTCCCCATCGTCCTATGGCACTCCTGAGGAGGGGAGTTTCGCAAAAGCAGCACGAGGCGCTTTGTCGGCACAGCTGATATCTTCGACCGAATCAGGGCTTGCAATTTTTTATAGCACGCCACCCCCGCGCGCAGTCGCTTTTTCTCTTCGCACAAGGCCCGCGCGGATTCGGTGAGGCCCTCGCTTGGGGTACGAGGCGGCGTTGTTCATTCTTCATACAGGGATGCTGTTGTCCCCAGATCCCGAAGGCCTCCACGTCGCCCTCATCAAGTATGCGTCGTCAGATCACGACTTGGTTGGGATTGCAGATGTCATAGACCGCTGCGACCTGCCGGCTCGAAAGCTGCTCACGGTTCTGATGCGACAGCACCTGCGACTTCAACTGTGAACTGTACTTGCTGCGCTTGGGCCGTAGCCCGTCAATGCCGTGCAGGCGGTAGCAGCGTACCCGGGTGTGGATCTTCTCCTCAGGCACTGATCACCGCCGGGCCAGTAGCTTTGCTCCGCGCTCCATTCAAAAAGCGCTTGACCACCTTGAGTTTGAACTCGGTTTGGTACTTCCACATGCAACCCCTTGAGGGCTGACCAACTCCTAGGGCAGTTTAACCCCCGGGGGATTCAATTTGCAATGTAAATCTTTTTTAAATCAGCTCACCATTGGCTTGTATCTTTAATATTTATATTATAAAGTTATTTAACTTATAACTAATATTTACTAATGTGGTTACGATTAACGGTACACACATCCACCTCGCAGGGGTGGTCATGCTCAGGCGCTTAACGCGTGTTTCAGCGTTGTGTTTGAGCGCATCCGTTGCTGCGCAGTCGGGGATCCCCGATCCGTCCTCAGAACTCCAACGCCAAGACCGCCAACGCCAAGAACTGCGTGAACGTATTGAGGTTCAGCCATGGACGCCTTCTAGCCTGCCCTCTCAAATTCAGCCGCATCAACAACTCCCAGATGAGCAGCCCTGTGCCCTGATCGATCGTGTGGTCATTCAGGGCGTTTTGTTTTCTGAGGCATTGCAAACGGCCTTGAATGGCGTCAATCGCGATGACCCGCCCTATGGCCGCTGCATTGGCAGTCAAGGCGTCACCTTGCTCATCCGGCGTGTGCAACAGGTCTTGGTGGAGCAAGGCTACATCACCAGTCATGTGCATGTGCCCGAGCAGGACCTGAACAGTGGTGAATTGGTGTTGCAAGTCAATGAGGGCCGGGTTGCCCGTATGCGTGCTGAACCGGGTAATGGAATTGAAACACCGCTGCCTCGCCTGGTGTGGGCGCTGCGTGAAGGGCGCATTCTCAATCTGCGCGACATCGAGCAATCTTCGGACAATCTCCAACGCCTGCCCAGCCTCACGACAAAAATCCAAATTGAACCCGGCGCAGAGCCAGGCACCAGCGACTTGGCGGTGGACATACAAACCCGCCGACCGCTTCGCTTGGGTTTGTCCATCGACGATGCAGGCTTCAAAAGCACAGGAAAGCTTCAAGGCAACGCCATACTGAGCTGGGACAACCCGTTGGGTCTGGGTGACATGGTGTACTTGATTCAGGGACAGGACTTGGGTCAACAAGATCCTGGACCACGTGGTAGCCGTAACCAGGTGTTTCACTACAGCGTACCATGGGGTTACTGGCTGTTGGGTGTCACCCTCAGCGACAACCAATTCCGACAGACGGTGTTTGGCCCCTTCGAGTCCTACCTCTTCAGCGGGACATCCAAACAACAAGACATTTCATTGGCTCATGTGCTGCACCGAGACGCCGTCAGCAAAACAACGGCCAGCATCAAGGGCTTTGAGCGCCAGTCCAACAACCACATTGCCGACCTCGAAGTGCTGGTGCAACGGCGCCGCACAACAGGCTGGGAGGCGGACTTGCAGCATCTGCATTTTTTTCGGGCGGGCACCTTGACCGCCCAAATGGCCTACCGACAAGGTGTTGCAAGCTTGGGTGCAGCTGAGAGCGATGGCGGCTCAGGGCAAACCACTGACCGCATTCGTTTGGTCACCGGCTTTTTCCAATGGGCGATGCCCCTGAACAGCGGGGGCCATGCTTGGCAATACAGCAGCCAATTGCGAGGGCAATGGGCGCAAACGGACCTGACACCACAAGACCGGTTTTGTCTAGGCAACCGCTCCACGGTCAGGGGTTTTGATGGCCAGCAGACCTTGTGTGGGGCACGTGGGCAACTGTGGCGCCAAGAGTTGGCCACGGGCTTGCCTTCAGCTGTTCATGATGCGTTGCCCATGACCAAAGGTTTGCAGATGTATGCAGGTCTCGATACAGGGCGCACAACCACGCCTGGCCAAGCCAGCGCTTATCGCCTCGCGGGCATGGCCGTGGGTCTTCGTGGCGCACACAGGGTCAACGACGCCTACCCGTTGCAGTGGGATGTCTTTGTAGGCAAGCCCTTATCGCACTCAGCCGGTTTCACCACCGCAGGCTACACCGCAGGATTTTCTTTGCGGGCCGAATTTTGATTTTTTTGACCCACTGACCACACCATCCAAGGAGGAAGCCCTATGAACCGCCACTGTCACCGCATCGTCTTCAACCACCGTCGGGGCCAGCTCATGGCCGTGGCCGAAACCGCATCAGCGGGCGGCAAAGCCGCATCAGGTGAGAGCACCAGCCATGGCTCGCAAGGCCCATCCAGCATGCATGGACGATGCCACTCGTCCATATCCCAAATGGTGCTTGCCATGTGGCTGGCTGTAGGGGCATTACCCATGGCCTTGGCGCAAATCATTGCCGACCCCACTGCCCCTGCCAACCAACGGCCTACTGTGCTCAGTGACAGCACAGGCCGCCCTTTGGTCAACATCCAGACTCCCAGCGCAGCGGGACTTAGCCGAAACACCTACAGACAATTTGACGTACCCACCAGCGGCATCGTGCTCAACAACTCAGCCAGCAACCCCTGGCTGTCCAACGGCGTGCTCGCCCGCACGATCTTGAACGAGGTCAACTCCACCAGCCAGAGCTTCATCAACGGCAACATCACCGTCAACGGTGCAGCTGCCCAGGTGATCGTTGCCAACCCCAACGGCATCACGGTCAACGGCGGCGGTTTCATCAATGCCAGCCGGGCCACTCTGACCACAGGCACGCCCCAGTTCATAAATGGGGCTTTGACAGGTTTCAGCATTCGCGGTGGCGGGGTCACCATCGGCGCGGGCGGATTGAACAACAGCGCCACGCCCTACACCGACATCATGAGCCGTGCGGTAACGCTCACAGGCGCTTTGCGTGCGCAAAACCTCGGCATCACCACCGGCCTGCAAACGGTTGCGAATGACACCGGCCTCATCAGTAACCAAGACACCAACACCTATGCCGCAGGTGCATTGACCATCGATACCGCTGCGCTGGGTGGCATGTATGCGGGCAACATCAGCATTCTGGCCACCGAAGCAGGCCTGGGGGTACGCAACCAAGGCACCTGGCAAGCCACGGGCGGGCAAATTGTGGTCACTGCAGACGGTTTGCTGCAAAACCTAGGCGGCATCTCCGCCGGCGTCGCCAGCCTGGCCACCGTCAAAGGCCACATCGAAAATGCCGGGTCCATTCAAGGCAGCCAAGCGGTGGTCGCCTCATCCGGTGGCGATACACGCCTGTTTGGCGCGGGTCTGCGGCAAACTGCTGGCAGCGCCGTGGTCATCAGCGCCAAGGGGGCGGTCAACCTGTTCAACAATGCCAGCTTTGGCGCAGCGCAAGTCACCAGCACCGCAGCAGGCGGACAGGTCAGTATCAACGCGGGGCAAAACATCAACGTCAACAGCGGCACGGCCATTGCCGCCAACAAAGATGTGCAGCTCAGCAGCGATGCCATGGTGCTGGCCAGCGGGGCCAGCGTCACCTCCGCCAGTGGCAACGTCACTGCCTTGGCGGGCACAGGGTTGGGTATTTCAAACAGCACCGTCACTGGCCAGCAAGTGCACCTGGAAACCGGTGCGGCCTTCAAAGACACCGCAGCGGCACTGGCCGTGACCGGTGGCACCGTGCGTGGGGCCACTCAAACCACCTTGCTGTCGACCGACAGCATCCAGATCTCCAATCCTGGCAAGACCGCCGTCAGTGGCGGAGGCAACGTCCACATCCAAGCTGCCAAAGCGGTAGACATCACTGCAGGCACCAGCGTTGCAGCCGGTCAGCACATGAGCGTGATGGCGGGCACTGCGCTCAACCTGCAAGCGGCCAGCGGCACGACTACCACCCATGGCCAAAAAGTGAACCTGAGCGCCACAGGCAACATGCTCGTCACGGGCAACACCATCACCGCAACCGGCTCCAACTTGAGCGCTGGGCAAGACCTGAGCATTGAGGCCAACGACGGCAATGCCAACCTGCATGCCCTCTCCAACGCAGGCGGTGCCAGTGTTGACCGAATCTCCCTAAGCGCAGGCAAAGACCTCAACGTCTCGGTCTTCAAAGGCAGCCTGTTTGCGACTGGCCTGCAAGCTACAGGACAAAACATCAATCTGCTCAGCAACGGCACCACTAGCTTGGCCCATGCCACCCTGCGCAGCGGCAACAATACCCAAGCTTTAGCCAGCACACTCACCGCCCGCGAAGACCTCACGGTGGGCAGCATCAACACCAACGCTGGGGCTAGCAGCCAGGTGCAAGTGGTGGCCTCCAGCCTGAGCGCAGCCGGGCAGGCCCGAATCGTGTCCAATGGGCTAGCCCTCATCACCGCCGCCACGGATACCGTCAATGGCGTGAACAGCCCTGCCCGCAGCAGCATCACCGCAGGCAGCGTGGCCATCCAGGGCGGCACCGTGCAAACCGATGCCGCTGACATCCGCACCAACGGCAACAAATCCACAGCCAGCAGATCCGGCAACATCTCCGTCACCGCCACCAGCGGCAGCGCCCTGTTCAATGTCCACACCAATAATCGCAGTCAGTTCAACAGCACGGGCAACATCGCCCTGCACGCCCACGGCAACCTGACCCACTGGCACACCCAGGCCAATGCCGGCGGCGGCCTCTCCAGCACCAGCGCCACAGGCCAAATCACCAGCACTGGGGGACACATGGTCGCCAAAGACGTGCTGAGCTTTGCCAGCAAAGGCGCACAAACCCACACCAATGGTTTTTATAGCGGCGGCGCGTCATCGGTCTTCAACGAAACCGGCCACCTGGCGCTGAGCAGCACCCGAGTGCAAGGTGTGGGCACCACCACGACGGGCTTGGGCGCCGTCAGCGGCCAAACCAGCATCGAGTCTGGCGGCACATTGGGACTGGATGTCAACTCGGTGCTGGTGGGCTCCACCGACCTGTCCATCGTCCAGGGCCAGGGCGACATCACCATCCACCCCGACAATGCCGCCCGAGGCACCCTGGCCTGGAGCCAGATTGGCGCGAACCGCAACCTCACCCTGGGCACGCGCAACGGCAACATGACGATCACCGGCAGCGCAGGCAGCAACGGCTACGGCTCCACACAACGCAGCTTGCGACGCTTCAACGGTGATCTGAACCTGGTGGCCAGAAACGTCACGCTGCAAGGCAGCGTGCTGCAAACCCCCAACGGCAACCTCAACATCACCGCCACCACCGGCAACGTCAAGGTGGACGCCCTTAAGGCCGACAAATCCGAGACCGGCTTTGTCAACACCTACTGGGACATGGCCCAGCTGCAAGGGCGCAATGTGACCATGCGCGCCGCTGGCAACGTGGACTTGTCCACCGTCTTTGCCTCTGCGAGTAACCAACTTACCATCGAGTCCGGCGGGCACCTGACCACCAGCGGCAACTACATCCGCTGGCAGGTGGACAACCGCCCCAGCAACGGCTGGTACCAGGACGAGCACCACGTCGCCCGCACTACCTTGGAAGGTGCCAACGGCGTCCGTCTGGGCGCCCTTGGCGGCACCCTCACCCTCAACGCTACTGATGTGCGCGCGGCCAGCGGCACCGCCAGCCTGCAGGCGCTGGGCCACATTCGCCTGGAGGCGTCCGAAGAGCACATGCTGCACCAAGCCAGCAGCACCCGCACCGAACGCGGCTGGTTTGGCCTCAAAAAGAAAGTCTTCACCACCCACTGGCACAACGAATACCTCAGCGCAGACCCCGTCACCATTGCCGCACGCGACATCGCCCTCAAAGCGGGTAACAACATCCAGACCTTTGGCACCCAATTCAATGCCAGCGGCAACCTGCACCTGGAGGCGGGTGAACAGATTCACTACTTTGCTGTACAAAACCAGGAGATCAAGGACGTCACCACCCACAAGCGCAGCAGCTTTGTCGGCATCAAGTACAACAGCGCCACCAGCACCAGCACCCGCAGCCTCACTAGCGCCTTGCCCACCGTGATGCAAAGCCAGGGCGACATCCTCTCCAACTCCGGCGGTAACCAGCTATTGCAAGGCACCCGCGTGAGCTACGGCGGCGCAGCCGCCTTCAATGCCGGGGTGGGCGAGCGCGCCAGGGCCGATGCCCGCATCATCCTAGAGGGCATCCGTACCACTACCACCCAAAGCCGCACCAGCCAATCCAACTACGTCGTCTGGCAGCGCCAGATCAACCAGGGCAGCATCGGCGACACCCTCAACTTGCCCAGCTTCACCGGGCCAAGCAAGCCTATCTTCACAGCGCCGGGCGGGCTGAGTGTTCAAATCCCCTCGGGCGACTTCACTAGCCAGATCAATACCCTGAGCCGCCAGCCGGGCATGGGTTATCTGAACGAGCTGACTCAACGCCGCGATGTGGACTGGCAGCGGGTCAAACTGGCGCACGACCAGTGGGACTTCAAGCAAGAGGGCTTGACGCCTGCGGGGGCGGTGCTGGTGGCGGTGGCGGTAGCTTGGGCCACTGGGGGCATGGGCGCCAGCATGATGGGCACCACAGGCACGGCCACCAGTGCCATGGCCAATGCCGCCTTCAGCAGCTTGGCCGCTCAGGCCAGCGTCTCCCTCATCAAGAACAAGGGCGATGTGGCCAAGACGCTCAAAGACTTGGGCAGCAGCCAGACCGTCAAGGCCACGATAGCGGCAGCGCTTACGGCGGGAGTGCTGGACGGACTGAACGCCAGCAGTGCCGAGATGCGCACCATCAGCAACAACATCAAAAATGGCAGCGCTGGCCTCTCAGAAAAGCTCACCTTCAGCCTGATCAACGCCAGCGGGCGGGCGCTGACCAACACGGCGATCAATGGCGGCAACTTGGAAGACGCCCTGCGGCAAGCGCTGATAGGCGGCCTGGTGGACACGGCACATGGGCAAGCGGCCAGCCAGATCAAAGGGCTGGAGAGCCAATACCTGGCGCACAAGCTTGCCCATGCGCTGGCCGGGTGTGTGGCCGGAGCCGCAGCCAGCGGCACCTGCAAAGATGGTGCCATTGGTGCGGCCATCGGAGAAATCATTGCCGGTCCCGGTGGCTTGCTCAAGCCTAAGAACGGCATGTTCTACACTGAAGAAGAAAAGCGCAATGTGCTGGCCATCACCAAGTTGGTGGGCGGCGCGGTTAGCGCCTACTCGGGTGGCAACGCTCAAACGGCCATCACCACAGCAGAGACGGCTGTGAGCAACAACGCGTTCTTTGTCCCGGCGCTCGTGGTGTTGATGATGGGGGGTGGGTATTCAACTTATGTCGGTGACGGGAATCCCCTGACAGGTCTTCAGCAAGTGGGGCAAGGCAATGACCCGCTGAGTAAGGCCATGGTGAACGGTACGGCAGCGGTTGTTGATATGTCCATGCAGCGTTTCCCTGCAGAAACGACGGCAACGCTCAACTTTCTGAACTCCGTTGCGGAGCCGGTAGGTCGAGCGGTGAATGCGACCGTCACCTACTTGGATGACAACACCGGGCGTGTCGTCAGCACCCAATGGAACAATCTTAGCCCCGCCACACGGGACGCCTTGATTGGCGCCGGGAAAATCACCAGCGTGGCCATCAGTGCTGGAGGCGTAGGGACTATCCGCACGGCATTGACCAATCCGCGTGGGGTTGACTGGTCACCCAACATCTCGACGCGTGGGGCGTCTTGGGAAAAACACTTGGGGGATGGAAAATTTAAAGATTACGTCTCGCTCAACGAGTTGCAATCTAACCACAAAGCCTTTGATTTCTTCGACCCCAGCACCGGACATGCGGTGAGCGCCAAGACAATGGATACTTTGGGCCTGACCAACCAGGCGGGCACGCCTATGACGGCGACCAATGCTGAGCGGTATTTGAGGAACTACATTAATGATGCGAAGAGTTACAAGCCGCCGCCAAACCAGAAAAATGCTATTCCGGCTGACGACATTAAATCCAAGAGCGTTGAATTGGCCATTCCACATGGAACGCCGGCGAATGTTCGGCAGGCGCTGGAGCGCGTTGCCGCATATGGGCGGGCTGAAGGTGTGCAAGTGCGAATCACCGTTGTAAGGAAGTAAGAGCTATGAGCTTCAAAGTACTGCAGAAAGACATTACGGGAAGAATTCAAATCTATCGATTTAGCGGTTTTTACCGACTCACCAGCAACAGGCAGGCAGTCGTCACCGGCATGGACCTTGAACAAGGCCTAGATGAGTTTCTGCCCGTCACGGTCAGCGACGCCGAGTTTGGCACGGCTATCCGCCGCTGCCACGACGCCACCCGCTTTGTGGACTGGCGCACTCTGCCCAAAGGAGAGGCTGCACGTGCATGGGGCCGCGAGTGGGACAAACTCTATGTGCTCTGGGAACAGCGAGCCTTGGAGGTGACGGGCTGCAAAACGCTCAAGGAGCTCTATGCAGATGCCAGTCACGCAGGCAGCACACGAACCAAAGAGTTGTACGCATTTTTGATTAGTGAAATTAAAAAGGGGGCCTTTTATCCAGTCCTCGACCATGAACCCGAATACCAAGAGCTCATTGTCCCGCAGCCCGCAAGCGATGAGGCCATCGGGCGAGCCGCACGCGCAGCGCTCGATGCGTTGGTGCGCAGTTCCTAGAAGGATTGCGCATTGGGCAGAGCACGCCTTGTGTGTTTTGCCCACAGTTTTGGAAATCCAGCAAAGCATCTTGAGTCAGTCGAGTGGTAACCAGTTGCTGCAAAGAACGTTTGTGAGCTATGGTTCAGCTTCCCCGCTCCACTTCGGCGCTTAGGCGAGTAGGCCCGCGCCTACGCCCGCCTCATTCTGGAGGGCATCCGCGCCACAACGAAGCCGCACCAGCCAGTCCAACTGCGTGGTCTGGCAACGCCAGAACAACCAGGGCGGCACCAGCGGTACCCTCACACCCTCACCCTGCCCAGTTCCACCGGGCCATCGTATGACCTTAAGGGATCAGGTGTTGCTATTCAGATTTGAATCCGCCTGTCTATTGATTATTGATCTGGGGGAATGCCATTTTTCATACCAAACAAAGTACACAACACTAAGAAAGATTAATGCAGGAATGCCAAAGAACAATGTCATTTGGAATTCCTTTGTGAATGCGGTGGTGACCATGATAGCGAGCATGAGGGTTCCACCCAGACATGTCAGGTATGGGAATCCAGGCATACGGAAGGGCAAAGCTTGTGAGTTTTCATTGCGCCACTTCTTTCGAAAAAAGAGATGAGTGACAAAGATCATGAACCATGTGAACAGTGCACCAAACATTGAAACTGCCATCATGAGAGTGAAGGATTTGTCTGGGGCAACGACACTGAGAACGGTTGCTAACGCAATGCCGCCGGTCGAGAGCAATAAACCCAACACTGGAATGCCACGTTTGTTAAGACGGCTTAACTGTTTAGGAGCATATCCTGCGCAGGATAGGCTAAACATCATTCGCGAAGTGATGTAGAGCTGACTATTCATCGCGGAGATTGCTGCGATGAGGATAACGAAATTCACAACCCCTGAGGCGCCAGAAATGTTGACCGCAGTCATAACTTTGACAAATGGACTTTCTTCATGGCCGGCTTGGGTCCACGGGACGATGGCGAGCATAAGGCCCATTGTGAGGAGGTAAAAAAGTGCTAAGCGGATGAATGTTGACCAAACTGCGATCTTGATGGCTTTTTCAGGTTCATGTGCTTCGCCAGCTGCGACTGCAATCATCTCGATTCCAAGGTAGCTGAATATCGAGACGATGACTGCAATCCACATTCCCCATAGCCCTTGCGGGAAAAAGCCCCCATGGTCGGTGTAATGATTGAACCCAGGAATTACGTCACCAACTTTTGTGGTGGGACCAAAGACGACATACGAACCAATCAAGATGAATGCGACGATTGCAACAATCTTTATAAACGAGAACCAGTATTCAACGAAGCCGAAGATATTGACACTTAATGCATTGATTAAGACCAAGGCAAGAGAGAAAGAGGAAATCCAGAACCAGCTGGGTATGTCTGGATACCAGAACTTCATGTAAATTCCCACTGCGGTCACTTCAGCGCCAATGGCTAAGACATTACATGCCCAATAAGAATAGCGAACCATAAATCCTGCCCAAGGACTCACGTAGTGCTCTGCGTACGCTCCGAACGATCCAGAGGTGGGGTGAGCGATGGTCATCTCTGCGAGGCAACCCATCAGTATCAAGGCTATAAGTGCACCTACTGCATAACTGAGGATAACGCTCGGACCGGCAAATCCAATCGCCAGGCCACTTCCTAGGAACAACCCGGTGCCGATTGCGCCACCTATTGCAATCATGCCCATTTGTCCTGCGCTCAGAACCTTCTTAAGTCCACGTTCTTGCTCGACGATATGTTGGAAGCTACCCATAGATTTTCTCATGCAGTCTCACTCCTTGAGGTTTTAGTATTAAACGTTTGCGACATTCGGTCATGTGGGCTGGTGCGTGTCGCTGTCTGCACTTGCTGTGCACAAGAGTTCTGAACGGATATTACCGAAGGCGAGTCATATAATTATCACTTATGGGCTATATGGTCTATTCATATAAAACCAATTATGAAAAGTGCGTGTCTACCCTATTCCCCGACAAACCTTGAATGGGGAAACCACGCAAGTTGTTGTTCTGGTCGGTGGGGTCATAGGCGTCTGTATTGCGTTTACCTTGCGAAAGAAGGGGTCGATGTCGTGGTGTTGAAAACTGAATCCAGAGGTCGCTATGGGAACGAGTTACGCCAGTGCACGGCAAATTTCCCCTTGAATATTCCACTCTCGATGGTGCTCACCTAGCAGCAGATGCTTTGGAGTTGATTGCCTCCTTTTAGTTCTTCAACCGTCTGCATTGCGGTTACCAATGGAGGCATTCCTTTATGCCGAGCAGTGGAAAGGTCTGAACGCCCGTTTTCGAGCTGGCCCAGGCTAAAGCCCGCTGTAATTTGACCAACCTGGTGATGGCAAATCCCCCGGTCGTCGAAGACACGCAAAATGAGAACCTGATCAAAGCCACTGCGGACTAAAATTGTTGACCCTTGCCAGACACGGTGCTACAGCTCACCCTCTAAGGCTGGCCCTTGAATCGCCCTGGGTTTGAACTGCCCCCAGATATGTCACTTTGTCATTTCTGCCCCATTGCACCGCTGAAGGCACGCATGATGGGTTTGGTTATGAAAACCAGCACGCTGCGGCGGCCTGTGAGGATGTCGAGCGAGGCGGTCATGCCAGCTTTGACGTCTGTGCTTTGGATGCGCTGGGAGGGAGCAAAGTCACTCAGGAGTACTTTGGCCCGGTAATAGACTTGGCCGCGGCCGTCGGGGCTTTGTTCGGTCAGCGTGTCGGAGCTCAAGTATGTGAGTTGGCCGCTAAGGCTGCCGTAGATGTTGTAATCAAAGGCGTCCAGGCGCACGGCCACGGGCATACCTACTTGCAGCTGGCCGATATCTACAGGGTTGACTTTGGCTTCGATGATGTAGCCACCTGATGTGGGCGAAATTTGCATGAGTTCGTCGCCGCTGCGCAGCACCCCACCTAAGGTGTTGATGCGCAGGGATTTGATAATGCCGTCAAGTGAAGCCTGGATTTCGGTATGGCTAAGTACGCTTTGGCGCTCTTGCAGTTTGCTGCGTTGGCTGGTGATTTCTTCTTCGATTTTGGCGTGCTCGCGTCGCGCATCTGTCTTGTATTTCTCTTGCACAGCGTGTAGCTTTTGCCGAGCATCGACTAAGCCGCGCTGGGCACGCATGAGCTCAACCTGGCTGATGTTGCCGTTGTCATACAGGTGCTGCATGATTGCGAACTCGGTCTGAGCCAGCTGCAGTTGCTCAAGCAAGGCGAGTTCGTCTTTTTGCAAGGCGCTTAGGTTTTGCAGATGCAATTGTTTTTGCGCTTGCACAAGGTCTGGGTGACTTTTGTCATAGGCCCCAAACTGAAGGTTTTGGCCAGTGGCTTCTGCCAGGGTGCGCAGTCGCGTGATGTGCAACCCTGCGATGCGGTTGGTGATTTCTTCGACGCCTGCACGAGCGCGCTCGCTTTCCAGCACGGCTAATACTTGGCCTTTCTTGACGATTTCGCCCTCGTTGACTCGGAGCTCTTTGATTACACCGCCATCGGCCGCTTGGATAATTTGCGTTTTGTCTTGAGGGATGACTTGGCCTTGCGCACGGACAATTTGGTCAATTTCAAACCATGAGGCCCAGACCACAAAAACAATAATGATGATGAGTAGGTAAATGCCCATGAAGCGTTGAGGTGAACGATTGAGGCTCATGGGGTGATACCTGCGGAACTGATGTTGGTTTTTTTAGCTTTATGGGCCTGGGCCGCAACGGCCTGCAACTGTTGTAGGACTTGGTCACGCGGCCCGTCGAGAATGACTTGTTGATTGGCCATGACGATGATGCGTTGCACAAGGACTAGGAGTTGGGGTTTGTGGGTGACCAGCACCAGGGTACTTGGTTGGGTTTGAGGGGTTGCCCTGAGCTTGTTTTGCAGGGTTTGGATCACATGATTTTCCAACGGGCTGTCCATGGAGGCGGTGGGTTCGTCGAGCAGCCAGATGCGGGGGTTTCGTAGTACGGAGCGGGTAATGTGCACCAGTTGCCGTTGACCACCAGAGAGGCCTTGTCCGCCTTCAAAGATTTCACGAGCGATGCCTTTGGGGTGGGCGGCGATGACTGCTTCAAACAGGCCGGTTTCGCGCGCGGCTTGTAAAAGTGCGTCGTCACCAGGGTCGTTCATGCCGAGCACGAGGTTATCGCGCAAAGTGCCAGCGAACAGACGGCCGTCTTGTGGGACAAAGCCAATTTGATGAGCCAAGCTGCCTTTGGCGATGTGGTCAAGATCAATGCCGTCGAGGAGGGCGCGGCCTTGGCCAGCTTTGTACATGCCCGATAACAGCCTGAGCATACTGGTTTTGCCGCTACCGATTCCGCCCAAGATGGCTACTTTCTCGCCTGCGAGGATCCGCAGCTGTTTGACGTTGAGCGCCACGGTGCCGTTATAGCTCATTTGGATGTCGATTAGCTCGTATTGGCCACGAAGGGGCTCGATCACGATGGGCTCGGTACCGGGAGGGTGATCCAGTTGAAGGGCCCAAAGGCGGTCAAGGTCTTGAAGCGAAACTCTCGTTTGTGCCCATTGCATGATGAGCGCAGGGATGGTGGCTATGGGCGCCAAGATTCGGCCACTCAAAATGGAGCATGCAATGAGCGCGCCCATGGTGAAGTCAGCATGGCCAATTACCAAGGCGCCAGCAGCAACCAAGCCGACATAGGCAATTTGCTGAAACATGGTCACCAGAAGTTGCTGCATTTCGGTGAGTTGCCGCATGCTTTGTTCGTGCTGGCGGGATTCGTCGGTGATGTCCAGCCACTTGGAGAGCATGCGCCAGCCGCCCTGTCCTGATTTGATGGTTTCTGCGCCCTCGATGCTTTCAACTAGCAGCCCCGATTTTTGGTGTTGCGCGGGTGTGGCAAGTTTGGCCAGTTGGTCCATGCGGTTATGGAACATGATGCCGATTAGCAGGCCGAGCACCAAAAACATGCCTGGGACCAAAGCCAGCCAGCCACCGATGAGGGCCAGTACACCCAGGGTGAACAGGGCCAGCGGGATGTCGACCATGGCCTGAGTGCTGAGACTGAGCAAAAATGCACGGATACTTTCGTAGCTGCGCAAGCGCGAGGAGGTGGCCCCCACGCTGGCGGGCACTTGGTCTAGCCGCACCGACAGAAAGCGGCCATAAACGGAGCGGGCGAGGTTTTGATCGACCGCATCGGTCAGGGAGTGGATTTGCTTGGAGCGCAGCCATTTGCCAAAGGTCTCCAACAACACCGACAGCAGCACCCCGATTGAGAGTACCCACAAAGTGGCGGTGGCTTGGGTGGGAACCACGCGGTCATAGACTTGCATGGTGTAAAACGAGGTGGCCAATGCCAGCAAGCTGATGGCGATGGTGCCCGCAGCGATGTCGAGCAAGCCGCGTTTTTGTGCACGTAGCTCTGTCCAGATCAATTGCAGACTTGGGCTTTGGCTGATGAAAAAGGGCGCCGTCATTCGCATGCGAACAAAGACATGACCTGGGGAGAAGCCGGGTGCGGCTTTTTCAGCAAATTGGCGCGACTCGGGCAGCCACCAGTTGGTTGCCCAAAGCCCTTCGGGTGTGCGGGCGGTGATGATGCCCAACTGCCCTTCAGGACTGATCACGACGCAGGGTAATCTGCCTTCGTCAGGCTTTTCGGCCCATTGGGGTTTAGGCCATTGGCTGAGTTGGGCCAGTGCGTCTAGCAGTGGGGGTAGATGGTCGTGCGATTCGGGCAAGTGACGCAAGGCGGCATGCAGTGCCAAGACATCGACCGGCTCACGGCGCAACTGGGCCAGGCGCATTAGCACGGCCTGCAGTTCGACCAAATCAGGCAGTGGTATTTTGAAACTTCTCATGTATTTGGCTGCTGGCTCAAGGATTTGCGTTGTTGCTCAGATAGGCGTCGATGCCCATAGACAGCAAGAGCAGTCGTTGTTGAGACAGCCACTGAACTGATTTGGCATCGGCCAGTTGGATGAGGGTTTGGGCTTTCTCGCGGGCGGTGTTCATGAGCTCTTGCCAGCTTCTGCGTCCAAAAGCAAATTGCACTTCTGATGCTTTCAGAAACTCGTCGGCGCTGCTGTAGGCCTGCTCCAGGTAGTGAAGTCGCTTGGTTTGGGAGTCGAGGTTTTCCACGTCGGCCAGTACCTGCTCGGCAATTTCGCGACGGCGTGTTTCGGCTTCGTGCTCTTGGGCGTCGAGTTTTGCCTGGGCCGCGGCGATGGTGGACAGGGTTGACAAGCCCGCACCAAAGCTGGAGCTGACACCTACATAAAATTGCCTTCTTGTTTTGGTAACGTCGCCGTGGAGGACTTCGCCACGAACATATAGCTCCGGAGAGGCTCTGGATTTGGCCAGTTCGATATCTGCTTTGACCACTAGTGCCACCGCAGACGCCTTTTTCAGGCTGGGGTGTTTGTCTTGAGCTTCGCTTAGCCATTCATGGGCCGCTCGCTGCAGGGCGGTGCTTTGGGCCGGTCGGGCTTGCAGGGCCGCTGTCCATTGCAGGGCATGGGAAGGCAGTGGGCCGCCAAGCATTTGCTCAAGTCTGCTGATCGCCATCCTCTTTTGCGTGCCGGCCTGTTCAAGTTCAGCTTGCATGGCCGCCAGACGCGTGAGCGAGAGTTGGATATCACTGCGCGGCGCAAGGCCCACGGCCGCCCGATTTTGTACTTGAAGCACATATTTGCGGTGCTGGTTTTCGCTTTCGGTGTAGGCCTGGACCTTGAGTTCTGCGGCTTGAGCATCGGCCCACAGTTGCAGCCATCGCGTGCCAAGGGTCAGGCGTTGTTCTTCCATCGTCAGGCTGGCGATGGACTCCTGGGCCTGGGCTCTGTCGAGTTGCGCTGTCAATCGCCCACCCGTCCACAGGGGTTGCTGCATGCGGGCAAAACTTGAACGGCTATCTGACAGGCCATTGACTGATCTGCTGCTTCTCTCGCTACCGATTGAAGGTGTGGGGCCAAATTGCCACTTGGCCCCCTGGACTTCTTGCTGTGCTGACTCAATTTGCTTCAGTGCTGCCTGCACGCTTGGGTGCTGTTGAATCACAATTCCTAAATAGTGGCGGTAGTTGAATGAACTATTGGCAATGGGTTCTGACACTTGACAGTGTGATGTGGTGGCAATTAGCAGAGTTAGTGCGGCCAGTGGTTTTTGGATGCGAGGGTGAACAGTCAACTATTTCTCCAGAAGGATGTATTCTTTTTCCAGCAAGCTCCTGTAAAAGTTGGCGTGGGCTTCAACGAGTTGCTCAAATTTGGGCGTGGGGAGCACAAAGCGCACTCTCTTGTCGATGTCGCTGCTTGTGTTGGAGATCAAACCTAAGCGCTCCATTTCGCGCAACTTCATCCGAATGGCGCGGTCGGTGTAGCTCGGGTGATTTAGGAGTTGTTTGAGTGAGCGAGTACGCGGCTCGTTTGGTTTTTCGAGTATTTCAGTGGCGATACTGAAATAAACATGTCGCCCAATCACCGTGTGAAGAATGGGCAAGTTGCTCCACTCCCACCGCTTCAGCTCAATCAGGCTTGTCAGTATCTTGAGGTTTGAATGACTAGACCTTCGCAACATAGTCCAGCCATTTGATAACTTTAAGGGTCGACTATCTACGGAAAAAGTAAATTACATAGGAATTAATTTCCCATATCTGTTTGCGGCTTTAAGTTCTATTTATGACAAATATGCCACTCCTAATGAGTACTAATTCTGAACAAAAAACGCTAAAATCTTCGTTTTTCGTAGACTTCTCAAGCCTTCCTAGAGCGAGTATTCCTGACTGGGGTCTGTACAAATACAGCGACAGGGTAGTTGTGTACCGGCATGTCAACGAAATTCGTAGAGACAGGGCGCGAAATATTGACGATATTTAATGGGTGAACATTTTTTTGCATCAATCCCATGAGAAATCAGGTGTTTTTGGTCAGAGATTGAGAACTGCAAGGCAGAGCATGGGGCTTTCCCAAGACAAATTGGGGGTTTTGCTGGGGTTGGATGAGCAGACCGCCAGTGCACGCATAAGCCGTTATGAAAACGGTATCCACGAGCCACCAATCAAGATCGCCCAATCAATTGCAACCGCTTTGGAGGTACCCTTGGCCTATCTTTATTGCGATGACAATCGTTTGGCCGCGTTAATTCTTAAATGCGGCAAATTCACAGAAGACAATTGGCTGTCATTGGATTCTTTCATCCAGTCTCTGTAAGGCTGAGTTAGCCCCCTGAAACACATTCCCGTCGGTATTCCTTAAACTAAGAAACAGGAATACGACCATGGATATGATTATGTCTTCAGCAACGCCCACTCGGGTGGGTGTGGTGACCAGCGTCCAGCGCCGCAGGCGCTGGACGCCAGAGCAAAAGCTTGAAATCATCAAACAGACCAACGAACCTGGCAATTCCGTTTCAATGGCGAAAGGCCCATCAGTGAGGCTCACTGATGGCTGTGGGTGCCAACGAAACCGTGGTGCCAGCGTCCGAACTGCAAGAGGCCATGCTTGCATCAAACAACGGGAAGGCGAACTGAGCCGCAAGACTTAGGACACTGAAATCCTCAAGGAGGCAGTGGACTTCGCCAAAGCAGAAATGTGGATTGTGCGCTTGCCAGTATTGCCCGGGGGCGAGCAGTGAGAACCGTCTGCAATGCCCTTGGCGTGTCGCGCAGCCACGTATTGGCCAAGAGAGATGCCCGTCCGAATGAACAGACTTGAGAAAGTCAACCCCACGCAACGATGACGCTGTCGTCAAGCAAGTCATTGCCAATGTAGCCAAGGACCGCGCCACTTACGTCTACCGCTGAGCTTAGGCTCGCATGTGATTAGAGGGACATGACCGGATTAACCACAAACGGGTTTACCGGGTGATGCCTGACGAAGGCTGGCTGCTTACCAGCATGGCGAAAAGCCCGTCGACACCAGAAAGCACGAAGGAAAAGTCGCCTTCAAGGAAAGTGATGTGCGCTGGTGCTCGGATGGCCTAGAGCTGTCGTGTGACAACAGCGAAAAAGTCCGAGTGGCGTTTGCGCTGAATTGCTGCGACAGGGAAATCATGAGCTGGGTGGCCACCACCAAAGGCATCGACGCGGCTTTGGTGGGTGACTTGATGATGCAGGCGGTGGAGAACAGGTTCGGCCCGGATGGCAAGCCGCCCAAGCCCATTGAATGGCTCACCGACAACGGCAGTTGCTTCACAGAGGCTGAGACCAGTCTTGAGGCGCTGGCTGTGGCCACAACGGATCAGCTTTTCAGGAATGCCAGTAGTGCGTCGTTGAATGCCTTGGCGTGAGACACATTCAGTCCGTGGGGTGCACCGATCATACGCACCATTTGGCGGTGGTGTATAGCGCGATTTATGCGTTCGCCAGAGCCTTCGATGGGCACGATCGCATCTGCGTCCCCGTGGATCACAGTGTTGGTACAGTGATTTTTTCTAAGTCTTCACGAAAATCGGTTGTGTAAAACGCGTCCATGCATGCAAGCGCTGCATGCTGCGCCGACTGCTGGCACATTTCGATCGCTTCCTAGCGTTGCGTTTCATCGACCAACAGCACGCCGTTGGCTGAGAAAAACTCTTTGATGAACTCATTGAAGAAGGCGTCTCGGTCCTGCTCAAGCGCCAGTCTTGAGGCGCGTGCCTTCCAGATGTCAGCGGGCCTTCGGGGTTGTCTGTCTTTTGCATCAAGCAGGGCGGTACGGCTGCAGCAAATACCACGCTGTGAAGCCGTGAATTACCATGGCGTGCGACGTAGCGGGCTACTTCCCCGCCGCCCATTGAGAACCCGACCAACGTCACCTGCTTGAGCCCGGATTGATCCATGACGTACTGTAGGTCGTCGGCCAGGGGGTCGTAGTTGTAGTCCGAAGCAGACTTTGCCGACCGGCAAAAGCCTCGGCGGTCATAAGTCACTCCGCGATAACCCGCATCTCGCAGCACCGACACCTGTGGCACCCAGGCCTTTGTAGATTGAGGCCAGCCATGAATCAGCACCACGGGTGGACCTTAGCTTCCACTGTCCTCGATGTGCAGGCGCACTTCCTCATCCTGTACTGATTGGGTGCTCAGCGCTGTTTCTAAGACGGCGTAAGCCGATGTTGCGGCAACGCCGCCTACACACCTGTAACAGCACCAAGACTGGCACCGATCAATATGCCGACGGGCCCGGTCACCATGGCGCCAACCCCTGCTCCTGTGGCTGCACCGACCACCAGACCACTTCCCATCAACACGGAATCGGTTTCGCGCCGCGTTTCTTCGGTGCTCAGTGCAAACTGCGCATACCTAGCAACTTATGTTCACCCCAGCAGCGCTGTCTGTGCCTTATCGCACGGCTACGCCTCTTAGGTTCAACTGTTGGATATTCTGAACGGCCCTGGGTATTGATGAGGCCGGTTGGTTTGAATTGACATCTTTGTTGAGGTGCCGGAACCGCCAAGCCGCTTTCATTAGTTTGCCGCGGCCTCACCCACACCAGCAGGTATGCCTCAATTGGTTTGAGCATTTGGATGTGGTTGAACCAGTGCACCCATTGCAGGGCGGCCAGTTTCACGGATTCCCTGTTATCCCAGAGTCCCCGGAGTTGACTCAGCTCGGCTTTGTACAACCCGTTGATGGTTTCGGTCAGCATGTTGTCGTGGGCGGCCTTTGCTGCCTACCGATGGTTTGTGCCCGCTTGACCTGGCCACTCGGGGCTGCGGATGCTCACTTGTTGCGAGCCCCTGTCGGAATGGTTGATCAAATCATTGGCCGCAGGCTGGCGTTCGAACAAAACCTGCTCCCGTGCATCCAAAACAAAGTCAGTCTGCATTCAGCGACAGTCGCGCAACTCAGAATTTGGCGGGCAAATACATCAATGACAAAGGCCAAGTACAGCCAGCTCTTCCATGTGTTCACGGATGAGGGGCCTGACACTCATCGCCGGTTGGGCATGTCGGCCTTGCAGACCCGGTTGACCCGATCGAGTGGACACGGTGCCGAGGCATCCGGCATTGTCGCTCGCGCTGATATTCCCCTGCGTACGCCTTGCGAACCAGCCTTGCGATTGATTCTCTCGGAGTTGCAGCACCTCACCCTAAGAACTGCAAGGCTCCTTTGCAGTCAGACCTTGTTGGCCCCATGGACCTGCCAATTAGTATGAGAAACACGCTGCCCAACTTCAGAGTTTCATTGTGGTCTTGACCCCTTAACCCGTGGTTTTTGCGTTCGAATTCCTTGAGCCGATCTTTGGGGGCAACGACTCCACTGCCGCCCACGGGGAGGTATTCCTCTTGGTGCTTCTTTGCCATGCGCAGGGCTTTTTCGCGGACGTCTGGGGGTCAGTCATACCCGGAGCAGTCCACGCTGAGCAACCGACCAATGACGCAATGTCTCGCAGGCTGTAGTTTGCTGCTTGAGACTGGCGATCGTCATGTGGTCTTCAGGGTTGAGGTGGTGATACGAGTTTGTGAGCTTGGGCTTCTTCTGGTCTGAGCGGATCAGGTGTTGCATTGCACTTTTGAATCCGCCATGGAAAACATTTGTAGTTTTAACTATGGTAGGATTTAATTTGTCTTTAGTAATTTTTAAGAGTTACATTTATAGCCATGAAAAAAATTTGGGACATCTCCCCCCCCGTGGCTGAATTCAGTCCGGTTTTCCCCGGTGATACCGCATATGAGCAAGACTGGGTTGCCCAAATTGGGGTGAGCTGTCCGGTCAACGTTTGTCGGCTTAGGTTCTCCTCTCACATCGGTGCGCATGCTGATGCTCCCCTGCACTACGACGTTGATGGCGAAACGGTGGGTGAGTTGGATCTAGTGCCTTTTCTGGGCAGATGTAACGTGATTGATGCGAGGACTTCGGGCGCTTTGATTCAGCCCTCGGATTTAGAGCATGCTTTTGGCAGACTCGCTCCTCGTGTTCTTGTCAGGGGATATGAAAAATTTCCACTGAATGAGTTTGACCCGAAGAGTAAGGCGTTTGCACCGCAGACACTGATTGCCCTTGCAAGTATGGGTGTGTGTTTGATTGGGACGGATAGCGCTAGCGTAGATCCAAGCGATAGCAAAGAGCTACCCGGTCATGCGGTGTTGCGTCTGAAAGGTATGCGGGTGCTAGAGAACTTATATTTGGATGAGGTCCCGGAAGGAGAGTATGAGTTGATTGCATTACCGCTGAAGCTGATGACGGCAGATGCAAGTCCTGTAAGAGCTGTATTGCGTGAACTGTGAGTCTAAGGGGAATTTTATGAAGCCGCTAAGTTACGAACACTGCCAAGCAATGGATAGACAAGATCCGTTGCGCGGGTTGAAGGAAATGTATCAATTGCCAGAAGGCTTGGTTTATCTGGATGGGAATTCTTTGGGGGCTCTACCAAAGACGACACAAAGCAGAGTCACTCAAGCTATTCAACATGAATGGGGGACTGAGCTGATCCGTAGTTGGAATAGTTCGGGTTGGTTTGAGCTTCCTAGAAAAGTCGGTGACAAGATTGCGCAATTGATTGGGGCACATCCGGGAGAGGTTGTCGCTACCGATACAACATCAGTTAATTTATTCAAAGTGTTGGCTACTGCACTGAGCATTGCAGCAGCAGACTCCCCGGTGAAAAAGAAAATTGTCAGCGAGCGAAGCAACTTCCCGACCGATTTATACATTGCGCAAGCAATTTGCAAAGAGCGTGGATATGAGCTCGTACTCGTTGACATTCAAGAACAAGAGCTTGGCTCGGTGCTTTTGGACGATGTGGCTGTTTTGATGCTCACGCATGTCAATTACAGAACAGGTGCAATGCACAACATGCGAGAGGTGAGTGAGTTGGCCCACGGCCTTGGAGTGCTGACGGTTTGGGATTTGGCGCATAGCGCGGGAGCGGTGCCCGTTGATCTGCATTCAGATGGGGCAGATTTCGCGGTAGGGTGTGGTTACAAATATTTAAATGGAGGTCCTGGTGCTCCCGCATTCGTTTGGGTACACCCCAAGCATGTGGGCAGATTTTGGCAGCCTCTCGCAGGATGGTGGGGGCATATAGCGCCTTTTGATTTCTCTCCAGGCTATGTTCCCTCATCCAGTATCACTCGATTTCAATGTGGAACTCAACCAATCTTGAGTTTGCTTGCATTGGAGTGTGGAGTCGATGGATTTATTTCGGCTCAAGAGCTTGGAGGGATGCATGCATTGAGAGAAAAATCGCTTGCTTTGACCGATTTGTTCATGCGATTGGTGGATGAACGTTTGACACCGTACGGTATCTCGATCGTGACGCCTCGCGAGCCAGAGGGGCGGGGCTCTCATGTAGGCCTTGTTGAAAGAGAGGGCGCCTACGAAATTATTCAAGCGCTGGCTGCGCGGGGTGTTGTGGGAGATTTCCGCGCCGGTGATGGTGAGCAGTACCCCGATATTTTGCGTTTTGGGTTCACGCCGCTTTATCTCGGGTTCTCAGATGTCTGGAATGCCGTAGATCATTTTCACAAAGTGATGCAAACCGAAGAGTGGCGCCATTCTCGATTCGCGCATAAGAACGCTGTAACTTAACCTCAAATCCACGGAGATTGACCATGACAGGTTGCCCAATGCATGCGAATTCTGATGGTGAACGCATCGTTTTAGAAGAAGAAGCCCAATTAGATTTCAGCGGGAAGATGAGCTATGGAGACTATCTCCAGCTTGACAAGTTGCTATCTTCACAAATACCCCAATCAGAAGAACACGATGAGATGTTGTTTATCGTGATGCATCAGGTGAGTGAGCTTTGGATGAAGCTACTACTTGCTGAACTTCGCGAGGCAATAAGTGACGTACGAAATGAAAACTTATCCCCAGCCCTCAAGAAACTCGCTCGCGTTTCCAGAATCATGGAGCAACTTGTCCAGGCTTGGGACGTACTGAGCACGATGACTCCCTCAGAGTACACGGCGTTTCGCCCACATTTGTTGCAATCGAGTGGGTTTCAGAGTTGGCAATACCGATGTATCGAATTTGGCCTAGGGAACAAGAACGCTGCCATGTTGCGACCTCATGCACATAAAGAAGACCTACTCACTTGTGTGACTCAAGCTTATGAGGCACCTTCACTCTACGATGAGAGTTTGCGCTTGATGGCGAGGCAAGGGTTGTACATCCCAGAGTCACACCTGAATCGAGATTGGCGAGGCGCGTATAGTCAGAACGAGGAAGTGGAACAGGCGTGGCTTACTGTGTATCAGAATCCAGTGAAATACTGGGCCCTATACCATTTAGGCGAGAAGTTGGTAGACATTGAAGATACTTTCCGTTTGTGGCGATTCCGTCATGTGACCACTGTAGAGCGAGTTATTGGATTTAAACGAGGAACGGGAGGAACTGGGGGGATCAGCTACTTGCGGAAAATGTTGGATGTTGTTTTGTTCCCAGAGGTCTGGTCTGTACGAACACATCTTTAATTGCAAGGGTGGATCAGAAGGCCCGCAAAACCACACTTCTGTAATTGAATGGCAACGGGGTTTGGTGTAGTCAGTTTGTTTAAGTCGGGACCTCGGTCGGGCTTTCCCGAGGTGCACAGGGTTTTGAGTAAACGGGGCGGGGATCAGTCCTTGGTCAGTTGCTTGCCCACTTGAGCCGCCCGCTCTCTCCGATGTGGCCTTCAGGCTTTTTGTAGCCAGTAAGCGGCCGGTTGATCTATTCGTTGTTGACAGTCAGGGTTCATCTTCCCAAAGTGCGGTGCCTCCTCAAAGTTCGGGGCGCTTCACTACAGCCTTTAATGCCGAATCGTATTTCCGAGAGAAATCAGCACTCAAATCCGCGCTCAGGTCGACCTTCTGGAATGCTGCATGCATTATGGTCAGCAGCTACAGTGCTGAAAATTCGCCAGGCAAGTTCTTGAGTGTGTATTGCTTGGCCGAGTCGTTGATCACCAAACCTGACTGGCCCTCCAATGCGATTTCGAGGGCGAAGCGCCGCATGTTATCAGGCTGCCTTTTCGAAGGTGCATGGCGCATCGATGTTTAGTTCCACGTCGTCCAGCCGCAGACAGTCTACAGCGCCCTCTGCAAACCCTTTTGCGCTAGGCGCAAACGGGCTCTTTGGGCTTACCCACTACTGGCGATGTCAGGTGTTCCTTGATGAGCCGGTTGAACAGGTCATCAGCCTCTGTGTCAGCATCGATCGAAGACAGATCGGACGGGCACAGATGTTTTGTGGGCCATCGGTCATCAGGGCGAACGGATTGCGCAGGTAAGCCACGCCCTTGGTTTTGCGCTGCATGGCATTAACGTGCCGCCTACAGGAGTGGGTATTCCTTGCGGTATTCCTGCACCATACATACGGTCCTTTCTCGGATGTCCGCGTGACGTCTGGTTGTGTTGTTTATGGCTCCATGAGGTTGGATCTTCTCAATACCCAGCGCCGACCTCAGGACTTTTGCAGAGCTTCCCTGAACTCAGAAATTACTGGACTTTTCTTCCGGTTGTTAGTTGCCGAACCAATCTGATGGCGTGTTGACAACGTTAAGGTTCGTCCTTATTGGGCTATCCATCGCGATGGTCCGAAGTCGTAAAAAGTTATTGGTTCAGTAAATAGCACTTTTTGGAGTATGCATGCGTGAAATTTTTCAGCTCAGAATTATCGGCCCCAAGAGCGAGCAATTGGTTCTCCTCAAAAACGGGCCGATGAGCAATCGAGTTCGTGCACAAGCGTTGCAGAAGTTCGAAATTCTGGAGGCTGCCACTGGTAAGGCTCCTAAAAGAATCATCGCTCAACGCGCAGGCGATGACCAAATTGTGAAAGTTATTGATGAAGTTAGCGGAGAAGAGTTTGATCTAGTCATTGAAGATTTCCACAGTGCGAATGCTTCTTTGTGGGGTGGCAACGATGCAGGTGTGTTGCAACAGTATCAAATTGCCGGTGACAGCCAATTGTCACAATTGAAGTTGGATGGTGGAACAAGTGCGGCGCGTGTTGATTCATTCACTTCTTCCACCATGTTGGCTGGTCTAGGTGTTCTTGGGATCGTGGCAGCGGCTGGCTCAGGTGGCGGTGACACAGGCGGAGGCGGCTCAGGGGGAGGTAGCACAGGCGGAGGCGGCTCAGGCGGAGGCGGCTCAGGCGGAGGCGGCTCAGGGGACGGAGGCACGGGCGGAGGCACGGGCGGAGGCGGTGCTATGCCACCGGTTCCTACCCCTATCATTCATACTGTGGCTATAGACGACATTATTAACTCAGCAGAAGCATCTAATTCAATTGTCATCACAGGCTCAAAAGAGGCTGGAAACTTTATTATTTTGAATATTGCCGGTAACTTCACGAGAGTCTTGAATGCAAGTACCGAAAGAAATTGGAGCTATACCCTAACTGCAGCAGAAGTTGCAGGCCTTAGTCTAGGTAGAGTTGAGCTCAGAGCAACACAAACTGACGTTGCAGGTAATGTGAGCGCAGCAAGCACACGCACGATCGAACTCGACACTGTCCTGCCTGCAGACTTGGAGCTTCGCCTGGCGACAGACAGTGGCAGCAGCGCAGTTGATGGCATCACGA
>Ga0315902_10001094_pt1 | contig 43984 bp, 32 predicted proteins | sample LakEriMetagenome_9_FD_203523 | JGI IMG/M metagenome (GOLD analysis project Ga0315902, IMG submission 203523) | Freshwater fungal communities from buoy surface, Lake Erie, Ohio, United States - Buoy 12 MA117 | ecosystem: Environmental > Aquatic > Freshwater > Lake > Lake biofilm | place: USA...
CGGAAGGCCTTGAGGAAGGTGTCCTGCACCAGGTCCTGAGCGTCCTCCGGGCGCCGCGTCAGCCGCAGGGCCGTGCCATACAGTGCATCAAGATGGTCAAGCGCTTCGGCCGTGAAGCCATCGGCATCCGGAGGAGGCGGAGACGACCGCCAGCGACCAAACGGCATAGGAGAAAAGCGTCTGCGCCCTGTCGCGCGTCTCAAGTATAGGACAAGGCCGCACGGATCGTTTCTTGCTGCCCCCCACCGCGCCGGGTCCCGTCATGTCGCGCCCGTTGGTCGTCACAGTAAGATGCACACAGGAGAAACAGCGATGCGGCTCATCATCCTGACCCTGCTGGCGGTTCTGACCGCCGTCTCATCCGCCCAGGCCCAGATGGGGATGATTCCCTACTATGGGAAGAACGCCATCCGGTACGACCGATTCGAGTGGCACATCTACCAGACCGACCACTTCGAGCTCTACTACTACCCCGAGGTCGAGCCGCACCTCGAGCGCATCGCGGGCTACGCCGAAAGCGCCTACCAGCACGTCAGTTCCGAGCTGAAGCACGACCTGGCCTTCAAGGTGCCGCTCATCCTCTTTTCCACCAGCGCCGAGTTCTGGCAGCAGAATGTCATCCCCGGCGCCGCCCAGGAGGGCGTCGGCGCCTTCGCCGAGCCCAGCCGCAGCCGCATCCTGATGCCCATCGACGAGCCGTCCGACCTGCTCTACCGGCTCGTCACCCACGAACTCACCCATATCTTCCAGTTCGACATCATTCCCACCGGCCTCATCCGGCGGAACATGCCCCTCTGGGTGATGGAGGGGATGGCCGACTACATGACCGGCTACTGGCGTCCGCTCGACCTGATGACCGTGCGCGACGCCGCCGTGTCGGACATTGTCCCGAAGATGAGCGAGATGCAGGATTACGGAGGCTTCAACAACCCCCGGCTCATCTACAACCTTGGCCACGCCGCCTTCGAGTTCATGGAATCGCGCTGGGGCAAGGACGGCGTGCGCGCCTACGTCTTCGCCCTGCGCCGCAGCGTCATCGGCGGCAGCGACGATGCGTACTCGGAGGCGTTCCAGCTGGATGCCACCGAGTTCGACCAGCAGTTCGACCGCTACATGAAGGATCGCTTCAAGCCGTTCCGCGACAAGGAACGCCCGGTCGACTACGGGCGCGACCTCGCCCCGGACCCGCGGAAGACGTTCTACTCGAACGTGCTGTCAATCGAGCCCTCCCCCTCCGGTGACCTCATCGCCGCCATGACCGGCAATGGCGCCGACCGCGAGCTCGACATTGTCCTGCTCTCGGCCAAGGACGGCGCGGTTGTCCGCAACCTCACCCGCGGGTTCGACCAGGCCATGGGCTTCGAATACCTGGCCACACCGGGAGGGCGCTGGAACTCGGTGCCCTGGATGTCGTGGGCGCCGCAGGGCGACCGGCTCGCCTACTTCGTGCGCACCGAGAAGGACCGGTCCCTGATCGTGCAGGACGTCGTCACCCGGAAGATTGTGGTGCGCATCCCGCTGACGCTCGACGCCCCCGAGTCGCCCGACTTCTCGCCCGACGGCAAGAAGATCGCCTTCTCGGCCATGGAAGGTTCGGACGCGAACATCTACGTCGTCGACCTCGAGTCGCGCGAGATTCAGCCCCTGTCGAAGGACCCGCTGCCGCACTACGCCCCCACCTGGTCGCCCGACGGCCGCCACATTGTCTACCTCGTGCGCGTCAGCGGAAACGACAAGCTGTTCCGCATGAATGCCGACGGCACGAACCCGCAGCAGATCACCTTCGGCACGCACGATGAAGGCGGCGCCCAGTACTGGGACAGCAACACCCTGATCTTCTCGTCGACCGCCGTCAATCCCGCCGACGCCATCGACCCGGAAGTGGCCCGCAACGGCCAGATCTTCAACCTGTGGACGCTCAACCTCACCACCAACGAGCTGAAGCAGTACACCGATACGCTGGCTGGCAACCTGTCGCCCGTCGTCATCAAGGACACCGCCAACCAGCGGGTCGCGTTCGTGACCTACCTCAAGGGCGATTACGGCCTGCACATCATCGACCTGAAGAACGAAATCACGATGGTGCCCTCCGAGGACTTCGGGGCCCCCGGGCCGGTGGTCGACTTCCAGGCCCCGCTCACACACAGCTTCGTGCAGGACAACGCCAAGCGGAAGGGGCGCTTCGAGAAGATGTTCCTCGAGGGCCGTCCGCCGGTGGGCGTCGGCATCACCAGCGGCGGCGACGTCTTCGGCGGCACGCAGATCGCCTTCACCGACGTGCTCGGCGACCAGCAGTTCACCCTGTTTGCTTCGTCGATTGCCCAGTACCGCACGATCCAGGGCATGTGGATCAACCTCGAGCGCCGCCTCAATCTGGCCGCGCAGGGCTACTCGCAGACCCAGTTCTTCTTCGGGCAGTTGTCCAACGTGTTCTACGACCCGATCTACAGCGGCATCATCGACCGCGATCTGGCGGTCGCCACGCGCACCACGAACGGCGGCACCGCCTACGCGATTTACCCCTTCAATCGCTACCGGCGCATCGAGCTGTACGGCGGCGTCAACCACTTCCGCGAAAGCTTTGCCGATCAGGGTCTGCAGCAGTACTCGCAGGAGTATCAGGAAGCCCAGTTCGGTCGCCAGCTCTTCAACAACGGCTTCATGTTCCCCATCGGGGCCGCCTTCATCCAGGAAACGACCATCTTCCGCGAGTTCGGCCCGCTCACCGGCAGCACCATGCGCGTGGCGTACGAAATCGCCCCGAAGATCGGCAGCTCGCTCACTCGCCAGACCGTCGATGTCGACCTCCGCAAGTACTTCCGGCTGGCAGGTACCGCGCTGCTTGCCGTCCGCGGGCGCGGGTTCACCAGCTGGGGCAGCAATCCGGGCTTCACGTTCTTCGGCGGCAACAACGAACTGCGCGGCTACAACTTCCTCGAGTTCGCCGGGCAGGATGCCTTCTTCCTGAACGCCGAGCTCCGCCTGCCCCTCATCAACGCGATGGCCACGCCCATCGGCATCCTCGGGGGCGTGCGCGCCACGTTCTTCGCCAATCTCGGCGCCGCCCGGTGGCGCACGGCCGGGCAGCCCTTCCAGGTGTTCACACGCGACACCACGCTGGAGACGCCCGTGATCGGCTACAACAACCTCGGTCAGCCCATTTACGGTCCCGCCGTGCCGGTCTCTGGCTTCCGCCTCAAGGACGGCCGCGGTTCATACGGGTTCGGCCTGATGAGCTTTGCGCTGGGCTTCCCGGTGCACTTCGACTGGACGTTCCGCACGCTCATGAATCCGCTGTGGGAGGATGTGGCATACGCGGCCATCGGCGGCAGCCGCGAGTTCCGCCGGTCACGCTTCCAGCTCTGGGTGGGCTTCGATTTCTAGAGTGGGTCGGTCTCGCGTGGCATGCCGGGGACGGCACGCCACGCGCCTGGCTTCAGGGGCGGGAGGCAGGCCCCCGGGGGACGCTGCCTGCGGACTCTACGGATTGACGGCCGCGCCCGGCGCGCCACCGCGCGTCATGCGCAGCTCGCTGCGGTCCAGGTCCATGGCCACGCGGTAGGGACTCAGGAACCGGTGGCCCACGATGCCGCCCACCTCGAAGCCCAGCAGCACGCTGGGGGCCCTGAGGTTCAGCACCACCACCGCAAAGTTCCTGTAGTCGATGGCATCGGCAAAGCGCAGGCGCTGGCCCGGCAGCAGGAACGCGTCGCGATCCCATCCCGAGGTGCCGTACACCCGTAGGCCGATGCGGCGCGGCGGCTGCGCGTTGATCGCTGCGGCCGTGGCGGTGGAAATCGAGATGACCTCGCCGCCCGTGTCGACGACAAAGTAGGTGGGGTGTGTCTCGTTCACCAGCCCGCGCACCAGCGACAGCCGGTGGTGCCGCATAGGCATGCGAATCTCGGCGGGCTCGTCGGGCAGCCGGCGTCCCATGGTCAGCTTGCGCGTGCGGTAGTCGATGATCATCGACAGCCCCAGGGCCATCGGAGAGAAGCTCTCGGTCTCGCGCTTGGGCAGGCCGCGCAGGGTGGGCGCCTTGATCATCACAGGCACGTTGCTCAGTTTGAGCGTGCCAATCTCGAAGGTGTCGAGGCGTCCCAGCTGGAGGCCACGCAGCCCGACCTCGCCGACGCCGGCGCTGAGCGTGTAGGTGATGGGACGCACCCCGGAAGACGAGGCAGTGCGGCGTGACACCGTGGTCTGCTCTGACCCGGTGTCGAGCACAAAGTCTTGCGCGCGCCCGCCGTTCACCTTGGCGCTGACCAGCACCTTGTCGTCAACCACCTTGAAGTCGACCGTATGCAGCTGGTCGGCGACACGGTCACCCAGGGCCAGCGGCTCACGTTCGCCGAATGACCGCAGGAAGCGCACCTGAGCCCGCGACCACGCGGCCTTCTCGCTGCGATCCTTGTTCGGCAGCAGGTTGATGTAATTGGTGTAGGCAGCCGCTGCCTGCTCGTAGCGGCGCATCCGTTCAAAGATGCTGCCGACGGTGTGATGCATTTCGGCATCGCGCGGCGCAGCCTTGAGCGCGGCCTGGGCCGTGTTCATGGCCGCGTCGAGATTGTTGTGCGACGCCTCCGCCCGCGCCAGGCCGTGCAGGGCACGCGACATGCCCGGCTGCAGCGCCAGGGCTTCGCGATACTCGGTCTCGGCCTCGTCAAACGACCCGGCCGCCCAGAGGGCGTCGGCGTGCACCGTCATGACATCGGGGTTGCGCGGTGCCGCCTGCTTCAGCGAGGCGGCCTCGCGCTGCGCCTCGACGAACTCGCCGATGCGCAGGGCCGAAATGACCACGCCCACGCGGGCTGGAATGGAGACAGAGGAATCAGTGGAACGCGCCGCCCGGCGATAGGCCTCGAGGGCCTCGGCATAGCGCGTTTCATCGAACAGAAGCGTCGCGAGCTGCAACTGGACTGCGCCGTCGGCGCCCGGCTGGCGTCCAAGCACCGCAGTCGACAGCCCGATCGCCACCAGCAGCAGAGTCATCGGCAGACGGGAACGGAGTCTCATCGCACCCCCTAGGACGCGCAGCCCTCTCCCCGGGGTACACCCCGGGAGGCCACATCTGCCGGAATCTTACTTCCGGAAGTGGTCGGCGTTCACATCGATGAAGTTCTTCCACTTGTCCGGCACTTCGTCGAGGGCATAGATGGCCTCGACCGGGCAGGCCGGTACGCACGCACCGCAGTCAATGCACTCGTCAGGGTGGATGTACAGCTGAGTGGCGCCCTCGAAATCCCCCTCGTCCTTGCGCGGGTGGATGCAGTCGACCGGACACACATCGACACACGCCGTGTCCTTGGTTCCGATGCAGGGTTCGCAAATGATATACGCCACGAATCAGTCCTCCTGAAGCACCTCTCTCAAAGACGCTGATCCAGCGCGTTCGGGTGCCGGGTGCATGGCACCCGGGTGCCCGCACACCCGACGATCATCGTCGCCGGGTGTCGGCCCTGTCAAGAACGAGGGCCCGAGCCAGATCAGACCCAGCTGCGCCATCGGCACCTCGCTGCGTGCGCCAAAGTATACTGGGGGGACCATGGTGGAAGCGCCGCTGCAGTTCATCAGGCCCCGCGAACCGAAGCCCGAGTGGCTGAAGGTCAGGGCGCCGGGTTCGGAAAACTACCTCCGCCTGCGCAGCATCATGCGCGACCTCAAGCTGAACACGGTCTGCGAGGATGCCCGCTGCCCCAATATCGGCGAGTGCTGGCACCACGGCACGGCCACGTTCATGATTCTCGGGGACATCTGCACACGCGCCTGCGCCTACTGCGCCGTGGCGCACGGCAAGCCGCAGGCCCTCGACATCCACGAGCCCGAGCGTGTCGCCGAGGCAGTCGAGAAGATGGGCCTGAGCTACGCGGTCATCACCTCGGTTGACCGCGACGACCTCAAGGACGGCGGCTCAGGCATCTTTGCCGAGACCATCCGTGCCATCCGCCGGCGCATGCCCGACACCCGCGTCGAGGTCCTCATCCCCGACTTCAAGGGCGAAGACGGGCCGCTGCAGACCGTGCTCGACGCGCGGCCCGACGTGCTCAACCACAACACCGAGACCGTGCCGCGCCTCTACCGGATGGCGCGTTCCGGGGGGAAGTACCCGCGCACGCTCGAGCTGCTCGATCGGTCGCGCACGTACGCTCCGGCCATTCCCACCAAGACCGGGCTGATGGTCGGGCTCGGCGAGGAGCGCCACGAACTGCTCGAGGTGTTTGCCGATCTGCGGCGGGTGGGCGTATCGATTCTCACCATCGGCCAGTACCTGCGACCGTCAGCTGACCATGCGGTCATGACGCGGTACTACCACCCGGACGAGTTTGCCGACCTCAAGCGCGAGGCGCTGTCGATGGGGTTTGTGCACGTGGAAGCCGGACCGCTGGTCCGCAGCTCGTATCACGCGCACGAGCAGGCCGACGCCTACGAGGCGCACGCCACCGCGCGGGTGTAGGACACCCGCGCGGCAGCGCACCCCCGGTCACTAGCGCTTCTTCGGCTTGTAGACGTGCGTGGCGTGCCCGAAGAACTGCTCGGCAGCCTCCATCACGGTTTCACCCAGCGTGGGATGCGGATGAATCGTCAGCTTCACGTCTGACGCCGTCGCGCCCATCTCGATCGCCAGCACGCCCTCCGAGATCAGCTCGCCGGCTCCCGATCCGACGATGCCGACGCCCAGGATGCGTTCGGTCTTCGGATCGATGATGAGCTTGGTCATGCCGTCGACGCGGTCGATGGCAATGGCACGTCCCGAGGCGCCCCACGGAAAGCGCGCCACCTCGACCGTGAGTCCCTGCCGTTCGGCATCGGCCTCGGTGATGCCCGCCCAGGCGATTTCCGGATCGGTGAAGACAACGGCCGGAATGGCGGCCGGCTCGAACACCGCCTTATGACCCGCGATGGCCTCGATGGCCACGCGCCCCTCGTGCGACGCCTTGTGCGCCAGCATGGGCTCGCCGGCAACATCACCGATGGCGAACACCGTCGGTTCGTGCGTGCGCCGCTGGCCGTCGGTCTCGATGAAGCCCTTGGCGTCGACCTTGACGCGCGTCGACGACAGGCCGTCGATGCTGGCGTTGGGCCGGCGCCCGATGGCCACAAGCACATAGTCGAACGTCTGCTGCGCCGGAGCGCCCTCGCCCTCGAACGACACCGAGACGCCCGTCGCGCCCTTCTTGCCCTTCACCTCGGACATTCCGGTAACGCGGGTCGACAGGTAGATCTTCTCGAACACCTTCTCGGCGCGCTGGTTGAGCACGCGCACCAGGTCGCGGTCGGCGCCGGGCAGCAGGCCCGGGGTCATCTCGACGACCGACACCTTCGTGCCGAGAGCCGCGTAGACCGACCCGAGCTCGAGGCCGATGTAGCCGCCGCCGATGACGAGCATCGTCTTGGGAATCTCGGGCAGCTCGAGCGCGCTGGTCGAGTCGAGCACGCGCGGCGAGTCGATCGACAGCGACGGAATGCGCGTCGGGTGCGAGCCGGTCGCCAGCACGATGTAGTCGACGGTCACGGCCTCCTCGCCGCCTGCGGCCTTCTGCACCAGCAGGCTTGTCGGCGACGTGATCGACGCACGGCCCTGAAGGAAGTGCACCTTGCGGAGTTTGGCCACCTGGCCGGTGCCGCCCGTCAGCTTCTCGACGACGCGGTCCTTGTAGGCGCGCAGCTTGTCGACGTCGACCGTTGGCGCACTGAAGCTGACGCCCCAGTGCGAGGCGTGCTGTGCTTCGTCGATCACCTTGGCGACATGGAGCAGCGCCTTCGACGGAATGCAGCCCTTGTAGAGGCAGACGCCTCCGGGGTTGGGCTCCTCGCCGATGAGCGTGACGTCCATGCCGAGATCGGCCGCGTAGAACGCGGCCGTGTAGCCACCGGGGCCTGAGCCCACCACTGCAATGCGGGTTGCCATGGCCGGTTATCCTCGCAGCGCCAGGGCAAACGGCTCTTCGAGGGCGTCGGCCACCCACCGCAGGAACCGCATGGCATCGGCCCCGTCAATCAGCCGGTGATCGTAGCTGAGCGACAGCGGCAGCATCTGCCGCGGCTCGAACGTCGACCCGTTCCACTTGGGCTCGAACACGCCGCGCGAGATGCCGAGGATGGCGACCTCGGGCCAGTTCACGATGGGCGTGAAGCCGGTGCCGCCAATGCCGCCGAGGTTGGTGATGGACATCGAGCCGCCCGACATCTCGTCGAGCGTCAGCTTGCGCGCCTTGGCCTTGTCGGCCATCTGGCTGATTTCCACCGACAGCTGACCCAGGTTCTTCTGGTCCGCATTGCGGATGACCGGCACCAGCAGGCCGAAGTCGGTGTCGACGGCGATGCCGATGTTCACAAACTTCTTGTAGACGATGCTCTCGGTGACCGGGTCGACCGAGGCGTTGAACTGCGGGAACTTGCGCAGGGCCGTTGCCAGCACCTTCGCGGTGACCGCCGTCACGGTGAGGTTGCCGCCGAGCTTCTCGACTTCCGAGCGGTACTTCTGGCGCACCTTCTCGAGGTCGGTGATGTCGGCCTTGTCGAACTGCGTGACGTGCGGAATGGTGTTCCACGCAGAGGTGAGGTGTTCGGCCGTCTTGCGGCGCACGCCGCTCATCGGCTTGCGCTCGATCTCGCCGAACTTCGAGAAGTCGGGCAGGGCCCGCTGCTGCAGCGGCACGCCTGCGGCGGCCACCACGGCGCCTCCACTGCCGGACAGCGCCGCCTTGGCAAACGCCTTCACGTCATCGAGCGAGATGCGGCCACCGGGGCCGGTGCCCTGCACGCGCGTAATGTCGACGCCAATCTCGCGGGCCAGGCGCCGCACCGAGGGCGCCGCCGGGCCGGAGGGGTAGGCCGCCGACTGCAGCGGCGCGGCCGGGGACGCAGCCACCGGCGCGGCCACGACCGCCGCAGGAGCTGCGGCGACCGGGGCGGGCGCGGGAGCAGGAGCCGCCACGGCCGGGGCCGGCGGCGGATCTGGCACCACAGCGGGAGCCGGCGCGGGGGCGGCGGCGGGCGGTTCGACCTGCGGCGGCGCACCGGCCACCCCCTGGTCGACCACCAGCACGACCTGGCCGGGCTTGACCTTGTCGCCGGTCTTCGTGCGGATGTCCTTCACCACGCCGGCGATGTTCGAGGGCACCTCGATCGTCGCCTTGTCGGTTTCGAGCTCAAGCACCGGCTGGTCGACCTTGAGGGTATCCCCCACCTTGACCAGCACCTTCAGGACGTCGCCCTGCGCAACGCCATCGCCCAGATTCGGAAGAATGAAATCGGCCACGTGTCGACGTCCCCTTAGCTGATCGCCGGATTCGGCTTGTCGGGATTGATGCCGAGGTCAGTAATCGCCTTGGCGACCACGGCCGGTTCCACCTGCTTCTCCTGCATCAGCGCATACAGCGTCGACAGGACAATGAACCGGGCATCGACCTCGAAGAAGTCGCGCAGCGCCGCACGCGAGTCGCTGCGGCCGAACCCGTCGGTGCCGAGCGAGTGCAGCTTCTTCGGCAGCCACTGGTCAATCGACTGCGGCAGCACCTTGAGGTAGTCGGATGCGGCCACGAAGACGCCCGGGGCATCCTTGGTGGCCTGCGTCACATACGGCACCTTCGGCTTGTCGGCCGGGTGCAGGCGGTTCCACCGCTCGGCGGCGTTGCCGTCACGGTAGAGGTTGACGTAGCTCGTCACGCTCCACACGTCGGCACCCACCTTGTACTGCTCCTCGAGGATCTGCTGGGCCTTCAGGGCTTCGGTCAGAATCGTCCCGCTGCCGAACAGCTGCGCCCGCAGCTTGGCCTTGGGCAGCGACGTCGGCTTGCAGACGTAGAGCCCCTTCAGGATGCCCTCGCGCGCGTCCTTCGGCATCGGGGGATGCTCGTACTGCTCGTTCATCACCGTGAGGTAGTAGAAGATGTCCTCGCGGTCGACATACATGCGCCGGATGCCATCCTCGATGATGACCGCCAGCTCGTAGGCGAACGCCGGATCATACGACTGGCAGTTGGGCACCGGCAGGGCCAGCACATGGCTCTGGCCGTCCTCGTGCTGCAGCCCCTCGCCGTTGAGCGTGGTGCGGCCCGAAGTACCGCCGAGCAGGAAGCCCTTCATCCGCATGTCGGCACCGGCCCAGATCAGGTCGCCGATGCGCTGGAAGCCGAACATCGAGTAATAGATGAAGAACGGAATCGTCGGGATGCCGTGCGTGGCGTAGGCCGTGCCGGCGGCAATGAACGACGACACCGAACCAGCCTCGTTGATGCCTTCCTCGAGGATCTGGCCGTCCGAGGCTTCCTTGTAGTAGAGCAGCGTGTCGCGGTCGACCGGCTCGTACTTCTGGCCCTCGTGGGCGTAGATGCCCACCTGCCGGAACAGCGCCTCCATGCCGAACGTGCGGGCCTCATCGGGCACAATCGGCACGACCAGCTTGCCGATGTGCTCGTCGCGCAGCAGCTTCGACAGCATGCGCACGAACACCATCGTCGTCGAGGCCTTGCGGTTCTCGGTGCCGCTGTGGAACTCGTCGAACGTGTCGCCGAACTCAAGCCGCAGGGGCGCCTCCTGCCGGCGGCGCTTCGGCACCGGCCCGTGCAGCGCCTTGCGGCGCTCGAGCAGGTAGCGCATCTCCGGCGACTCGTCCGACGGACGGTAGAACGGCATCTTCGCGACGTCCTCGTCGGAAATCGGGATGCCGAACCGCGTGCGGAACGTCTTGACTTCGTCCTCGTTGAGCTTCTTCTGCTGATGGGTGACGTTCTTGCCCTCGCCAGACTCACCCATGCCGTAGCCCTTGATGGTGCGGGCCAGCACCACACTCGGCATGCCATTCGGCGAGTGCGTCGCCTGGCGGAACGCATTGAACACCTTGCCCGGGTCGTGGCCGCCCAGCGTCAGCCGCTTGAGCTGCTCGTCCGACAGGTGCTCGACCATCTTCAGCAGGCGTGGATCGGTGCCCCAGAAGTGCTTGCGCACATAGTCGCCCGACTCGACGGCCATCTTCTGATATTCACCGTCGACTACCTCGCCCATGCGCTTGACCAGCAGGCCGTCGGTGTCCTTCTCGAGCAGCGCGTCCCACTCGGGGCCCCAGATGCACTTGATGACGTTCCAGCCGGCGCCGCGGAACACGGCCTCCAGCTCCTGGATGATCTGTCCGTTCCCGCGCACCGGACCGTCGAGGCGCTGCAGGTTGCAGTTGATGACGAAGATGAGGTTGTCGAGCTTCTCGCGCGACGCCAGCGTGATGGCACCGAGCGATTCGGGCTCATCGGTTTCGCCGTCGCCCAGGAACGCCCACACCTTCGCGTCGGTCTTCGGCTTGAGGCCGCGGTCCTCGAGGTAGCGGTTGAAGCGCGCCTGGTAGATGGCCATGATGGGCCCCAGGCCCATCGATACCGTCGGGAACTCCCAGAAATCGGGCATCAGCCACGGATGCGGGTAGGACGACAGTCCGCCGCCGGGCTTCAGTTCGCGGCGGAAGTTCTCGAGGTGCTGCGTGGTCAGCCGGCCTTCGAGAAACGCCCGCGAATACATGCCGGGCGACCCGTGGCCCTGGAAGAACACCACGTCTCCCTCGTTGCCGTTATCGCGGCCGCGGAAGAAGTGGTTGTAGCCCACCTCATACAGCGTCGCCGACGAGGCGAACGTCGAGATATGTCCGCCAATGCCGTCTTCCACCTTGTTGGCGCGCACGACCATGGCCATCGCGTTCCAGCGGACCAGGCTCTTGATGCGCCGCTCGATCTCGCGGCTGCCCGGGTAGGGCACTTCCTCGGAGGGGTGGATGGTGTTGATGTAGGGGGTGTTCGCGGAGAACGGCAGCTTCACGCCGGCGCGCTGCGCCTGGATGCCGAGATCTCTCAGCAGGCGACCCACCCGGGCCGACCCTCCGTGGCGAAGCACATCGTCGAGCGAATCGAGCCACTCACGCGTTTCAATCGCTTCCAGCTGCGACATTTCCGAACCGTCGGGATTCTTCATACCGTGTAAAACCTTCCCTGTTTGTCCCTGTTACAAGCTCCTAGATTGTAGCCGCGAACGGGCCAGACTGTGCCATCGGGGTGGGGCGGGGAACAGCACTGCACACGTTGGCCCGGCCGGACCGCCCGGTCTGTCCTGACGGCGCCCGCCCGCGTGGCGCACGGCCCCGGCCGGGCACCCGGGATGCACGCTGTCCCTCGCTCGGACGATGTCAGTCCGTGCCTGCGGGCTGTCGGCGGGAGGCGGGCGGCATGCCGCGGCCCACCCAGGCGTCGCGCAGCGGCACCATCAGATCGGGCCGGTCGGTCACCAGGCCGTCGACGCCCCAGTCGAGCAGCGTGCATGCCTCGTCGGGATCATCAACCACCCAGCACTGGAGCCACTGCCCGCTGCGGTGTGCCTGCGTCACAAACGCCGGCGTCACCACCCGGAAGCGGCCACGCCGCAGCGGCACCTGGTAGGCCGCGAACGGCAAGGATCGGCGGAACGGCCAGCGGACCCACGAGCAGCGCCACGTGGCCGCCGCTTCGTCACGCGAGGCGCTGGTCGTCAGCTCCGGGGCCAGCCGGCGGACGACATCCAGCGGCACCTGGTGGAATGCTCCGATGCACACCCGGTCGGCCAGGCCGGCCGCCCGGACGAGGTGCACCACGGCCTCGGCCAGGGCCGGGGTGCCGAACTTCATCTCGATGATGACCCGCGAGCCGTGACAGAGTGCCAGCACCTCGGCCAGTGTGGGTACGCCGTGTCCCTGGCCGCGGAAGGGATGGCCCAGCGACGGCTGGAAGTGCCAGGCGGCATCCAGGCCAGCCAATTCGGCCGCGGTCAGGGCCGACACCGGCCCCGAGCCGCTGGTCGTGCGGTCGAGCGTCGGGTCGTGGATGACGACCGGAATGCCGTCGCGCGACAGGTGCACGTCGATTTCGATGCCGTCCGCACCGAGCGCCAGGCCGTGCGCCACCGCGAGCCGCGTGTTCTCGGGGCGAAGCGCCGCGCCCCCGCGGTGTGCGAACACCAGGGGCTGCGCCGCCTCGAAGACCGGCCCAGGCGAGGGCGAAATCATGGGCACAGGGTCATAATAGCGAAAGGGGGCCACCGGCCATGGCGATGCGCGACGCAATCATTCCGATTTTTCCGCTGCCGTCGGTGGTGCTGTTTCCCAACGTCTTCCTGCCCCTGCACATCTTCGAGCCAAGATACCGCCAGATGGTGACCGACGCCCTGTCGAGTGACCGCCTGATCGGCATGACACTGCTGCGCGGCACCGATGCCCCGGGGCATCCCGATCACCCGCCCGTCTTCCAGACCGGCTGCGTCGGGGTCATCTCGCATGTCGAGCGGCTCGCCGACGGACGCTTCAATATGGTGCTGCGCGGTACGCACAAGTTCCGCATCGTCCGCGAACTGGCCTCGAATGCGCAGCTGCTGTATCGCACGGTGCAGATGGAAGCCCTTGAAGAGGCGGTGCCCGAGGCCGACATCGACGCGCTGTCTCAGGCCCGCACCGAGCTCGAGCACCGGCTTGAGCCGCTGTTCGCCCGGGCGCGCGCCGAGTCGCTGCTGCCGCACTCGATGCCTGACGTCGACGTGATTAACGCGCTGGCGCAGTATCTCGACTTCGAGCCCCTCGAGCGCCAGGCGCTGCTTGAGCAGCCGGGCCCGCTGGCCCGGTGCCGTGCGCTCATCGAGCTGCTCGACCTGCGGGCGGCCATGGACCAGCACCCGCTGCCGGGCGACCTGCGCACCCGGCACTAGTGCGACATCGCGTAGACCGCGACGTTCATCCCAAGGGCGTAGCCCTTCGGCGAGAACAGCCGGAAATACTCGGCGTCCTCCCCCTCGCGTTCCCAGGAATCGGCGATGTCCGTGTTGTGCGTCAGCAGCACCATGATCCGCCCCTGGGCGTCACTGATGGCCGCCGCATGCGCCTGCTGCGACAGCCGTCCCAGTTCGGAGGTGTCGCCGCCGGTCTGGCGCCAGAACTGCCAGGCCGGGACCTGCGGAATCTCAGGTACCTGGAACAGCGCACGGAAGAGCGGGTGGTCGGCCGCCAGGTCGCGGATGGGATACTGCCCCGGCGGCAGCACCTTGGCCAGTTCACGGGCGAAGTCGTCCCAGGCGTAGGGTCCCCAGTAATCGTCAGCCCACAGGAAGCCCCCCTTGAGCAGGTAGGCCCGCAGGGCCGCCGCGTCCTCGTCGGTGAACCCGGCGGTGCCCGGGTCCGACGCCATCACAAAGGGGCAAAGCGACAGCCACTCATCCGTTGGCCGCACCACGAGATGCGACGGACCGGCATCCGCCCGGGACACCGTGGCCCGCGTCATCTCCGAGAGCCGCTGGGAAAAATTGATGTCGGCGAAGGGATAGTCGGTGCCCCAGCCCATGCCGCGCGGCTGGGCGCGCACGGTGCGATACATGAGCCGGCAGAAGTGGAACCCGCCATCCTGATCGGCCTCAGTCGGGAATCGCGGCGGCACGCCGGCTTCCCCGCCGAACCGGCCGAACCCGCGTCCCCGCTGCGCCTCGGCCACCGAGACCGACAGCGCCGCCACCAGCACCAGCAGCAGCCACGCGCGCCTCATTGCGGGGCCCTCTGGCGCGACAGGGTACGGAAATATTCCTCGACCATCGTCCGATACTCCGCGGGCACCGCCTCGCCGGGCGTCAGCAGCGTCTGCCCCTCGGCTGCGGCCGTGCGCTCGCGCAGCGTGTACTCGAACCGCTTCATGCGTTCGGCCACGAATGTCTGCAGCCGGTTGAGCGCCTCGACGTCGAGGTACGTGCGCTCGGCATCGAGCTCGCGCATGCGGCGCATGATCTCCTCGAGCTCGCGCGCATCCACGCCCTGCTCACGGAGCTGCTCGCGCAGGGCGCGCGCCTCGCCCATCCACTGCTGCACCTCGCCGCGGAACTGCCGGATGTCGTCGCCCGTCCAGTAGTCGCCGGGCTCGCGCCACCAGTCGCCACCGCCGTCGAGCGCGCCTCCGCGGCCGCCGCGTGCGCCACTGGCATCACCACGGGCGCTGCCGCCCTGACCAGACTGTCCCGCCTGGCCCTGCTGGCCGTTCTGCGCGCCCTGACTCTGCTGACCGCCCTGGCCGTTCTGCGACCCCTGCCCCTGCTGACCGCTCTGCCCCTGCTGCCCTCCCTGACCCTGCGGCTGACCGCCCTGCGCACTCCGCTCGCTCCCGCGCCCCCGGGTCCCCTGGTCGCCGCGCGCCTCGCCACGCTCGGCCTGTCCCTCCCGGCCGTCGCCAGGGCCACCGCGGGCCTGCTGCCGGGCGCGCTCGTCGAGGCGCCGGCTCATCGAGTCGGCCCGCCTCGTGAGGTCGCGCGTGCGCTCGAGCGCATCGGGGCCGCGCGTGCCCTGCAGCTGCTGGGACGCATCGGACGCCGCCCCGAGGCGTTCGCGCATCTGGTCGATGTTCACGCCGATCTGCGCCTCGAGGTTGCGCATGAAATCCTCCGGCGCGCCGCCCTGCGCGGCGCGCTTCGCATAGCGGATCTTGTCGCGCACCTGGTTCTGTCGGAGGCTGTTCGCCGCCTCGGCCAGTTCGCGCGAGACGGCGCGGGCATCGCGGGCGGTCTCGTTCGACAGCCGATCGAGTTCCTGCTCGAGCCGCGCCACACTCTGCTCGAGCGCGTCTTTCCGCTGCCCGACAAGCTGCGCGCGCCCCAGCCGGTCGGCGCCGGCATTGGGCAGGTCATCGACGTCCTCGGCGATGGCGGCCTGCTCGGCGGCAATCTCGTCGGCCTGCCGCATCGCCTCGCGCAGGTCGCGACCGTTGCGATCCCCCTGGGCGCGCTGCAGCTGCCGCTGTGCCTCTCGCAGCCGCTGCGCCGCACTGGCCGCCTGGCCCTGCCCGGCCGCGCCGCCGTTCGCCGCCTGCCGCATGGCCTGGGCGGCGTCACGCATCTGCCGGGCCGAATCGGCCAGGTCTTCGCGTGACTGCTCGCGCGACAGGCGCTCGAGCTGGCGCGCCGCCTCCTCGGCCTGCTCGGCCAGCGCGCGCTGCAGGTCGCCCCCATTCACCCGGGGGCCCTGGCCCGCCGCCATCCGCCGCTGCCGCTCGAGCTCCTGCTCCTGCCGCTTCGCCAGATCCTTCAGGCGCTCGGCCAGTTCGTCGACGCGCGCATCGCCCTGCTGCTGCATGGCACGCTGGCTCGTCTCGTACTGGCTGGCCATCTTGTCGAGTTCCATCTTGAACAGGTCGCTGAGGTCGTCGGCCATCGTGCCGCTGTTGCCCCCGCCGCCGCCCCCGCTGTTCTGGCGGGTCTGCACCTGCAGCTCGAACTCCTCCTCGGCCTGCTGGAGCAACTGCAGAGCCCGCTGCTCGTGCGGCAGCGCCCGCTCGGCGCTCTGGGCCTGCAGCTGCTGCTCGGCCTGCGCCATGGCCGCCGCCGCCTGCGGCAGCAGCTCGACAATCTTGCCGAAGGCCGGATCGCGGACGGCCAGCTGGCTCGTCATGCGGGTCACCAGCCCTTCCACCTGCTCGCGCACGCGGCTCTGAGACAGGGTGAGCACCGTCAGCCCCTCACGCACCCTGGCCGGCCCCAGCACCGCACGGTCGCGCTGCACGTTGAAGGTGCCCGACACAATCTGGCGCTGCTGCTGCGACAGGCCACCGACCTGGTCCATGCCGCCGCCCCCGCCGCCTCCACCGCCGCCCATGGATGTGGCAGGCTTGAAGTCCTTGTCGAACGGACGCACGCGCACGAAATACATGTCGCTGGTGGCGCGCTGGGGACCGGCCTGCCCGTTGTTGTCCGTGGCCCTCGCGTAATACGCCACGGCATCGCCGGGCTTCACGCCGAGCTCCTCGAAGTAGAGCGTGTGCCCGACGGTCACCTCGGTCGTCGGGCGCGCCCCGGCAAAGAGGCGCACCGATTGCTCGGCCCCGCCGTTCACCGCATACACCAGTTCGAGCTGCCGCACCGCATAGTCATCGTCCGCAGCGACCCGGACGGCAAATTCCTGCACCGGCGTGGCATCGGTGTCCCGCCCGGGGGCCACGACGCGGACCGTCGGTCGCTGATCGTCGAGCACGTCGATCGCGTACTGGGGCGAGGCCTTCGCCTGTTCCCCCGACGGGGCCGACAGCGAAATCTGGTAGGTGCCGTCGGCAGTTGGGGTGATGGTGGCCGTCACCGTCCCGTCTGCCGCGACCGTCATGGGCACGACCTGTCCCGAACCGAGGTCGAGGGCACCGCCCTTCGCGGGAATCGTAGGGGTCACTACAAACTCGAGCCGGGTGCCGCTCAGCACCGCAAGGTCTGTGGCGTCTGGGAACACCTCGGGCTCCCGACCCGTGTACGCCGGATACACCGCGCGCACGGTCAGGGTCTGCACCGCGGGAAGCTCGACCGCGGTGAAACGGTGCCGTGCCGACCTGACACCTCGTGCCTCGACCTCATACTCGGTGTGCGTCGCAAGGTCGAAGAGCAGCCCCTCATACGCCCCCGACTCTGTCCGCAGCATCGGCACCGCCTGGAACGTCTCGGTCCCTTCCGGCCGATAGCGCAGCACAACCTCGTCGGTCGAGAAGCCGTCCAGCGTCGCCAGCACCGACTGGTCCGAGCCCTGCGGCACGCGGGCATCGCCCGGCGTCACCGCAATCCGATATGGCGAGGCCGCTTCAACACCGCCCGTCCACACGAGCAGCGCCGACAGGGTCTGCCTCAGCAGCGCCGGCCCGAACAGGATCAGCGCGATGGCGACCGCCGATACCCCGGCGGTGGCCATCGACCAGCGCTGCAACGGAGCCCGGTCAATGCGGTGACCGCGATCCACGCGCGCCAGCGCCTCTTCGACCGACGCCAGCAGGCCTTTACGCAGCCGCGGCGACACCGACACCTCCGCCGGAGGCGACAGCGCCGTGATCAGGGCCGAGTTGAGGGAGGGCTCATGCTCTTCCAGATACAACGCCACCTGGGCGTCGCTCGCCTGCCGCCGCAACGGGCGCACCACGCCGCGCCAGGCCGCCACCAGCAGCAGCCCGGCCATCAGGCCGCGCGCCACCCATACCGCCTGCGGACTGAACCGGAAGAACTCGAGCGCCATCGAAGCGGCGACGATGGCCAGCACGCCGGCGACAACGACCTGCAGCAGCCCACGCACGACCAGGCGCGTGCGCCATCGGCGCCGCACGGCACGAACGGTGGATTCCAGGGACGCGTGCGTCGGGTCGGTCATGGGCGTCGCACTCCTTCCGGGCGCAGCGGCGCCAGGCGCCCGCTCCACCACGATTCCGCTGCCAGCAGCAGCATACCTGCAGCCAGCAGATACCACCACCACCGCTGCTGCTGCTCCTGCGCTTCGGGCGAAGGCACGGCGGCCGCCGGGGCGGTCGCCACGCCCCCGTCGCTCCCACCCGTCAGCGCCAGCCGCATCACCTCAGGGTCGATGACCTGGGGCTCGGCTTCGCGGGGATTGACGTTCACGGCGACGACCCGCAGCGTCTGCGCCTCCCGGGGGCCGCGCACCTCATGAAAGCCCGCCGAGTCGACCGGGACCACGGTGGAACCGTCCGGCGGCGACTGTCGCGTTCCGTCCGCGCCCACCACGAGCGACGATGCCACGCCGGTGTCGACGGCCTCACCGACCGTCAGCCATCCGGCATCTGGTCGATAGCCGGCGGCATGACGCATGAGCTCGTGCACGAAGGGCAGGAACGCCGGCTTGAGCGGCAGGTCGCTCCATGCCGCGTCACCCACCGGCAGCGCGGCCACCAGCACCCGCCCCCGTCCGCGCACACCTTCCACCAGGGCGGGTCGGCCCGTACTGAACCAGGCCAGCACCTGGTCACCGGGGCGCGCCGCCAGCCGTCGCGACCGGCGCACGCGCACCGTCGAGAAGTCGCCGCTGCGCGGCGCCCTGAAGGACTCGAACACCGGATGGCCGTAGGCCAGCTGCACAAGGCGCGCCCCGTCGCGGCCATGGTCGTCCTCGCCCTGCAGCGTGACGGGCCACACCCCCTCGCCCTCCATCCGCATCCGCGCGCCTGCGAGCATCACCAGTCCCCCGCCGCTCTCGACGAAGGCGCGCAGCAGCGCGGCCAGCCCGTCGCCGACCACCACGTCCTGCACGATGACCACCCGCGCCGCCGCCAGGCGCTCGGCGGTGACGGCGTCAGCCGGCACGGCGGCCTGCACCACGCGCGGCCGGTCGCCGATGGACAGGGCACGCCCGAGATAATCACGTCCGCCATCAGCCGCCTCGCCGGAGGCCGGCCCGATCACCAGGACGTCGATGGCCGGTGCCTCCCCGACCACGGCATGAAACGCGTCGTCTGCGGGCTGCGCATCCGGGACGACCCGCGTGGTCACCCGCAACGTATCCCGGCCCCGCACGACTGGCGCGAACACGACCGTCGCCACATCGCGGCCCTCGAAGGACAGCGTGTCCGTCTGGACGGCCCGCCCGTCGACCTCGAGCGTCATCGCCACGCGGGCCGGGGCCCCCGCCCCCGCGCGCCGTCGAGCCGTGCCAGTGACCACGAGTCGCTCGGGAGCATCGGCGCGCACCTGCCGCTCGATGGTGAGCGGCGCCACGGCGACGTTGGCAGCGTCGGACGCTGGAATCACCACCGGCCTGAAGGCCGCGCCGGGTGGCAACCGGAACAGCCCCTCCGGAGACCAGCCAATCTGCTGGAAATCGGAGACCAGCACGGCTTCTCGCCGTGGCAGCGGCGACTCGGCCAGCACTCCTGCCGCCACCTTGAGGGCGCCGCCGTAGGCCGTCGCCCCGTCGCCCGGCCGCAACGCAGCCGCCGCCGCCCGGACCTCGTCCATATCGAGACTGGCTCGCACCAGGAGCTCGGCGCGGTCAGCGAAGCTCACGAGCGACACACGGTCCCCGGGCCTGACCTCGTCGAGCGCGGCAGACAAGGCCGCCTGCACCCGCGCCCACTGTCCGTCAGCCCGCAGGCTGTAGCTGCGATCCACCAGCAGCACCAGCTCGCGCGCGCCCTCGGCGGCCAGAACCTCGGGAGGCTGCGGCCAGAACGGCCGGGCAAATGCCACCACCACCAGCGCCAGCGCCAGGGCACGCATGGCCAGCAGCAGCAAGTCGCGCAGACGGCGGCGGCGCGTGGTTTCGAAGGGGATGCGCTTGACGAACATCAGTGACGGGAACGCCACCACCCTGGCCTGCTGGCGCTGGGTCAGGTGCACCAGCACCGGCACGGCCAGCGCCACGAGCCCGAGCAGGAAAAGCGGCGCCAGCAGCATCAGCGCGTCCGCATCGCCCGATCGCGGGCCGACAGGAAGTGATAGAGCGCGTGATCGAGCGGCTGGTCCGTGGCCAGCTGCAGGTAGTCAATCTGCTGGCCGCGCGCGCGGGTCGCCAGCGCGTCCAGGTGCCCCTGCATCAGCGCCAGGTAGCCGGACCGCAGGGCGTCGGGAGACACGGCCACCTGCTCGCCGTCCTCGAGATCCTCGAAGGTCGACGGCGACTCGTAGGGGAACTCGAGCTCGGCCCGATCGAGCACGTGGAAGAGCAGCACATCGTGCCCCCTGAACCTGAGCGGAGCCAGTGCGCGGAAGACGTCGTCCGGCTCTGCATACAGGTCCGAGATCACGACGACGATGCCGCGGCGGGTCAGTTGCTGGGCCAGCCGGGTCACCGGGGCTTCGAACGCTCCCGGCCGCTCGGCCACAACCCGGTCCAGCGTGTGCAGGATCGTGTTGAGGTGCCGGGACGCGGCCGGCACGTAGCTGCGCACCTCGGTGTCAAACGTCGCCAGTCCCACGCGGTCGCGCTGCTGGTGCACCAGGTACAGCAGGCAGGCGGCCAGCGTGCGTGCATAGTCGAGCTTGCTCAGCCGCTCGCCGAAGGCCATCGAGGCCGACACGTCGAGCAGGACGGTGAAGGCCGCGTTCGAGTCGGCCTCGAACTCTTTCACATAGAACTTGTCCGTGCGGCCAAAGACCTTCCAGTCGAGGCGTCGCAGGTCGTCACCGGCCACATAACCGCGGTGCTCGGCGAAGTCGACCGACGTCCCGAAGAGCGGCGACCGGTGCAGTCCGTTCACCACGCCATCGACCACCGACCGCGCCACGAATTCGAGGTTGCCGACCCGGGCCAGCACGGCCGGATCGACAAACCGTGCCCCGGGAGCGAGGGGTGCCGCCATCGCCGTCGCCGCCTACATCCCCGACCGTGGCGCGGGAACCGCGCTCAGCAGCCGATCCACCAGCTGATCACTGGTGATGCCTTCCGACTGGGCCAGGAAGTTGGTCAGCACCCGGTGCCGCAGCACGGGATGCGCCATCGATCGGATGTCTTCGATGCCCACGTGATAGCGCCCCTGCGTCAGGGCCCGTGCCTTGCCGGCCAGTACCAGATACTGCGCCGCACGCACGCTGCCACCGAAGGCGACCCACTTTTTCACCGAGTCGGGGCAGGTGGGCGACCCGGGGCGGCTTGCCCGCACGATGGCAAGCGCATAGCGCAGTACCGGATCGGCCACCGGCACACGCCGCACCAGCCGCTGGAACGCAATCAGGTCAGCACCGGTCACCGTGCGCTCGAAGCGGGGCTCGAGGATCGCTGTCGTGGTGCGGATGATTTCCAGCTCCTCGTCCTCGGACGGATGCTCGATGACAATCTGGAACATGAACCGGTCCAGTTGGGCCTCGGGCAGCGGGTAGGTCCCCTCCAGTTCGATGGGATTCTGCGTGGCGAAGACGTAGAACGGCTCATCGAGTGTGTAGGTGCGTCCCTGGATGGTGACGCGGTGCTCCTGCATCGCCTCGAGCAGGGCCGACTGCGTCTTCGGCGGCGTACGGTTGATTTCGTCGGCCAGCACGATGTTGGCGAAGATGGGCCCCGGGGCAAAGACCATCTGGCGGCGGCCGGTGGCCGGGTCTTCCTGGATGATGTCCGTGCCCGTGATGTCCGACGGCATCAGGTCGGGCGTGAACTGCACGCGGTTGAACTTGAGCTCGAGCACACGCGCCATCGTGTGAATCAGCAGCGTCTTGGCCAGCCCCGGCACGCCGACGATGAGGCTGTTGCCGCCGACAAAGAGCGACAGCAGCACCTGCTCGACCACGGCGTCCTGCCCGATGATGAGCTTGCGCAGTTCCGTGATGATCCGGTCGCGGCCCTCTTTCATGCGATCGGCCAGTGCCAGATCGTCGGGCGTATGCAGGTCGTTGTGTTCCACGCAGCGTCTCCCTTCCGTCTCGGTTCCGTCGCCTGCGGCCTGCCCGATCAGGGCAGGCCCACACGGCGCCTGTAGGCCCACTCGGCTGCCATCAGGGCCAGCAGCACCAGCAGCACGACCGGCATCTGCCAGAGGTCGTGCTCTTCCACCCTCGTCACGCCTCGCCCGGTGTAGCGCAGTGCCTCGGCCAATTCCCCGGTATCGCCAATGTCAAAGTACCGCCCCCCGGTGGATTCGGCGATGTGGCGCAGCACCGGCACCTGGCGCCCCGCATCGAAGAATTCGGCGTCGCCCGCAGCGCCCCGCACGTGCGTCACGCTGCGCCCCACCGACGCGCCGTCCCGCTGGCCCTCGACGACGACCTCGTGCCAGCCGCCGGCAGGAATCGTCACGCGCCCGCGGTACTCACCCGGCACCGTCCCGGTCCAGGTCAGCGGCGCCTCGGTCACCTCGCCGGCCGGGCCGGTCACCGTGGCCCGTACTGTCACGTCATTCAGCGGCACGAAGGCGGCATCGACCACCGTGGCCACCACGTCGACGCTGTTTCCCGGCGTCACCCGATCGGCCGAGAGGCGCACGTCGACGACCTCGGGCACCTCATCCACCAACGCACGGAGCATCTGGCGCCAGAGCGTCTCGTGCGTCGTGTCATCGACAGCCACCGAGGCGTGCATCTGCCACACCCACGAATCCTGCGGCGTGAACACCATCGTGCGGCCGCGGCCATAGCGCTGCTGCGTCAGCACGGGCACCTCGGCGCCGGCCGCCGTGCGTCCGCTCAGCAGCACGGTGGCGGCGGGCTTGACGCCGCCGATCCGATTGATGGTCGTCACCGGTGGCAGGGTCGCCCAGCGGGCACGCGATGCCTCGGCGTCAGCGCCGAGCTGCGTCACGGCCAGCCGCTCGCCCTCCGACGTCGGCTGCACAGTGACCCGCTGCAGGAACCCCGGTCGCCCGCCCGGCGCTGTTCGGGCGCCGGCGTCCAGCAGCAGCGGCAGCGCCTCGCCGACCGCCGTACCGGCATAGCCGCCCTCGGCGAGCGCGCGCGGCCCCCCGAGCACCAGCACACCCCCGCCGCGCACATCCGCAAACTCCGCCACCATGCGCAGTTGATCACCCGTGAGCGCGCCGGCTGCGATGCTGCCCAGCATGAGCCCCCGATAGGCAAACAGTTCCTCGCGGGTGCGGGGAAAGCCGGTTACCAGTTCGTCGGGAGAGTCGACGCCGAGCCTCAGGTATTTGCTGTCGGCGGTGCGCTGCAGCGTCACCACTTCCAGCTGGGCGTCGTCAGTGACGGCCCGGCGCAGGAACTTCAGCTCGAAGCGCGGCTCGCCTTCGAAATACAGAATTTTCTCCCGCCGCTCCTCCACCGTCACGAGCAGGTCTCGCGCGTTGTTGCCGGTCACCATCTCGCCGTCGATCGCTGGCACCCGTATCCGGAGGACGCGCGGCCCCGGCTCGTCCAGGGTCAGCCGCACGGGTACCGTGACAGGCCCGGCCGTCTGGGGTAGCACCACAGGCCGTGTCGCCGCCAGTCGCCCTTCATCCTCGACATCGAGGGTGACGGTCTGCCCGCCAAAGCCCTGGTGACGCAGCGTGATGTCCACCAGCAGGGTGCTGCCCTTCAGCACGCGGCGCGGCAGTGCGACGCGCTCGACCTGAACATCGCGGGCCAGCAAGTCGCTGCCCACGCCGACCGTGAACACCGGGATGCCGTCGGCCCGCAAGGCCAGCAGGGCGTCATCAAGCGGCTGGTCGGTGGTGTCCACCCCGTCACTGACCAGCACCAGCCCCGCCACCGGAAGGCCGGACAGCGCCTGTCGTGCCGCCTGCAGGGCATCGGCCAGCCGCGTCTCGTCGCCCTCCGCCGTGAAGGCGTCGGCACCGGCCACCGCCGTCGCCGACGACGAGAGGCGGAACGGCCTGACCGTGAAGCGCTGCCGCAGGTCCGCGCCAGACGCGCCGTCAGCCGCGAGGAACGACGCCAGCGCGCGCGCGCCGCGCGGCATGCCGTCGGCATCGGCAATCCCCATCGAGGCGGAATCATCAAGCAGCACGCCGACGACGTTCTGCTGGGCCACGGCGGCCCGGACGACCAGCACAGGCCGCAGCAGGCAGAACGCCAGCACGGCAATGAGCGCAAGTCGCAGGCCAAGCAGCACCGCACGGTCGCGCCCCGTCACGGACCGCGCCTTCTGATACATCGCGGCGGCGGCCACCGCGGCCAGGACGGCCAGCAGCACGGCTTCCACCGGCCGGTCTCCCGACGCCCAGCGCACGTCGCCCTGCGCAAACATCGCCGGTGAGTGCGAGAAGAACAGCTGGAAAAGCGCGTCGGTCACGGAACCCTGCCGCGATTCTACATGTCCGGACGAGGGCGGCCTGGCAGGAATCCGTACGTCGGCCGGAGGGGCCTAGGGAACGGTGATGGTCAGTGCGCTGGTCGCGACGCCCTGGCCGCACGCATTCACCGCACTGACGGAGACCGTGTAGGTACCGGGCGGCGCCTCGGTCACCAGTTCCCGGCCTGTCAGGGCCAGCTCCCCCGACAGCGCTCCCCTGACGCGCAGGACGTATCCGGTCGCGGCAGCCCCCGTGAGGGGCGGATTCCAGTGCAGCGTCACGGTCCGGCCCGTGGTGTAGGCCTGGAACGACTCGGGAATCTCGGGACGCTGACATGTGCCGGGGAACGTCATCGTCAGCGCCTCAGATGCCGGGCTGACACCAGAGGCATTGGCGGCCCTGACGGCGAAGGTGTAGGTGCCATCGGGCACCTCGGGGAAGCTGAACCGCTCGGTCAGGGGCAGCGACAGCACGCCGTTCACCGAGCCGCTGACTTCGAGGACCGACGCCGTCGGCGCACCGGCCGATCGGGTGTTGACCCAGGTCAGCTCGAGGGCGCGCCCGTTGGCGAGCCCCAGCAGTCGCGCCGGGGCGGACGGGGCCTCGGGGATACTGATAGAGATACGCACATCCTCCGACGGCAATAGACGCTGGCCGTTACGAATGCCAATCACACTCACATAGAACGTGCCCCGTGGAGCCGTGAATCTCGCAAACGGTTCGGAGGACCCGGTCTGGAGCGCACCCGCCTCGCTACCAGGCACCGGACCGCCGACGAGCAGGTAGCTGTCCGGGGGCGGCCCGGGCCAGACCCACCGGAGCGTGACCACCTGCTGGTCAATCGACGTCACCGTCACATCGAGCGGCTGGTTGGCGGGGGCTGCCTGCGTCACGGTCAGGGAGAGGCCCGCCACCTGCGCAGCGCCGAGGCGGGGCGCCACTCCCGGCATCCGGGCCGCCACCACCGTCAGCGTGGTCGTCCCCACTCCGCTGGCGGGCGTCACGGTCAGCCACGGCACCGTTGTCGTCGCCGTCCAGGGTGCATCGGCCACGGAGCTGGTCAGGGTCACCTCATAGCGGCCACCTGAACGGGGCACATTCCAGGACGGACTGCCGAGGGTGAATGTCGGCACCGCACCGGCCTGTGTCAGCACAAACGCCTGCCCTCCCACAGTCACCGTCCCCGCTCGCGACTGCACACTGGGATTCGCTCCGGCCGTGAATACGACAGTGCCCGACCCCAGCCCGCCAGCGACACTCGGCGTCAGCCATGGGGCACTGGACGTCGCGCTCCAGACCGCGTCCGCATGACTGGCGGTCACCGTGACCAAAGACGCGCCTCCGACCGACGGCAGGCTCCGTTCCGGCGCCGACACCGTGACGGTGCGCAGGCCGGTCGCCTGCGTCACGGTCACCGTCCGACCGGCCACCGTCAGCGTTCCCGTACGCTCGGGTCCCGAGTTCTGAACCACCCACACGGGCATCGCGAGCGGACCATGGCCACTCCCCTGCCCCACGATGAGCCAGGGCACATGCGCGGTGGCGGTCCACGGCGCATCACCGTAGGTGGCGGCGATCGTCAGCACCCGCGTCTCGCCCCGATCGGGCGCATTCCAGGACAACGGCGACACGGTGAAGGTGTTGACCCCGCCGGCCTGGGTCACCGTCGCCGTCTGTCCAGCGAGTGTCACTGTCCCCGTGCGCGCATGCACACTCGGATTCGCTTCTGCGGTCAGCGTGACGGCTCCAGACCCGGCACCGCCCGAGGCGCTCAGGGTGAGCCATGTCGCATCCGACGCGGCCGTCCACGGGGCATCGCTCAGCGACGCACTCACGCTCAGGCTCCGTGTGCCCCCGCCGACCGCTACGGCCCAGTTGATCGGACTGACCGTGAAGGTGTTCACCCCTCCGGCCTGCGTCACCGTCACGGTCTGGCCGGCGACGGTGACCGCGGCCGTGCGCGCCTGCACGCTCGCATTGGCGGCCGCCGTCAACGTCACCGACCCGGAACCCAGGCCGCTCGCCGGCGTGACCGTGACCCAGGGCGCAGAGGACGTTGCGGTCCACGGGGCATCGCCGAGGGCGGCATCGACCGTCAGGGGCCCGAGTGTGCCACCCGCCGCCGACGGGGCCCACGACGCAGGAAGCCACGTCGTGAATGTGTTCACCCCTGCCGCCTGTGTCACTGTGATGGCCTGGCCCGCCACGACCGCCGTGCCCGTCCGGGGAAACGCACTGGTCGAGACCGTCGCCGTCAGCGACACCGTGGCTGAGCCGGTTCCGCTCGGCGGGTTCACCACAAGCCACGCGGCATTCGACGAGGTCGTCCATACCGCATCCGCCGGCGACACCGACAACGCCGCCGTCGTCGTGCCCCCACCGGCACCCACGGGCCAGTCGGTCACGGCCAGCAGAAACGTCGGCACCACACCAGCTTGGGTGACCGTCACCGTGCGCCCGGCGATCGTCGCACGCGCGGTGCGCGGCTGTGCCGAGTCGCCGCGTGATGCGGCGGTCAGCGTCACCGTCCCGCTGCCCGTGCCAGACGAGGGGGTCGCCGTCAGCCACGCCTCAGTCGTGGTCGCCGTCCAGCCGAGATGCTCGGCGACCATCGTCACAGGCACTGCCTGGGTGCCGCCTGCGCCCCCGGGAGACCACGCGGTCACTCCCAGCGTCGCCCCATACTGCGTCACGGTCATTACGGCTTCGCCGACCGTCACCCGGGCCTGCCGTGAGGTGACCGCCGACACTGGGGCAGCCGTCAGGGTCAGGGTGCCGTTCCCGGAACCGGCGGGCGCGCTGACAGTGAGCCACGCGGCGTCGGATGCAGCCGTCCACGTGAATCCCGACGTGCGCGTGCTCACGGCCACCTCCAGCTGCGCTCCGGCCGCCTCTGGGTCCCAGCGGACCGTGTTGAGCGAGACGTCGGCCAGCTGGGCTCTCGCCGCCTCTACATTGAGAAGCGGATGCGGCGTGCCCCCGCCCGTGCGTGTGTCGGCAACCGTGGTGCCGGTGTTCTGCAGTGTCGCCAGGATGTCGCCGACGCTGGCAGAGGGCCGGGCCTGCTTCAGCACGGCCCACGCACCCGCCACGTGCGGTGCAGCCATCGATGTGCCACTGAGCTCGGCATAGGCGCTGCCCGTGACCGACGAACGAATCGAGCTGCCCGGAGCGTAAAGCGACAGGAAGGGCGCATTGTTGCTGAAGCCCGACACGGCGACGCTGTCAGTGACAGACCCCACGCTGATGGCGGTGGAAATGCAGGCGGGCCAGCTGAGGGCGTTGGCGTACCCGTTGTTGCCGGAGGCCACCACCGTGGCAATGCCGAGCAGCCGCAGGGCCTGCACCGCAGCCGTGGTCTCGGGACTCGCATCGTCGCAGGTGGTTGTCGACCACCCGCCCCCGAGACTCAGGTTCGCGGCCGCGATGCGGCTGGTAGTGCCCGGACCGGCGAGCGCTGCCACGCGGTCGAGACCGCGCACGATATCAGAGGTGTAGGCCCCGAGACACGGGGCCGGGTCGCCACACTGGCTCGGGGAAAAACGCGTGAAAACCTGAATGCTGATGATCGAGGCGCCCCGGGCCACGCCATGCGAGCCATCGGGGGCATTGAACCCCGCCGCGATACCTGCGACGTGCGTCCCGTGCTCGCACCCGCTGACGCCCGTGCAGGCGCCGCCACTGCCGGTCAGCGTCGACGAAGTCACCCCCCCGGACACACGGATGCGCCAGTCCCGGCACCACCGTTGTTCGAGTAGCAGGCTTCCCCGACAATCTTTCCGCCAAGAAACGGATGTTCCAGCTGCACACCCGTATCGAGGACTGCTACGGTCCAGCCTGTGCCCTCATAACCAGCCGACCAGGCTGACGGCACGTTGACCATCGCAAGGCTTGAGAGCAGTGAGGGCTTCACCACCGCATCCAGGTGGACGCTGCGGACGCCGGGCATGGCGGCCAGTCTGTCGAGCGAGCGCCAGTCGACGCGCGCACTGAAAAAAGGCAGGGCTCCGAGTGAAGGGCCGATGACCGCACCGGCCATGGCGGCCCGCCCCATGGCGAGTCCGGTCGCCCTGGCCACAGCCCGACGCTGCACCTGCAGCGCAGGCAGGGCCAGCAGTGATTCCGGAATAAACGACGCATCGACACCCACGATGACCGGCACGGCGTCGCCGGCGTCGACGGCCTCGCGCACCTCAGCCGCGACGGCGGCGACCGGCTGCGCCATCGCCGGCAGGGCCAGCAGCATCCATGCGGCGAATGCCGTGAAGAGACTGGCCAATCCTGGCAAGGTCACCCGCATCAGGAATCCGTAAGGACAATCGACCGAACGCCCGCCTACTTTACGCCGACTCGGGGCAAGTGTGGAGCGCTTACCTTGACACCGCCGCACCCATGTCCCACACTGCCCCATTCACGTCATTTTCCGGAGCGTGCCCGTGCCGACCCCCAGCATCGCCGTCACTCGTACTACCGCCCCTCGATTCACTGAGACGCTCCGCGACACCGCGCCGTTTGGTGCCGTGTTCACAGACCACGTGCTGGTCTGCGACTATCGCGAGGGCCACTGGGGCGCCCCGGCCATCGTCCCGTACGGCGACATGCCTCTCGTCCCGGGTCCCCTCGTGGCCCACTACGGCCAGGGCATCTTCGAAGGCCTCAAGGCCTACCCGCGTCCAGGCACGGCGGCGGTCGTGTTCCGTCCCGACGCCAATCACCGGCGCATGGTGCAGTCGTGCCGCCGGATGGCGATGCCCGAGGTGCCTGCTGAGATCTTCATCGACGGCATCCGCGCCCTCGTGGCCGTCGACCGGCAGTGGCTGCCGACCATTCCCGGGGGCACGCTCTACATCCGGCCGGTCATGTTCGCCACCGGAGATGCCCTGGGCGTGAGACCGTCGGATCGGTACCGGTTCCTCATCGAGCTGTGCCCGGTCGGCGCGTACTTTTCGGGCGCGGTCGACCTGATTGCGGAAGAGACCTACGTGCGCGCCTTCCCGGGGGGCACCGGCGCAGCCAAGTGCGCGGGCAACTATGCCGGCAGCCTGGTGGCGCAGCGCGAGGCGCAGGCCCGCGGGTTCCACAACGTGCTGTGGCTCGACGGCATCGAACGCCGCTGGGTGGAAGAAGCGGGGCTGATGAACATTGCGTTCGTCATCGACGGCACGGTGGTGACGCCCGCCCTGAACGGCTCGATTCTGCCGGGCGTCACACGCGACTCGATGCTGACGCTCCTGCGCGATGCGGGCGTGCCGGTGGAAGAGCGGCGCATCAGCATCGATGAGGTCTTCAAGGCGCAGGCGGCAGGGATCCTCGAGGGAGCCGCTGGGCTGGGCACGGCCGCCACGGTCGCCCCGATCGGGCGTCTGCGTCACCGCGATCGGGAATTCTCGCTGCCTCCCCTCGCCGCCGACTCGCCGCTGGCCCGGGCCGCTCAGGTCCTGGATGCGGTGCGCACCGGCACAGCGCCCGACACCCACGGCTGGCTGTGTGAGGTCTAGCGGTGGCGTACTTCGCCCTGCAGTACGACGTCGTTCCCGACCACCTCACACGCCGTACACCCTATCGCGACGCGCACATCGCGCTGGCGCGCGAAGCGGAAGCCCGGGGGGAGCTGGTCATGGCCGGCGCCCTGTCCGACCCGCTGGGCGCCCTGCTGATCTTCAAGGCCGACGATGACACGTGTGTGCGGGCATTTGTGTCGGCCGACCCGTATGTGACAGAGGGGCTGGTCACCCGCTGGCAGATTCGCCCCTGGACGGTGGTCATCGGCGCCCGCTGAGCCCCCCGCGCGCAGGCCGTCCGTCGCCCCGGGATGCGGGCGGCGGGGCGGGGCCGGCCCCACCCGTCCACGACACGACAGCACACCCACGCCCGGCCGGCTCGCTCGTGGGCCCGGGGCGCCCGGCTCAGGCCCGCCCGCGGAGCCGGGCGGCCACGGCGCGGGCAATCACCTCGCCGTGCAGCCGGCCATTTTCGATGAAGACGCTGCCCGTCCGCACCCCGGCCAGCTGCCCGCCGGCAATGTAGAGCCCGGGCACGTTGGTTTCGTTGGTGACAGGGTCGTGCTCGGGCACCCGCGTCTCGGGATGCAGCCGCACACCGCAGCGTTCAAGGAAGGCATGGTCGGCCTGATAGCCCGTCATCAGGAACACGGCCTCGGCGCCAATCGCGCGCACCGCTCCGGTCGTCCGATGCCGCACCACCACCTCGCGGGCGCGGATCTCGACCACGTCACTCTCGAAACAGGCGCTGATCGAGCCCTCGGCGATGCGGTTGTCGATGTCCGGGCGCACCCAGTACTTGACCGACTCGCCCAGCGTCGCGCCCCGGTGCACGAGCGTCACCTGCGCACCCCCGCGATACAAATCGAGCGCCGTGTCACAGGCAGAGTTCTTGCCCCCGACCACCACCACCCGCTGCCGATAGTAGGGCGCCGCTTCCGTGTAGTAGTGCGACACATGCGGCAGGTCTTCGCCCGGCACGCCGAGGAGATTGGGCTGGTCGTAGTAGCCCATCGCCAGAGCCACTGCGCGCCCGGCCCGCGCCCGTGAGACGCCGCCGGCGTCGACCGAGGTCACCACCAGCACCGGTTCGCCGTCGTGGGTGTCGGGCTCGACCGCCGTGACGCGCTCGCGCAGCACCATCGCCACCTGCGACAGCTCCGCTGCCCGGCGGTAGTAGCGCCAGGCCTCGAGGCGCGAGGGTTTCTCGTGCGGCGTCGTGAACGGCAGCCCGCCAATCTCGAGCAGGGGCGGCGTCGTGAAGAACGTCATGTGAGTCGGAAACCGGCGGATGCCGTCGGCCACCGTCCCCTGGTCGATCACCAGCGCATCGACCCCCTGGTGCCGCGCCGCGATGGCCGTGGCCAGCCCCGCAGGGCCGGCCCCGACAATCAGCAGGTCACGCACCGACATGGTGGCCGAGCGCGGCGTCGACCTTCGTCAGGCCGCGGTCGATGATGCCGAACGCCTCCCGCATCTCAGCCTCGGTGATCACCAGCGGCGGGTTGGTGAAGAAGTTGTTCCACCGCACGAAGGTGTACAGCCCCTCTTCCCGGAAGTGCTTCGCCAGAACCTGCATCTCGGGCGACGTGCCGTTGAATGGCGCCAGCGGCTCTCGCGTCGCCCGATCGCGCACCAACTCGACAATGCCGAACAGGCCGATGCTGCGGAACTCGCCGACACAGGGGTGCTTCGCCTGCATCTCCTCGTGCAGCGACCGCATCAGGTCGCCCATCACGCGCGCCCGGTCAATCAGGCCTTCGTCCTCATAGACCTGAATCGTTGCCAGCGCCGTCGCACAGCCCAGTGGATGGCTGTTGTACGTCAGGCCGCCGTAGAAAACCTTCTGCTGGAAGTGGTCGGCCAGCCCCCGGCGGATACCCAGGGCCCCGAGCGGCACGTAGGCGCTCGTCAGCCCCTTCGCCATCGTGATCATGTCGGGCATCACACCGTAGTGCTCGACCGCAAACCACTTACCGGTGCGCCCGAAGCCCGACATCACTTCGTCGCAGATCAGCAGGATGCCGTGGCGGTCGCACAGCGCCCGCACACCTTCGAGGTACCCCGGGGGCGGCGGCAGCACGCCATTGGTGCCCGTCACCGTCTCGAGCAGGAAGGCCGCAATCGTGTGCGGTCCCTCGAGCATGATGATTTCCTCGAGCTGCGTCAGCGCCTCGGCCGCAGTGTCAGACCCGCGCTGCACGCCGTGATACGGATGCGGCACCCGCACCACCCCGGGAATGCCCGGCTCCGACGCCCACCGGCGCGGATCACCGGTCAGCGTGAGGCTGCCGGCCGTCCCGCCATGATACGAGCGGTACCGCGCCAGAATCTTGTGCCGCCCCGTCACCAGACGCGCCAGGCGGATGGCGTTCTCGTTGGCCTCGGCGCCCCCGTTGGTAAAGAAGAACACGTCGATGTCCCCCGGGCACAGCTCGGCAAGCTTGGCGCCCAACCGTCCGCGAGCCTCGGTGGCCATGAAGGGATTGACATACGCCAGCTGCTCGGCCTGCGCCCGGATGGCCTCGATGACCCTGGGATGCCCGTGGCCGATGTTCGTGCACATCAGCTGGCTGTTGAAGTCGATGAACCGCTTGCCCTCGGGCGTCCAGAAATGGACCCCCTTGGCCCCGGCCACCGGAATTGGGTCGACGTGCGACTGTGCTGACCACTCATACAGGGTGTGCCGCTTGTTCAGGGCCACAATCTCTTCGCCGGTCATGATTCTGCTCCTCACCTCGTGATCATAGGCTAATATCCGCGCGTGGATTCACCCGCCGATCGTCTCCGAGCCCTCGATGCCGCCCGCTGGCGCATCGCGCTGTCACTGACCGCCGCGATGACCGCCATCTACGTGGCGTTCGTGCTGCTGATTGCCTACAACAAGCCCCTGCTGGCCATCCAGCTCGTGCCGGGACTCTCGCTGGGCATCACCCTCGGCGTCGTGGTGATCCTGGCTGCCTGGGGGCTCATCGTCATCTACGTGCGGTGGGCCAACAGCACCTACGATCGCGCTCTGGCCGAGCTCAGGCGTGAGAGGGAGTCGGGCCGATGACTCCCTCCCCGCAGCCAAACGTCATCGCCATGGCCGGGTTCGGCCTGTTCATCGCGCTGTCGCTCCTGATCACCTGGCTCGCCGCACGGCGCACCAACAGCACCGAAGACTTCCTGGCCGCCGGCCGCAGCGTCACCGGCTGGCAGAACGGGCTCGCCCTGGCCGGCGACTACATGAGCGCGGCCAGTTTCCTCGGCATTGCCGGCCTTGTCGCCCTGTCAGGCTTCGACGGCCTCATCTACTCGATCGGCTTCCTCGTCGGCTGGCCCGTCGTGATGTTCCTCATCGCCGAACCCCTGCGCAACCTCGGCCGCTACACCTTCACCGACGTCGTCGCCTTCCGCCTGCAGCAGACGCCGGTCCGGGTCGCCTCGGCCTTCGGCGGACTCGCGGTCGTCGCCTTCTACCTCATCGCGCAGATGGTGGGCGCCGGCAACCTCATCCGCCTGCTCTTCGGGCTCCAGTATGAGGTCGCCATCGTCATCGTCGGGCTGGTGATGCTCGCCTACGTGCTGTTCGGCGGCATGCTCGCCACCACCTGGGTGCAGATCGTCAAGGCCGTGCTCCTGCTCGGTGGCGCGGGCCTGCTGGCGCTGCTCGTGCTGGCGCGCTTCTCGTTCAATCCGCTGATGCTCTTCCAGGAGGCCACCCGGCAGTACGGCGATGCCGTGCTGGCCCCCGGACAGCTGGTGTCGAATCCGCTCGACGCTATCTCGCTCGGCATCGCCCTCATGTTCGGCACCGCAGGCCTGCCGCACATCCTCATGCGGTTCTACACCGTGCCCGACGCCAGGACGGCACGGTCGTCGGTGGCCATCGCGACCGCAGTCATCGGCGTGTTCTACCTGTTCACGTTCATCCTCGGCTTCGGGGCGATGGTCCTCGTCGGACACGACGCCATCCGCGCCGTCGATGCCGGCGGCAACATGGCCGCGCCACTGCTGGCCGAAGTCGTGGGCGGACAGGCCTTCCTCGGGTTCATTTCCGCCGTCGCGTTCGCCACGATCCTCGCCGTGGTGGCTGGCCTGACCCTGGCCGGGGCCGCCGCCCTGTCACACGACATCTGGGTCAGCGTGGTTCGCAAGGGCACGGCCTCCGAACGCGAACAGTTCCTCGTGGCCCGCGGGTCCACGGTGCTGCTGGCGCTCGCCTCCATCGGGCTCGGCATCGTGTTCAAGGGACAGAACGTGGCCTACATGGTCGGGCTGGCATTTGCCATCGCCGCCTCCGCCAACTTCCCGGCCCTCGTGCTGTCGGTCTTCTGGAAACCCTGCACGACCCGCGGCGCCCAGGCCTCGATGATCATCGGGACGGTGTCGACACTCACGCTGATCTACCTCTCGCCGACGATCCAGATCGACATCCTCAAGCACAGCACCGCGTGGTTCCCGCTGAAAAACCCCGGACTCGTCACCATCCCGCTCTCATTCGCCGTGGGTATCATCGTGTCGTGGCTCTCGCCCGAACCCGAGGCCGCCCGGCGCTTCGCTGAAGTCGAGGATCGCATCCACTTCGGGGAATAACACGGTCACCGGCCGCGGCTCCCACCAGGCCGCGGCCCGGCCCGGCGGGCCAGGCCCCGCCCAGACCCGAGTGCGCGTCAGCGCGACAGGGGCACCAGCGTCGTCTCAACGGACATCCCCGCCAGGTAGCGGGCGCGGTCGTCCGTGAGGTACACACGCACGCGGCCGTCGACGTCAAAGCGCGGCGGCCAGTCGAGCATCCCGAACTGCTGGCCCGCGAATCTCCCCCGGAACGCCGGCTCTTCCCACCGTTCGATGACAATCGCCGGCGACTCGCCCCGTGCGGCCAGCCACGTCACGGCGCGGTCGAGCCACTGCGGATCGAGCGCATCCCACAGCACCACCTCGTCACGCCCGTGGAAGCGAAGACTGCCGCTGTCCCACACGCTCAGCACGGCCACGGGTGCGGGCAGATGTGCCGCGGCCAGTTCGCCCACCGTGCGGAACCGCGCCTCGAGATGCCTCAGGCTGCGCGCCTCGGTGGCCTCAGCCGTACGCCATTGCTCGGCCGCGAGCACGCCGGCCAATCCCAGCAGCACCGGACCAAGCGACCGCAAGGAGAAGCGCGCACACAGGCGAAAGGCAGTGGCCACGACCACCGCCGTCAACACCACCACGGCCGGCAGCAGGAACCTCAGATACCACCACTCCGGGTAGTGCCGATACGGGAGGTATGACGCGATCACGCCGAGGGCCACGATCGCCAGGGGCGCAACCGGTCCGCCCTCATCGCCGGCGTCGTCCGGCAGCCGCAACCACGACAGCAGCGGCAGTGCCACCAGACCCGCCAGAGGAAGACCGAACTGCGACGACAGCAGGGCCCGCGCATAGCCCTCGGCATTGGGCAGCACATGCGACAGCGCGAACAAGTCGGACACGGCGCCGTAGCCCGAGCGCAGCGGGCTGCCATAGTGCACCGCATTCAGCGCGAGCACCGCCACGCCCCACGGGACCACGGCCAGCCCGAACGTCATCGCGCCGCGCAGGCGACCCGCCCACAGCGCCCACAGCCCGAGCAGCAGGCCCACCGGCAGCAGGTTCGGACGCAGCAGCAGGGCCAGCCCCACGGCACATCCAGCACCGAGCCAGTGAGGACCGCCCCTCCGGGTGAGCGCCACCAGGGCCCACAGCCAGGCGGCGGCCGATGCCACATCGTTCATGGGCTGCACCACCTGGAAGAGCAAGACCGGCGCCGAGGCCACCAGCATGGTGGCCGCAAGCGCCGCCCAGTCACCCGCCAGGCGCCGCGTCAGCAGAGCCGTCGCCCACAGCAGCAGCAGGCCGGCCAGCGCTGGCAGGCGGAGCCACGCCCCGGCACCGCCCACCCGCATCACCGGAGCGGTGAGCCACGCATAGCCGGGCGCACACACCGGGGCGGCACCGTCGGCAGACTGCGCCGACGGCACGAACCCACCGGGGGCCGTCGTCCGCTGGGCGTCGGGCCAGGGGGCCTCGGTGGCCAGCCGCGACACGGGTTCGGTCGCGCCATACGACACCGCCTGGGCCAGCACGCCGTAGCACGATGAATCGGATCCGCCGACCGCATGCGTCCCGGCACGCTCGGCATACACCGCTAGCGCCAGTGCCACGACCAGCCCTCCGCGCTGCGGCCACAACGGCATCACAGGAACCGGTGACGCAGCAGGACGTCGATGGCCTTGACGCCATCGCGCCAGCCAATCTTCTTGCCCTGCGCACGGCTGCGCGGCTCGAACCTGACCGGCACCTCGTGGATGTGATGGCCGGCCCGCAGCAGCTTGGCCGTGATTTCCGGTTCGATGTCGAAGCGGTTCGCCTGCAGGTCGAGGGACCGCGCGATCGGCGTCTCCATCAGCTTGTAGCAGGTTTCCATGTCAGTGATGCGCGCCCCGTAGAGCACGTTGGTCAGGCCCGTCAGGAAGCGGTTCGCGACGATGGTGTGTACGGGGGCATCGGGTGTGCCTGCGAGGAAACGCGACCCATAGACGACGCGCGTGCGTCCCTCGACGATCGGGGCCACCAGCACAGCCAGTTGCGCCGGATCGAGCTCGAGATCAGCATCCTGAATCGCCAGAATCGTGCCCTGCGCGGCGGCAAAGCCCGTCCTGATCGCACTGCCCTTTCCGCCGTTGCGCGCGGCGTGGATCACGCGCAGCAGATCCGGTCGGCTGGGCAGCGCATCCAGCACGTCGCGAGTTCCGTCGGTCGATCCGTCATTGACGATGATGATTTCCCGGGGCAGGGGGAGGTCAATCGACAGCAGCCGCTCGATGACCGCTGCCACGGTTCGGGCCTCGTTGTACACGGGCACAACGATGCTCAGCAGCGCAGGCACGCGGGAAGGCTATCACAGCCGATCCAGGATACCGCCGGCTGCCGGTATCATGGCGGTCGTGCCGCGCGCCATTCGTCCCCTGCAGGGACTCCGCATTGTCAGCCTTGCCCAGAACCTTCCGGGGCCCCTCGCTGTCTCCAGGCTGGTGGCGGCCGGTGCCGCCGCCCTGAAGATAGAGCCTCCCGCCGGCGACGGCTTCCGGCAGCTGGCGCCGCGATGGTACCGGCACCTGCACCGCGGTGTCCGGGTGCAGACACTCGACCTGAAGTCGGATGTGGGACGGCTGTCGCTCAGCGCCGTGCTGGCCACGGCCGACCTGCTCCTCACCAGCCACCGCCCCGCATCTCTCGCACGTCTGGGTATCGACCGTCGGCGACTCGCGCGCCAGCATCCTCACCTTCGGTGGCTCAACATCGTCGGAGACACCGGGGCCCCCGATCATCCGGGCCACGATCTGACCTACCAGGCATCCGCCGGCACGATTGGCGAGGGGATGCCCCGCACATTCGTCGCCGACCTGCTCGGCGCGGGCGATGCGGTGGCCGCCGCGCTGCTGCTGCTCCGTCAGCCGGCCCCGGCGGCTACCACCGTCGGACTTCGTGATGCGCTCGAGGCAGCCCGCTGGCCGGTGGTTGAGGCGCTGACCGCTCCCGGTGCCGTGCTGGGTGGCGGCCTGCCGACGTATCGACTGTACGACACGCGTCGCGGCCGCGTCGCCATCGCCGCGCTCGAGCCGCATTTCCGTGCACGGCTCTACGGAGCGCTGCAGCTCAGCGATGGCGATGACCTGACCGAAGCCATGCAGCAGCGGACGGCCACACAGTGGGTGCGCTGGGCGACGGCCCGCGACATCCCCCTCGTGGCGGTGGATGACACCCTGCACCATCCCGCCGCCAGTCTGTCTCTCACACGACGCGCAAATGCGGCACACGCGGCCACGCCTCAGGCGACGACGGCACGCGGCACTGCAAGGCGCCCGGCCGGGCCAGGCAGACCCGCATCACGAACGGCCCCCAAAGGCACCACCGCAGCAACCGCGGTCGACCCAGACCCAACGGCCTCGCACGCCGCCACACCGCGCACCACCAGGCAACGCGCCGACCACAGGCCAACGAGGACAACGGCACATGACTGACATCACCCCACTCCTGGCAGTGGCGCATGCCCGGGCGCTCGAGTGGCTGTCGCGGGTCGAGGCGCGTTCCGTGGGTGCCAGGGCCACCCGCCAGCAGTTGCTCGACGCGCTCGGTGGCGCACTGCCCGGTCAGGGGGAAGACGCCGCAGCGGTCCTCGAGGCACTGTGCACCGGCGCCGACCCCGGGCTGGTGGCCACGGTGGGTCCGCGCTACTTCGGCTTTGTCACGGGAGGAGCCGTGCCCGTCACGGTGGCGACGGAATGGCTCGCCAGCGCGTGGGACCAGAACGGGGCCCTCTACGTGATGTCGCCTGCCGCCGCGGTCGTCGAAGACATCGTGTCCGCGTGGGTGCTCGACCTGCTGGGCCTGCCGGCCTCATCGTCGGTCGGGTTCGTCACGGGATGCCACATGGCCAACTTCACGTGCCTCGCCGCAGCACGGCATGAGGTGCTGCGCCGCCACGGTTGGGACGTGGAAGTGCAGGGGCTCCAGAAGGCGCCGCCGCTGACGGTCGTGGTCGGCGGTGAGGTGCATGTGTCGGTCACCGGCGCCCTGCGCATGCTTGGCATCGGCACGGGCGAACTGAAAGTGGCCGAGGCAGATGCGCAGGGGCGGATGCGCCCCGAAGCGCTGGCTGCACAGCTGGCCGGCATCCGCGGACCGGTCATCGTGTGCGCCCAGGCCGGCAACGTCAACACCGGTGCCTCTGACCCGATGGCGTCGATCATCCAAATCGCGCACGCGCACGGCGCCTGGGTGCACGTCGACGGTGCCTTCGGGCTCTGGGCTGCGGCCGTGCCTGAACTGGCACCGCAGGTCGCCGGCCTCTACCAGGCCGACTCGTGGGCGACAGACGCCCACAAGTGGCTCAACGTGCCATACGACTCGGGGCTCGCAATCGTGGCGCATCCCGCACCGCATCGCGCCGCCCTCAGCCTGCGCGCGTCCTACCTGCAGCGCGGCAATGACGAAGAGCGGATGGGCATGGACTGGGTGCCGGAGTCGTCGCGGCGCGCCCGCGGCTTTGCGCTCTACACGCTCATCCGCTCGCTCGGACGCCGGGGCGTGGCCGACCTCATCCGCCGCACATGCGCCCATGCACGGGACATGGCCACCCGGCTCGCCGCGGTGCCCGGACTCACCATCCTGAACGACGTCGTCCTGAATCAGGTGCTCGTGCGCTGTGCCAGCACGCGACCCGATTGGGACGACGACGAGATGACGCGGCGGGTCATGGCGTGGGTGCAGGCCGAGGGCACATGCTGGGCGGGCGGTGCCGTGTGGCAGGGCCGCCAGGTCATGCGCATCTCGGTCTCGAACTGGAGCACAACGGGCGATGACATCGCCCGCGCCGCCGACGCCATCACTCGGGCGTATCGTGCGCAGAGCGGCCCGATCGGGTCAGCGGCGACCTGAGGGCTTGCGGGCGGGCGTCGGGGTCCGGGGCGCCGGCCCAGGCCGGAACTCGATCATCACATTGCTGATGGTCGCGATCGGACGCCCTTCCGACGAGAAGACATCGGTGCCATCGGGCCGCACCACGGTGAGCTTCTCGCCGAGCACACTCACCTCGGTGCCAATGTCCTCGGGCAGTTCCATCGAGATGAACTCGCTGCCACTCGGCGCCACGGCCTTTACGCCGCCCGGGCCGGCCCCACCGGCGATGCGGTCGAACAGGTCGCCGGCCTGCCGGAACTCTGACTGAATCACGGCGCGATCGACCAGCGTGTTGTCCATGCTGAGCACGCCGATGGTCGCGGTGTATTTTCGGTAGGCGGTCTTCGCCTTGATCTGATCTTCAGAGTAGGTGTGCCGGTTGTGCAGCTCGAACGACAGGGTGACCGGTCCCTTGTGGGGGGGGACCGTGATGCGCACGCCGCTCGCCGGGTCGCGTCCCGCCAGCACGTCGCAAAACGTTCGCCGGGTCGTCACCCCCACGCCAAGTTCGGATGGACAGGCGATCGTCGCCTGGATGCGGGTCGGGGCGGCGGGCTTGGCCGGTGCCTGCCGGGATGCCGCGCGGGACGGGGGACGCGACCGTCGGCTCTGCGCGCCGAGGCCCGCGTCCAGGCCGAGGCCGACGAGCAGGAGGGCCAGCAACAGGCGCATGAGCGCCAGTATAGCCACTTCCGGGCAGTGGCGTGCAGCGCGCCACCAAAATGAAACGGGGGGCCTGAGAGGCCCCCCGTGATGTGTGTGGGTTCGTGCTCGACCGGTCTTAGTCGTGGTGATGCCCCGACGGCACCGTGAGCCCTCCACGGGTCAGGCCCAGGGCACCGGGATGCAGCTTGAGCAACTCGAGGAACTCGCTGCGCGTCTGCGGATTCTCGCGGAAGCTGCCCAGCATCGCACTCGTAATGGTGTAGGAATTCTGTTTCTCGACCCCGCGCATCGCCATGCAGAGGTGCGTGCCTTCGCAGACGACGGCCACGCCCTGCGGCTGGATGGTTTCGCGGATGGTCTCGGCAATCTGGTTGGTCATGCGCTCCTGCACCTGCAGGCGACGCGCAAACACGTCAACCAGCCGGGGAATCTTGCTGAGCCCGATGACCTTGCCGTTGGGGATGTAGGCGACGTGACACTTGCCGAAGAACGGCAGCATGTGGTGCTCGCACATGCTGTAGAAGTCGATGTCGCGCACGATGACCATCTCGCTATAATCGACCGTGAAGAGGGCGTCGTTCAGCACCTCGTCAATATTCGCGTCATACCCACTGGTGAGAAACTTGAGTGCCTTCTCGACACGCAGCGGCGTGCGCACCAGTCCCTCGCGGTCGGGGTCCTCTCCGAGCCGGGCAAGCAGCTGCCGCACGAGGTCCTGCATCGGCGCATTGTACATTGCGGTCTTCGTCACCGGGGTTTCAATCTCGGGAAATGCCAGCGTAGCCATTGTGTCTTTGGATGCGCAAACACCGGCACAGGATCCCGCATCGCCAGATCAGCTGTTTGCCGCGCGCACCGACTCCCGTGCCGGACAGCGCGCCATCGCCCTCTGGGAGGCACAGCTGACCGCGAGGCCTGCCGATTACGACACGGCGTGGAAACTGTCGCGGGCCTACTACTGGCTCGGCACGGCCGGTGCCCCGCCCCCCGAGCGGCGGGCGGCTCTCGAGAAGGGCATCACACGAGGCCGGCTGGCTACCACCCTCCAGCCCGAGCGCGTCGAGGGATTTTTCTGGATGGCCGCCAGCATGGGCTCGCTGGCCGAGGCCTACGGCCTGCGCCAGGGCCTCAAGTACCGCACGCCCATCCGCACCGCCCTCGAGCAGGCCAGGCGCCTCGACCCGGAGTATCTCGATGGCTCCCCGGATCGTGCACTGGGACGCTGGTATGCGCAGGTGCCCTCCATGTTCGGCGGTGATCTCGCCAGGGCCGAGTCTCACCTGCGGGCCGCACTGGCCCGCAAGCCCGACAGCGTCGTGACGCTCGTGTTCCTGGCCGAAGTGATGGAGGAACGAAAGCAGGTGGCGGAAGCGCGTCGACTCGCCCAGGCGGCGCTCGATGCACCGGTCGACCCGGCGTGGGCCGCCGAAGACGCCACACACCGGGAGTCAGCCCGCAAGCTGCTCGCGCGGCTGAAGGGCTCCGGCGCCCGGAAGCCCGCACCACCCGAACCGGGGCCTCAGTAGGTATAGAACCCGCGGCCCGACTTCCGGCCCAGATATCCGGCCAGCACCATCTGCTTCAGCAGGGGCGACGGCGCAAACCGTGCCTCGCGATACTCGTCGAACATGATGTTGGCGATCGACAGCGTCGTGTCGAGTCCGATGAAGTCGGCCAGCGTGAACGGGCCCATCGGGTGCCCGCAGCCGAGCTTCATGGCCGCGTCAATATCCTCGAGGCTGCCCAGTCCCCCCTCGTAGCAGCGAATCGCGTCGAGCAGATAAGGAATGAGCAGGCGGTTGACGATGAAGCCGCTCCGGTCGGGCGCTGTCACCGGCTCCTTGCCGAGCGCCTTCGCGAACGCGAACAGCGCGTCATAGGTCTCGGTCGAGGTCGGCAGCGCGCGAATCACCTCGACCAGCTTCATCAGCGGCACGGGGTTGAAGAAATGCAGGCCGCCAAATCGATCGGGACGGCGGGTCGAGGCTGCCAGCTCGGTGATGCACAGCGACGAAGTGTTCGAGGCCAGCAGGCACGAGGGGGCGACCACCGCCTCCACCTCGGCATAGGCCCGCGCCTTTGCCGCACGGTCTTCGACAATGGCTTCAATCACGAGGTCGCACGTCGCCAGGTCGGCGTGGCGCGTGGTGCCCGTCAGGCGCGCCAGCGTCGCGTCGCGAGACTCGGCGCTCAGCTTGCCCTTCGCCACGCCATCATTCAGGAACTTCGCGATACGCGCCATGCCGCGCTCGAGCGCCTCGGCATTGGCCTCGAGAACGATCGTCTGAAAACCCGAAGCAGCGGCCACCTGGGCCACCCCTGCCCCCATCAGGCCGCAGCCCAATACCCCAACTGTAGAAATGCTCATGCAGCGATTATCGCGCTGGACGGGCCGAACGGGAATCGGCCGCCTTCTGCGCCATCGCCACGAGCGCATCGGTCGGCACGCTGAACGACAGTGCCACGGTGCGCCCTTCGCCGCTCAGCTGGAAGGCCTGGGCCAGGGTGGCCAGCGCCCCGGCGTTGCCGCCGCTCTGCAGCTGCCCCAGTGCCAGCATCCCGCGCACCACATCGCGCAGCTGTGCCGCCGCCGCCTCGTCGCGCGCCTCGGCCGTGATGACGCCGTCAATCGAGGCCCCCATCGTGCCCGACGCCGAGACCCACGACACCGCCGGCAGCCGGGCCGGGACGGCCGCCGCATCGAGGCGTGCTGCCGACATCAGGTCGTCGAATCGTCCTACAGCCCATCCATGCGCCCCCTCGTGCTGCGCCACGAGCCGCATCACGTCAGTGTTGGACAGCACGTTGCGCCGGTCGAGTGAGGCGTCAACGGCGCGCTGCACCATCGGCCCGGGACCGAAGGCCACGAGGTCAGATGCCAGGAATGCCAGGGCCGCCGGGTCGCCCTTCTCTTCCTTCAGGGTCAGCACCCGGATGCCGCGGTAATCGGAGGCGGCGCCACCCTCCTGCAGGGCCAGGGCCTCGAGGCGTGACGCCTCGAACCGGCCACGGGCGAGCACGACCATCTGCGGGTCACCGTCCGGCGCGCCGGCGGAAGACGGAACGACAGCCACCACCACTGTCTCGAGATCCTGTTCGATGTTGAGGCCGGTCCTGGCTTCGAACTCGTTGGGCGTGGTCGCCTTCCCTTCAGGAGCCAGAGAGCCCAGCTTCTGGCGGAGGTCTGAGGTCATCATGCGACGTATATCGGCATAGGCCACGATCGCAGCGTCCTGGGGCACATGCTGCAGTTCCGGGGGACCGGCCGGGGCCGACCCGAGCGAGACCGGCATGCCGAACACCGCCAGAAGACCGGCACCCACACCGAGGGTCAGCACGCCAACACCAGCCATCATCGCCACTCGGGTCTGTTTGTTCATCGCGTTGCCTCTGAAGGCTAATACGGCCGGTCACCACACCGGGTTCCCAGCCGGTACTCCGTCACACTCGTGCCCTACTGCGGCAGCACATACTCGCGCCGCTCGACCTCGCGCGTCGCCAGCCACAGGGCCCCGATGGTCATCGCGGCCAGGGCGGCCAGGGCCGCCGGGGTGGAGGGCGACTCGGTCACCAGGCCCTGCAGCAGCGCCGTGAGTCCGCCATCGGCGGGCATCGCGTGCGGCACCAGCCCCTGCAGATAATAGGCGACGGTCAACTGCTTGAGCGAACCCGGCAGCAGCAGCACCACCGATTCCCAGCCGAAGACAAACGCCGGGGCCACCACCAGAGGGCGACGGAACCAGGCCCCGACCAGTGCGAACAGCGCGCCGTAGGTCATCAGCCCGGCGGCCAGCAGCCCAAGGTCGACCAGCAGCGACACGAACGTCGCGCCAATCTGCGTGACCGGCGTGAGCAGGAAGTACGTCAGCATCACCCCGGGCA